>Ga0307512_10004932_pt1 | contig 14240 bp, 11 predicted proteins | sample 14_EM_MG_FD_200267 | JGI IMG/M metagenome (GOLD analysis project Ga0307512, IMG submission 200267) | Populus trichocarpa ectomycorrhiza microbial communities from riparian zone in the Pacific Northwest, United States - 14_EM | ecosystem: Host-associated > Plants > Roots > Unclassified | place... | reverse complement strand
CATGATAACATACAAACAAACAAGACCCTCTGCTCACTACCAAGCCTCCTCCATTCACAACTGTAGCTCCTCCGCTTCCGTCTGCATGTGGACCCTTGCATCTTCAGGCACCCAGCCGCAGCATTCAGACGCATGAATCATTTGGAGTTCGTATAGACCCTAGCTTCGTATCCTAAAACCGTATCCTAAAACTACAGTCATCTATATCGGGCCTTAGGTATTCAGATTCCGTACTGGGACGGACCAGGCCTCCGAAATGCATGCCCCGGACGGGTCCGTCATTCGGGGCCCCGAAAGACGCCAGTCGCCCCGGACCGTTGGGAAGCCTGGTTTGAATGACGCGTCCGACATCAGCCACAAATATGACTGGAATTTCTTTGGTCAACGTCGCCCAGTTTGCCGTTGCACCGTCGGCCTTAAAACCACGTAAGTGTATAGCCTTGCCTAGGATAGCTTCGCTCAAGTCGTAGCCAAAAACCCGATTCTTCTCGTACACTAGTTGTCCCGTCGATTCATTTCGGCATATGTTCTCTCCTCGTGTCATATCGTACCAGATTGCCTTGATCAAGTCGCTGAAAGCTTCGCGCCGGTAGGATTCTAATCGTCGCATAAAGATATCCCGGTTGGATTCAAGGGCTTCAGCTGCAGATTCTTCGGCATTGTGCGACTTCGAGGCATAGGTAAAGAAAACTGCATTACCAGATTTGTCTTCAAATCGCATAAAATTTTCCTTTTCTATCAAGCACAAGCTGGAAAACAGAAGCGCAACCACTGCTGGGACCATCCAGGCTTTTTTTGTCTTGTTGTCGAAGATAATAACTCGGATTGAAGAGGCTTGAGTAACAACACGGCCAAAGTTTTCGGCCGCGGAGCGGAGGAAACCACGGCTGCCTGCTTGCTTGTCATTTGACGTTGGTATGCAACATTTCCTAACAACGCTGAACCTCCAATTCCACCTTGAGCCCCAAACTGAAATTGAATCGCTCTGCTCGTTTCTGCTAGGTTTTTTTTTCTGTAGCCTTCGTAATTCCAGAAGTCTTTGTATTGACACCACTATTGCTTGTTCCCATATTGATGACAGATGTTGGACACCAACCGACTGATACTGTTCCTCGCGGTCACTTATCTCCGGCTAGACGCGAAAGATCATGGGAAGCAATATCTCGTGAAGTTACCTGCTTGCCAGGTTTACATAAAAAGTGCCATCTTTTGCTATGCAGTGGATCCAATGGTATGAGCGCTGTATCAAAGCCGAGTAGAAAAACACCTTCCGTAGAAATAATCACCCTTTCGACAGCAGCTAACGCTACTAATAAACCAAAGTCCAAGGTAAGACCAGGTTCAAGAGTGTCAGTGAGATGGTGATAGGGATATGGTGCGTTGTTAACCACACATGCGAACTCAAACATATGTGTCCAGCAACTATTCTGCGTGGGCTTTGCAAATGGAATTAACTTCAGATACAGGGTGGTTGCACACCTAGTATCAGATATAGCTTTAACCCGGCTTCCATAAAGACCATTCCGTGCATTCCGTGGAACAATGGCGGCAGCAATCCAGCGAAGAGCTTGAAAAATCTCGGCAGAACGAACTACCGCAAGTTTACCACCTTCCACATACACTTCCAGAAAGCTATAACAAGCTTTCATACGTAAACTTATTCTGCCGCAAGCTGCGGATGTAGAAAAGAGCCGCCTCTTCTTCTCGACCACTTTATTAATCTGCGTCGGTGCGGTTTTTGTGATGCCGATACATAAGTCGTGTATTATGCCCAGAATATCCCCAGCAGTCCAGGGGAATACAATGGCCATAAATTCAGCAGCTGTTTTCGCTATAAATTGGGTCTCGCAAACCCTTGTTATTGTTATTGCGTTCCTAAGATCTTTGTCGACGGATGAATAATACTCCGGAATTTTCCACCCCTCAATTCGACAGCGAAACTGTGGCCGTTCGAATCTCTTCGTTAGATTGCTTATGGGCTGCAGACTTAGCAGTACCGGGTCGAGATTAATCCAGTTAATCTGCAGCCCATCGATACACTCTCTCATGTGTGTAACAGCAGTCGCATACGTTATATCTGCCGGAGAAGCAAACCTCACCATATCTTCACAGTTTTGGTCTACCACGATTTGGTCTACCATGATTTCGATTTGTGTTTCAAGGTACAACCTCGAAATATAAGTTCGAGAACACAATGGTGGGGTCATCTGGATACCGGAAGTTTTGTGTGGTCCGAACAAGATAGCAGTGAGCAAATTCTCCAGTTAGACAACTAAGACAGTGTGCATGCGGTACCTTAGGGGCTGTCCGCCTCTTTGCATGAAAGCTAATGAATCTTCGTTTGTATCTCCACATTAACCAATCCCACATATCCGTTAGCTCCTGGCGTTCAGCCGGACTGTTCAAAAAAGCAAAACTGTCCCTGAGCTGGGTAAAGACAGGAACTGTTTGTCTGGAAGACTCAGGGTTTATCGCTCCCCTAAGATCATCCAGCCGAAGATTGTGCGGTACTCCAAAAAGAATAGCCCTAGTGTTGATGCCTGGATCGAAAAGTGTTGGAGATTGCAGCTTGATTCGTGCAAACATGGAAATCAATGGAGGTCCCGCCGCAGTTAACTGGGCACTGGACACATGGAGGTCTTCGATGCCGAGCTGTGGGCGATCGGACTTGCGCTTGAGGTGACGATCGAGAGGAGGGAAACATTACAAAGGCATGCAGTGAAGACGGTGACAGTCTTTCGCAACTCACAAGCCGCAATTCGAAGAACAGCACACCTAGAGCCAGGCCCGGGGACCTGGAACCGTGCTGCCAGAAAACAGCGCGTTAAGTCGACAACAACGATAGCAATTGATAAACGGACGGCAGCAATCGATTCTAGACGTCGAATTGACCCTGGAGCGAGCTTCCCAGCACCGGCGAGACCGCAGGAGGAGGGCGCGCATGAGAATCCACGCAGTTGAGTGGGTTCACGCGAAGTCTTGGCAAATGAAACACGACTGACCCGACGCGCTGACACGTCAACAAACGAGCAAGCAACAGCGAGGACTACCCCGGAAGAGTTGTGCTTCACAGAAGTGCTGACCGAAGTCAGAGAGAGCGAGAGGAGCGGCCTGGACACGGAAGAAGCGGCGGAGTGGATTAGAGATGCGCCTAGGGATATGGCGATGGAGATGGCGACAGCGGTGACATCCATCGCCGCGGAGACTGCTGGCGCAACCGTAATCGAGCCAATGGAGACAAACGAGAATGGAAAACGGAGAAGGAGGAGTGAGGCCCCGGCGGCCCCCAGCGACTGGAGGAGCTGCATGGAGAGGATGATACCACAGCAAGCACAGGAGCTAACGCTGCTGAACCGAACAGTTGGACACCTAGCAAACCTGTTGAAAGCTCGGTCAGCCCGCGAAGAGGCACAGTGGCTACGAATGATGATGTGGATGCAAGAGAGAGAGCAGAAATGGGACGCCCGCCATGAGGATGACAAGCTGTGGGTGGTGGGTATCACGAACATGATCGCAAAGGTCATGAAAGGAGTTGCACCAGGCCAGGAAGTGAGAGAAAAAGACACAGAAAAGACCGCAAGCATGGACGGTAGGGGGCTAGAGGCCTCGGAACATGCAGATACGACGCGAGAAGAGGGACCAGAGCAGCGCCACCAGCCGCGGCAGCAACCGAAGCCCAAACTGCAGCTCAAACTGCAGCGTAAACCGCAGCCTGCTCCCAAACCAAAGTCAGCACCCACACCCGCCAGAAGGTGGGAATCCGTCCCACCGCGAGCCCAGAGGCAGAGCCTGGGCCCAGCCCCGACATCCGGCTCGAGTATGGCAGATAGACGGCTGGTCTTGAGAAGGGATGAAAGCATCCCCTGACCCAATAAGATGGATGAGGAGATCGCGTCGGCAGTCAACAGAGCACTGTTCCAGCAGCAGGCCCCGGCACATGTTCGGATTATGAATGCAAGAAGGAATGCCAGGGGCACAATAACCGCAATCCCTCACCAAAACACAACAGCAGAGATGGCTCTCTTGTACGGAGATATCATTATCAAGGCAGCCAAGTCAGTCGATAAAAGAATCATCGATGTGGGGGGAAACGAGTTGTGGGAGAGACTGAAAATCCGCACCATCCCGCTAGTCAGGTACATGGGCAAGGGCACCGAAGGACTACAGAAGATGAGGGAGGAGATACAGGCAGAAAACAAAGGAGTGACGATCCCTGCTCAAGTGAGATGGCTATTGAACCCCTGCACTATCAAGGAGAGGGAACAAAGAGGAGATATTAAAGCATCATCTGTGGTCTTCATGATGAAGGGGAAGAAGGTTGCACAGAGACTAGTCAGTAAAGGAGTGACTGCTGGGGGAGTACAGTAAAAGGTCGAACAGTACACAAACGCAGGACCCGACAGCCTCAGTGAGCTTTGCTGCGGGTGGGGCCACATTGAAAGCAACTGCAACCACCATCTGAAGTGCGGCTACTGCGCCTGACCGCACCTATCGGACGAGCAGAGGTGCAAAGTAGTCGGATGCGGGTCGAAGCAAGGAGCATTGAGCAGCCACACACAAGAGAAATGCCTGAATTGCAAGGGAAATCACATTGCATTCAGCCGAAAGTGCGCGAAGAAAACCGAGGCCATCAGAATGGTGCGACAAAGCAGGAGAATGCAACCGAAAGAACGAGAGACAGGGGGAGGAACCGGGGCTAACAGAACAGCAATCGGCGTCGCGCGGGCGAGAGATACAAGAAACGAGGCAGGGGAGCCGATGGCAAATGGGGAGGCCGACGATACTGGGCAAAAGGCGCTGGCGGAGGAGGAGAGAGATGTGACCATGACTGAGACCTCTGGAGAGACCGAAATGGGAGCTGCCGCTTCCAATGATTAGAGCCATTCAGCACAACTCCACCAGGTCGTACGAGTGGACAATAGCGGCGCTGGAGACAAGGGAGGAATGCAGGGCGGACGTAGTGTGCTTGCAAGAGCCACCAAGAGAAAGAAAAGGATTTGAAATCAGGTACACAGCATATGAAATAAGAAAAAGAAAAAGAGTTTGGACGGCAATGCACAAGGGAAGAGGCCTTGCACTGAACAAACGAACGTATCTCAGCAAGGGTGGCGATGACGATGGTATTGTCACTGATGTTCGAAGAAGAGGAGAGAGGGTCACAAGAATTGTCAATATCTACGCTCAAAAAGACACACAGTCAAGCGAGAGACCAGCCCGGAAACTAAGATGGCAGCGAATCATTCGGCAAGGCCACACTGTGCTCGCTGGAGACATCAATGCCCACAGCAAATGCTGGGATCCAAGGTGCACCGAGCCACGATATGCCGTCATCTGGGAGGATATCATAGACGGGAATGGACTGGAATTCGGAAACGACGACCGGGCCACTCACTTCTGGACACGAGGAGACCTCCAAGGGAAATCGGTTATTGATGTACCCTTGGCGAATCGACCAATCGGATACTGGACCATACTAGCCGAGAACCACGCCACTGGTTCCGACCATGAGGTCATAGAATGGGAAGGAGACGTATATACGCAAGAGGAGGCAGACCACAAGTGGGTGGTAGGGTGAAATCTGGCGGCAATGAAGGAGGTGGAGGAGGTGGCAGCCAAGAAGCTATGGATGGAGTTAGCAAATGAAAGAGCACACCTGGACGCTGCATGCACAGTGGACGAAGTTGAGCAGGAGGCCACATGGTGTCAGGAAACACTGAGCACGGTTCTGGACGTCACAGCAAAGAAAATCACGATCTGCGCAATGTCGAAAAAGTGGTGGAACGGGGACATCAAGGCTAGAAGAAAGACACTCAGGCAAGAAAACAGAAGATGTGGACGACACTCGGAGGGAGCAGCCCGAGCGAAAGCAAAGCTGCAGAAATCTATTCGGAAATCTAAAAGCCAAATGTGGAGTCACTACTTGCAGAACCTCCGAGGAGCAGAGGTCTGGAGAGCAGCAGAATATGTCGACCCTCGGGCGGGCGCGACGCTGGAAGCCCCAATGGACCGAGAGGGACACCAAGCGAACACCGCCCTAGAAAAGGAGGAGATACTGAGGCTGGAGTCCTTCCCTCTGAATGATGACGACGAGTACTATGAGCTAACGCCGGCCGGCAGTGCGCACACAAAAGTTACCGAAAAAGCAGTCGAGCGGGCCCTGTACTCCTGATCCGTCAAGAAGGCACCAGGCCCGGACAAACTGTCCTTTGGAGCCGTTCATCTGCTCTGGAAATGGGATAAGGAGAGGATCGTAGATCCGGCAAAAGGGTCAATCTGCACAGGACGGCATCCAGCAGTCTGGAAGCAAGCCAGTGGAGTCGTGATTTGCAAACTCGGCACGGACGATTATACAAAGTTAAATGCATACCGCACGATTCCACTACTCAGCTTGCAAGGGAAAGGTTGTCGAGAAAGTAGTGGCGGAACTGCTATCAGAAGAGGCCGAACAGAGGGGACTACTGAGCTATGGACAGTTCGGCAACAGAAAGGGGTGGTCTGCCATTGATGAAGCAGCCATCATGGTCGACAGAGCGCATGCAGCATGGACGGACAGCACCATAACTGGTGTGCTTCCAATGGATATCAAGGCAGCATTTCCAAGCGTCACAAAAGGAAGGCTGGTCAACGGAATGAAGGCCTGGCATATAGATGGCGACCTCATTCGATGGACGGAAAGTTTCCTCTCTGAAAGGACGGTAGAAATGACAATCGAGGGAAATGCCATGACAAGACACCCAGTCGAAGCAGCGGTCCCGCAGGCCTCACCTGTATCACCGATCCTCTTTGCATTATGTACCTCAGGACTGATTAAGTGGGTCAGGGAGTACGTCTCAGGTGCAGAAGTCTTGTTCGTGGATGACCTCGGCTGGGTAGCGACTGGAAGCAACATCAATCAGGTCGTCACAAAACTTGAAGAGTGCGCTGCAAACAGCATTGAATGGGCGAGCCGGAGGGGGCTGCAGTTTGATACAGCAACAACGGAGGCAGCACGGTTCACACGTAGACGAGGCCACCAGATGCACCTCCAGCCGGAGCTGACAGCAATGATAAGAGTCGGAGACCACTTTATACGATTCACCGAAGAAGCAACACGCTGGCTGGGCGCCTGGATGGACGTGCACCTGACGTTCAAGGTGCACCACAACCGATGCATGAAGAAAGCCAGGGCAGCCGAAGCCAGACCCCGAACCCTTACTAAGACGTACTGGGTCATCCCAGAAAGTGTGAGAGGCATCCAAATAGCCTGCGTCCAAGCGCTTGCACTATATGGGAACGAGCTCTGGTGGGATCCCAAAGAAGTAGGCAGGCGAGATGATCTCCAACTCCTTCTAAATCGACAAGCCAGATCCATTCTGGGCGCGCTGCCCACGACACCACGAGGGGCACTGATGAGAGAGGCAGGGCTTACACCCGTGCCTGTGATCTTAGACTCCAGACAACAAAGATTCACAGCTAGACTAGCAAACGCATGCAGTAACAAATTACAGGGGCTACACAAAAACCCCGCTTCCGGGGCACTGGTAAGCAGAGCAGTCCAGAAAGAGCACAAGCATGGCCGGACAACCGAACGCATGAACTGGCCGGCCCCAGGCGAAGGACCAGTGGTCAGGACCATTATACTGGACAACGATACTGCAGCCAAGAGAGCTGTGCAATGCTGGGCAAGAGAGCAACATGCCAAAGTAGGAGCGGGGGTCTGGATGTGGTGGACAGATGGATCGCACTCAGACGATGGCCGAGTGGGAGCCGCAGCAGTGTGCAAACATGGAAATCAATGGAGGTCCCGCCGCAACTTGCTAGGCACTGGGCACATGGAGGTGTTCGATGCCGAGCTGTGGGCAATTGGACTTGCACTTGATGTGATGATCGAGAAGAGAGAAACATTGCAAAGGCATGGAGTGAAGACTGTTGCATTCTTTAGCGACTCGCAGACCGCAATTCGACGAGCAGCACCCCTAGAGCCGGGCCCGGGGCAGTGATTAGCGAGGAGGATCAATCACAGAGCGCAGGCACTCCTTGCCGACAGCATCGCAACCGAGATTCACTGGGTCCCGGGACACTGAGGCATCTCTGGAAACAAAGAGGCGGACTGTCAGGTAAACCTGGCCCGAGACGCCAGGATAGACACGGTGATGGAGCGGCCATACACTTCGGCCTCGAATCGAGCTAGACGAATCTCTGAGGGAAGGTCAGCAGCCTAGGCAAAGTGGGAGGCCGACAAGTGCAGCAATCACTTCAGCTAGAGACTCAGGGGCAAGACAGGGACAAGAGACCTGTTCCGATGACAAGCGTGAAGTCGCTGGCTACCAGGTTCTACAGACTGAAGTGAGGGCATGCACCCACTGGAGTCTAACTGAAATGGTTGGGCCACCGGGAGGACGACAAATGCTGGTGGTGCGGTGGTGGCGGAGGCGGGACGGTGGCCCAGACGCTAGAACACCTCTTCCGCCACTGCAGCCGGCGGAGAGACCAGCAGCGAGCATTTTGGAAGGCGGAGGGAAAGCCGACGAGCGGGAATGCGGGCAGATGCAGACACGTGCAGATCTCTGAGCTCTTTTCCGTGGAAGAGGGCGACCGAGTGGTGATGGACTTCCAGGCGGCTACTGAAGTCAAGAAATTCCCGCCAAATGAATGACGGAATGCAGCAAGAGCAGAGGCTGGCTCAGGCGCGGGGGGCGGGGGCGATGGGGGTTTATATCCGTTCCTTTTTGTTCCTTTCCTTTTCTCTGCTTGTGTTCAGTTCATTTTTGCTTTTGCTTTTGTTCTATCTCTCAACTTTGATATATATCAGTAAGGATGAAGGGTAGCTGGGGGGGAGCTCCGCCATCTAGCCGGCTCGCCCGGAGGCGGAGGGGATGTTGGGTCCTTTCATACTCTGATTAGAGTGCATACTGTATGAATAAAACAAAAAAAAGAAAAAAGCCAGGCCCGGGACAGCGATTAGCAAGGCGGATTAATTGAGTAGCACTGGCTCTCCTCACACACGGCATCGCAACTGTTCTGCCACTGCACCCAGTTGAGAGACCAGCACAAAGCAGTCTGGAAGGCAGTGGGAAAGGTAATGGATTGGAAAGCAGGCAGATGCCAACATGAGCAGCTCTCCAAACTGTTTTCCATGGAAGAGTGCGACCAGGCGGTGATTGACTTCCTGGCAGCTACTGACAGCGGGAAGTTCCTGCCAAAATGACTGACGGTATGGTGTAGGCGCAGAGGCTGACTCAGCTACGGGGGGCAGCGGCAGTGGTGTTTATATCCGTTATTTTCATCCTCCATTTCTGTTCGGTTCTATCTATCTGTCAAGTGTCATTTGTCAGTGGGGATGAAGGGTAGCGGAGGGGGAGCTGCGCCATCCAGCGGGCTCGCCAGGAGGCGGAGGGCGTTTTTGGGTCCTATCATAGTCTAGTACGAGTGAACACAGTATGAACAAACAACAACACCAACTAAGGCCTGTCACCTGGCTGTGAGACACAAAAGGATAATCTGGGTTATGCGATTTACCAGCAATATTATTATGCCGCCCAGGTTGTGCCCTACAAATATTATGGGCAGATTCTTATTGTTTTAATGTAAATTTTGGCCGCTACGAAGGGATAGACACCAATATACCTTGGCTATGGCCAATCTTCTTGAATCTTCCAACAACTCAAAGAAGTTACTTCTGTAGTTGATTGAGGCATATGCATCATCATGGAATTGGGTGCTGTTGTATCCGTAGGTCATAATATGGATATTCTTGATATCTTTGGGCAGAAAATCATTCCACCACATCTTGTGGAACTCAGTGTGGCTCCTCCACGAGTCCATCACATGGCCGCGAAGGCTAGTATCAGCAACCACACTGACTACAGTCAGCATCTGATGAATTCATGGGCAATGAATGGAGTAACTCAGCAGCAATTTCTCCTTCGGGAGTGTTAAGTGGCGACAGGTCATAAACGTGGGTATTATATGATGAGATGAATTTCGTTTCAGGTCAACCTGTAATCTGAAGCATTCTCTTTGATGTCCTGAAAGTATGCAATACAAGTGTCAAGGCTAAGTAATGCTGTTTGTGTGGTGTCACAAAATGCTGGAGGGAGTGAGAGTTGAAAAATTTGCATAGCAACGATTGTCACCAGCATTTACTTTCTAACTTACCAAGTTCATATCCACTACTCTTTTAAGTCTCTACTCTTTTTATGATGTCGTCCTCTAGTAGTACCGAAGCTTCTGCAGCAACTACCATCACCGTATCTGTATCTACTCAAGCCACAGTGGGCAAGGCCAATGTCACCTTGCAGAGACCTTAGAGTGAGGGATTTTCATATACTGTCCATCAGGAGTTTTTATCCTATCAGGAAACGAATGCAGCAACACACACCTTCGACAACACACCTCACCGCCTGGTTTTGGCAAGAGCCCCCTGTTTTTTTTGGGCGGGTTGCGGTTTTACCTTGGCTTCATTTTCGAATATCTGTGTGTGTGTGTGTCCGCTTGTTCACCCCTTGTGTTCAAGTGTACCTCGGACTGTGACAACCGCCCAATACCGCTCAGTATGGACTTCGAACTGTAGTCCCTCTTCCAGGGCAACTCGCCTCATTCAATGTTTTACGCAAGTTAGCGACATGGTTTTCATGACACGACACAACTGACTCAATCGACAACACAACACATCTAGGGCATGAAAGCGCAGCAGTTCAATGACGAGTTTTTCTGAGGACGGCACACTCCGACCCACATCACTCGGAGGAGCTATCATGGAAGACCTGCTTCTCAGGCACACAAGCACCACGAGTTGTTCCCATAGATGCATCAACCAACTTAAACAGCAAAAATCGGTAGACCCATCAAAGATGCTGTTTACGCCCCACTGTAGGATGGTTCGGGTATTCCACTGCAATATCATCAATGAGACCCTGCACTCAGGTGAATGTGGTACTGGATCCGAACAGTTACATTTCTTGGGGAGTACTAGAATATGGTGACCTGTGGTAATGGGGGTGGAAGAGGGGAGGGGGTGAATTTTCGTTTTTGGTTAGTGGGTGGGAAGCTCTGCCATCTAACCAGCTTGCCCGGAGGCGGAGGGGAATCGGTCCTTGTCATACTCTAATCAGAGTGAATACAATATGAATAAACAACAACAACAACGAATGCAGCAACTCCCAAGACCTCATTGTTAGGGGTTCTCCTTTAGCAGCGGTAATGATACATAAATGGATTGCAGCAAGTACATATGACTATTCATGCTGAATGTGAGGTCATGTGCAAAACACCCACTTGTGGAACATCATAATGGTAGTCAGCCAAGTAGTCCTTAGTGTGATTATACTCGGGCCGCATGTCAATCAATTAGTCATAGGTACGCCCCAGCTAGCGGATTCACTTATGATGATGAAATTATGTCGCCATTACTGGGAAGTGAAAACCCTTCAGCAGTGCACATAATTATTGGCCACACCTACTATATCTTATCTAGCAGGACAACACACAGTCAAGTTGCGCTTACGCAAAATTATGTGTGAAGCAGACGATAACGCAATATGCGAGTATGTGGGAATCTGCAAGCTCGCATGCTAAGCGGAGAGAACACCTTGCGGCTCTCCACTGTCTATGGAAGGTCGAGACCTAAGCATGCGGTGTCTGAGGGATCAATGATATTGGCTGAAAATAAGATGCCTGAAGCGACCCTGCTCATTGGTTTGAGTTAGTATGCATCGCAACGTCGTACCAGTGAAATTAATATGAAGTATGCGTGTCATAATCTATGCTGGCAGTGTATCAGTTGGTCGCCGATTAAATCTCTGACGCAATGCCAAACATCCTTATCTGAGATGAGTCAATTAATGACTAGGAGATATAAATATATATTGCGATAAGCACTGATACGACTACGAGTCGTCAGATGTTCCAGCTACTGAACAAATCGGAAGCAAGATGTCTAAGTTGAAGTTACGAGTTGTTATATTATGTGCGCGCGATATCATGATATGAGGATGGCCCGACATGGGGGCGTAATGCCTTGAAACCACTCACGCATGAACACGATAACCTTGAGGGAATTTGAGGCACTATCCATGAGTCACTTAAGTTGATCTCGGCGATAAGCTAACAAGCAAACTATGTGTCATGGCGGAAATCTGAAGGCAAGCTTGACCTGAGGATCCAACTATATAAGAACTCACATTGTCCCCGACAATGGGAAGAACCAGGCTCTAGCTGCAATCTACAGTCAGACATTACAAGCGAAGAACACCTTAAAATATTATTAAGAATTCTATCAACACAAAACATCAAGATTACTTCGTTAATTGACCCACGTGAATATTCGCTATATGTGTTCGTTCAGATTGACACAATCTCAATATGCACACAAAGCGGTCATCAAAACTATCCGAGATCAAATACAATTCTTCAACGATCAGCATTTAAACAACATCTCCCAGCAACTTTCGTATTACGCCATTACACTTGGTATTGGATGCGACATTCACCAGTACATCAATCCCGGGTTGTTACCCTTCCAAGAATACTCAGCAGAGCAACCTTGGACAGATGAGGAGGAGTGGTGTACTCTTAATAGTATAACTAGATACGAGGTCTAGTCTTGGGAAAGACGAGGAGTTGAGGGAAGGAAAGAAGGTTCAGATAGACGGCTTTATTTAGTCTAATAAATGTTGTATTGATTATTGGGCCTAAATATCTCCGTAACACTCATTCAGTCCCGGCAAGGTTAGGGAATATTAGAATTGGTTGATCTTTCCGAATGAAAAGCCCAATGCTCCAAAAGGTAAAATGATTTTTCCAATTAATCAAACCAATATTCTAATATTTTTTAGGGCCAGAACGCCTGCAGCAGTACAATCAGCATACAGAAGCCCTCATTAATTTCGAAATATTGAATGGTATCCTCCACCGCAAACCAAAAAGCGAATCAGAGTTACCATGCCAAGTCATTCCTATATCTGAATCCTTTGACCGGATCATGGAAGGGCATGCACAACTTTGACATGCAGGCTATGTTAAAACCTTCAAAGCACTTCAGCAATGCTACTATAGTATTACCAAAGAACAAGTACAGTGGTTAATTGGCCAATGTCAAACGTGCCTCAGAAACTGACCCAATTGATCTCGTGGCGAACTGGAACCTATCGTATCAATCTGGATACCTGAACGAGTTCAGATTGACCTTATTGATCTATGCCATGAACCGGGTCACCAGTACAAATGGATTTTGCATGTTATCGATCATTCCAGCAAATTTTCATTATTGTTTTCATTGAAAAGCAAGCGAGCAGTTGAAGTTGCAGATGCAATTGCTCAATGGATTGGTCAATTTGAACGTCCCACTATTTTGCAGTGTGATAATGGAAAAGAATTCAAGGGTGTTTTATTGGTTCTTCTTAAACGATATGGAGTAAAGGTTATCAATGGCAGATCAAGAACTCCATCAACTCAAGGATTAATAGAGCAGGCCAATGGAACTGTCATGACACCTTTACAAGCCTGGAAAGATGATATTGGTAGTACAGAGTGGGCAGCAGCACTTTCGGATATTGTTTTGAAGATGAATCGGGCTGTTCATGGTGCAATTGCGACGTCTCCCTATGAGGTTATATTTGATCGGAAGCCACGATGGAATCAGCATCTTGCACCACATGAGAGAGTTGAAGCAACACTAGGTCAAATTCCGGAAGAGAGTACAAATGAACAATCACTACTGCATTTTGATGTTGATGACCAACACAACTTTACTACATCATATACGTTTGATTCGGATAAAGATGAGCAGGCCTCTGATTCAGCTGTGAACATACCAAATGCTTCCAAAATTACGGACACTGGGAAAAACGACCTTACGCGACGCGAAACTCACAGTGCTGTCAACCGTCCCGTCCGTCCGGGATCACTGCGGACGGGGACGGACGGCAAAGTCGCCGTCCGTCCAAGGGCAGGACCGAAACGGCGCCGTCTTTTTGAGGCAGGACAGGGACGGACGGCAATGACGGCCAAGTAGCCGTCCCCGGCCGTCATCTACCGACATCCATGGATCTCAAGCATTGTACATTATAAAATCTCATAAAACTAGTTACATCTACTTTGACCTCGAAGCAAGATCATTCAGCATCTGCTCCACCTGGACCATGTCTGACTCTGTTGCTCCAAAGATTAAGCCTTGTTTCACCCAAGATTTCAGACACTCAGAAGCCTCAATGATATCATCACCCAAGCGATTTCGTAGGTCACTGATAAGCAACTTAGCA
>Ga0307512_10004931_pt1 | contig 14243 bp, 15 predicted proteins | sample 14_EM_MG_FD_200267 | JGI IMG/M metagenome (GOLD analysis project Ga0307512, IMG submission 200267) | Populus trichocarpa ectomycorrhiza microbial communities from riparian zone in the Pacific Northwest, United States - 14_EM | ecosystem: Host-associated > Plants > Roots > Unclassified | place... | reverse complement strand
GGTCCAGCTCTGGCTCTGGCTCTGGCTCTATGGCCTTCAAGTGCTTCTTGCTTGGCTTCGTTCTGTTGTGTAGCCTGTGGACTGTTGGTTTCTGTAACCAAGATGGTATTGTGGCCAGTCTTATTGCCATACGAATGTTTTATATAGTACGATGATTCTACGTAAATTAAATCTGCTTGTGTAATATCTATATGTGCAGACACAGGTTTCGGTTTCTTGAGCTTATCTTGTGGTGGAACTACGGGTTACGTTGATGCATCCAACATCTCCTGGGTCTCAGATGGTGCATACATTAGCTCAGGCAAAACAACAAGCATTGATTACATTGAGGGCACATCCTCCTCCAATTCCCCCCTGAGGTTTTTCCCAGATGACAAAAGTCCGAAGTGTTATAAACTACCAGTGAAGAAGAACGTGTCATCCAGCATGGTTCTAGTTAGAGCTCGATTTGTGTACAAGAATTATGACAGACTTGGAAAACCTCCGGTCTTTTCTGTTTCTCTTGGCACTGCCATCACCAGTACTGTAAACCTCACTGGTAATGATCCATGGATAGAAGAGTTTGTCTGGCCAGTTAATTATAAAGATACACTTTCCTTTTGTTTACATTCTGTCCCACATGGTGGATCTCCTGTTATTTCATCACTTGAAGTACGACCACTTCCTCGAGGAGCTTACCATACTGGCATGAGGGATTTCCCAAATAAGTCTCTCAGGAAGGCTTACCGCATCAATAGTGGTTATAATGAGTCCTTGCGGTAACAACCTTTCAATACCATCCTCTTCTCCTCGTTCCTTGATAAATATGTTCAGTGCTTTGTACTACAAGGTCTGTGATTCTTTGTTCTTGACTCTAAAACAGGTACCCTTTGGATCCTTATGACCGTATCTGGGATGCTGATCAAAGCTACACGCCCTTTCATGTGTCATCTGGATTCAATTTTTTACTTGGCTTCAATTTGTCAAGTGTCATTGAGAGTCCTCCTCCTGCTGTTCTTCAGACTGCAAGAGTTCTTGCGCGAACAGATGTCTTAACTTATAACCTTCCTCTTGATGCACTCGGGGACTACTACATTATACTCTACTTTGCCGGAATTGTTCCTGCCTCTCCATCTTTTGATGTCTTGGTTAATGGAGATGTAGTGCAGTCAAATTATCATGTCAAAATGTCAGAAGCCAGTGCTCTACACTTGACTCAAAAAGGAATCGAGAACTTGAATATCACAATGAAAAGCATCAGCTTCTATCCACAAATCAATGCTATTGAGGTGTATGAGATTGTTGATATTCCATTAGAATCTTCCTCAACTACAGGTCTCATTCCTTGTAAATGCGTCCTTAATGATCCCAGTTACTTGGATAGAATTGACTCTTCTTTCTCTCTTGGTTGTTGAATTCTGCTGCAGTGTCAGCACTTCAGGTCATTCAGCAGTCTACTGGCTTGGATCTCGGGTGGGAGGATGATCCGTGCTCGCCGACAATGTGGGAACATATTGGATGCGAAGGAAGCATAGTTACATCACTGTGGGTTCATAGTTAAAGCAATTTATATTCGATTTTAATTTCCCCTTGAGATCTATTAACACATGCCATCTCCATTTCCAATCTCTCTGTGATTTTCTTAGGGAGCTTTCAGACATAAATCTGAGGTCAATTAGTCCTACTTTTGGTGACTTGTTGGATCTTAAAACACTGTAAACCCTGACTCTTCCTGTTGTTTTCATTTGATTTCACTTCTTTTTACTCCATTTCTCATTCCTTGGCAATGTGCTTCAGGGATTTGCACAACACGTCACTTGCTGGAGAGATACAGAACTTAGGAAGCCTCCAGCATCTTGAGAAGCTGTATGCATGCTTACGTATTAAGAAAAGCCCATGTTTTGTTTCTTTATAAAGCCTGACATGTGTCTCTTTACTGAAATTTCCAGGAACCTGAGCTTCAATCAGCTAACATCTTTTGGAACTGAATTGGAGAACTTGGTTAGCCTTCAAATTCTGTGAGTTCCAAATTTCTCTCTGTGTAGCATTGAATTAAAACTTAAAATTTCATGTCAGTTTGTCACCCAGTTTCATTCTTAATCAATAACACTGTAACTTCTGAACATGAAGGGACCTGCAAAACAACAGCTTAGATGGAATAGTTCCTGATGACCTGGGAGAGTTGGAGGACCTTCACCTATTGTAAGCAAGCCAATTCTGGTCGAATTCATCTCCAATGAACTAAGCATTAGTTTCTAGATTTGAAACAGCCATGTGATTCATTAGATAGAAAAACTCCTTTCTTGCACTGTTCAGGAACCTGGAAAACAATAAACTGCAAGGTACCCTCCCGCAATCTTTGAACAGAGAGAGTTTGGAAGTCAGGTATGGCATTGATGTTCTTGTTTTTCCTGCTTGCTGTGGTATTTAACATGCTGATGCATCAACTTGTTTTGCAGGACATCCGGGAATCTGTGCCTTTCCTTCTCCACCTTGTCATGCAATGATGTTTCCTCCAATCCATCTATTGAGACTCCACAAGTTACTATCTTTACCAAGAAGAAGCCTGACAAAAATACTCACATGGCAATCATGCTTGGTGCCATTGGAGGAACCTTACTTGCTCTTATTGTGATTTCTCTTTCAGTATTATTGTACATGAGGAGAGAAAGAACTGAAATCACATATTCAGAAAGTAAGTAAAACTTCACTTCTCTATCATATGGAAGTTCATTAAATATCATTCTTATATTGAGAATCTACTTCCAATGCTCAGGGGCAGTGGATATGCGAAATTGGAATGCTGCAAGAATCTTTTCCTACAAAGAAATAAAAGCAGCTACAAATAACTTTAAGGAGGTTATCGGCCGTGGCAGCTTCGGATCTGTTTATCTAGGAAAGCTATCAGATGGAAAACTGGTAGCAGTGAAAGTGCGATTCGATAAAAGTCAACTTGGAGCTGATTCTTTTATTAATGAGGTTTACTGCTTGAACTTCTCTGCTCTAGCATCATATTGTGTGCCTGAGCACCTCTATGTTTTTTATGGTAACTATCTCATTCTCATTGATGAATTGTTTTGAAGCAAGGAAATGAAATATACTGCTGTGGTTTTGTGTCTCTCAGTAATAGACATGAAATCATATCAGACTTGAGAGGGAGTCCCTCGTGTTTCATAGCCAGAAACACTTCAGCAATTTCCCCTCACTCTTTACGTTGTCTGTTGGATGATGCATAGAAATTTATATTAACAAAGAGTCTACAGTCACCTTGTTTCTCGTTTCTTGGCTTGTTAGGTGTATCTTTTGTCACAAGTTCGTCATCAGAATCTTGTCTGTTTGGAAGGATTTTGCCATGAATCAAAGCAGCAGATACTAGTGTATGAGTATCTGCCTGGTGGCTCGTTGGCTGATCAACTTTACGGTATGCCATAAAGAGATGGGATTTTCTATTTAATTGCTGTTAAATGTTATTGCATTATTTATTCTTATCAGTGCCTATAATTCACCCATTTCCTTTCCTTCTAGGACCAAACAGCCAAAAAGTTTCTTTAAGCTGGGTTCGTAGATTGAAAATTGCTGCCGATGCTGCAAAAGGTATGTTTATTCAATGTCTATGCTTCTCCTTCAAGCAAGAGTCACAGGGAAAAACATGACATTTGAGTTTCCTCATAGTTATGTGAAAGATTAAGTAATACTAAAGGTGCAGCTTTAGACCCTTGAATGTACTGAAAATACAGTGAAATTTGCAGTTTGAATGTCTTTAGGCATCTTATATAGTAATTACTACAGAAAGATCAAATTTCATCAGAGTTTCATTGTTATTAATGCTGAAGGATTGGACTATTTGCACAATGCAAGTGATCCACGAATCATACACCGGGATGTGAAGTGTAGCAATATTTTGTTGGACAAGGAGATGAATGCCAAGGTCTGTGACTTCGGCCTTTCTAAGCAAGTTATGCAGGCAGATGCTACCCATGTGACCACTGTTGTCAAGGGCACGGCAGGCTATCTTGATCCCGAGTAAGTTCTTGGTTATTGTAAACTGCTGATTCTTGATAGATAAAAACTCACTAATTCTAATTGTTCATGTCATGTGCAGATATTATTCTACCCAACAGCTTACAGAGAAAAGCGACGTCTACAGCTTCGGTGTTGTTCTTCTAGAACTCATCTGCGGGCGAGAACCATTGCGTCGCTCTGGAACTCCAGATTCCTTCAATTTGGTGTTATGGGTAACCAAAACTCCTCCTCTTCTACCGTGTATATAGTAAATACCACAATGGAAACGTTTATTAACATCTTGTCTAGGAATTTTGAACGCTGACATTTACCTTCAATCATCCTTTGTACCCTTGAAGTCTGATTACCGTGAGCAGCTTCTCATTGCAATATGAACTGCAGGCGAAGCCCTACTTGCAGGCAGGAGCATTGGAAATAGTGGATGAAAACTTAAAGGGAACTTTTGATGTGGAAAGCATGAGAAAGGCAGCTATAGTAGCTGTAAGGTCTGTAGAGAGAGATGCCTCGCAGAGGCCAACCATTGCAGAGGTATTGGCAGAGCTGAAAGAAGCCTACAGCATCCAGCTCTCCTTCCTTGCGTCTTTTGACATGTAAATTGGTTTCTAGTTGAGGCAATACAACATATTTATCAACTCTATCAATGCTTGTGATACGATGAAGGTAAATAGGTGCTTTTTGCAGAATTTAGGTCCATATATTATTAAAAAGAGTTGCTGTGGATGATATTTGATTAAGTTGTTCAACAGAAGGTTTTTCTGGGAGAATTCTTGTATTAATAAATTTACCTGTATCTATGCAATGTATAGCAAGAAATAGATTCTCTCGTATATGTAACACTTGCCAAGCTGATTGCTCAACAGAGGCCACATATTTCCACTTTCCATATTGTGTTCTCACTACTAATTGCCCAAACATCACCTCTACATATTTTTCCTTCATTTTTCTTTTCTCATCGTTCAGCCATGGTGATGCAAAGAATAATTGGCTACCGATGATGGATACACAACTCTTCTGGTCATTCCAATGAATTGGTTCTCTGCAAACAATCTGCTGCATCTACTCTAGAGTAATTGGAAAAGAAACCATAGCTGATACCTGGAACATCATTGCCTTATTTAAAGCTACATGACTGAATACTCTGGAGTATGCTGTATGCATGCAGATGACGAGATGAATGTAAAGCAAAGAACATGGGGATGACTTAAACCTAAACTATCCAGTGAAGGCCACAATCCAATCATGAAACACTTACAGAAAGTAATATAATGCCTCCGAAGGAGACAGACAAACTACAATATTGTATGAAATAGCCATGCTAATGAAAGCCACGAGATTGTCCTGGAAAAATCATGAGAAATTCTAAAGGAAATAGCCAGACACTGAATTCAATTTTCGCTTTTTTGGGAAAGTGTTGGAGGAAGGACATCGAGTTCTCCCCTCTAAATTCTATGAGCAACAAAAGTGAGCAAGAGCACTCATCTCAAGGCAGCTGATAAATTTACACCTTTCTGACAGAATCGATGTCATCCTTGGTATCCTGTTATAATGCTCAGTGAATTCTTGTTGATAGAAGTATTTGACATCAATTACATAAACACTAAAGTTGCTAAAGAGCTTCTTTTTATGCCTTTGAAATTTAATAGTCTTCCAGCAAGTCATGTACCTCAAGCAAATATGGGAAATCATACAGCAAGTTAAGCCAAGACCAACATCCTTGTTCAGATTCAGATTACAGCAATCTCATTGTTCCTGGGGAACCGATAATGGAAGAACCATGCAAGACAAGCTGCAGCAAGTGGCATATGTTTTTCTAATGCATTTTCTTGCAGACAAGCTGCCGCAAGAGGTTTAGAGGAATATCCAAACCAACTACGCTCAGCCCAGTTGATTAAATTGCGTTTAAGAAGCAATGACATACTCATCTGCCAGAGCCCTGTAGATTAAATATACTTTAATGCGTGCAACTTAAGGCTCACAATGAATATTATTTCTTTTGAATTGACTAGTGATTACAATGATCTGTGAGTCCAAATTGTGACAGAAGCAGTGAAGAATCCCTTACAAGAGGAAATTAAAATTGGCTATCAACTATTTTGTACATCAAATAATCTTGTCTATATCTAAACTTGTCCTGGAAATAGTTTTATATAATATAAATATAGCAGAGGCATAACAAGGAAAACTTAAGGATGGTTTTCAACAGAAAATTGCAAACCATCCAGGTATGATTAGCAGTGCTGGTGAACATAAGAATATGATAGCTTTATCATTTCGTAACTTCGGAACCATATGGCGGACAAATTTGAGCATAACTATGTAGAATAGCGACGTTTCAGGTAAAAGAATAATGCTGTTGAAGCAGCCGTAACATATGGAAACACAGTCCAGACTCCCTGCATGATGTTGCATGTCAGATACAGGTGTGTACAAAATCAGAACTTAAAACGAAGGTATTTTGTTTACCACAACTGTTGCAACCGTGGCAAGGGCAAACATGGGGCGCTCCCTCAATAGAAATCCAATCCCGAGCTGAGCTCAGAAAACAAAGATAACAGATGGAATTAGCAATCCAACTAACCAGATGTTACCAACTTACTAACTATCGGCATCATAATTTATAACTGAGAAGGAAATAAACACCCAAAGCGGAGAATATTGATGGAAAAATGCATCAGAGATTTTGATAACTAGGTGAGAAATTCCGACTATTGAAAGTCAAGAAATCTGTAGTACAGTAATCAAGTGCCAGAAAACAAGCAAGACGAAACAGCTGATCAGCAAGTCAATCTGCCCACCATACTCCCATGGTTACTAATACCTTTGTAGTTATTGATCATTAACAGGATATTAACACATAGAACCATACCAATCGTACACAGGAATGGAGTTTTCTGTATTTCAAGGTACACAGTAGTCAGTACATGAGATACATCTAGCAGGTGCTGAATAATAATAATGTTTGGAAGGTCATTCAGACACAGAACACATTTGAAGGTCATATAATACATCCATGCATGAAAATATGTGGATATACTAGATTCACCTGAAGTGGAAGAGTGATCAAGCCACCACAACAAACTCCAGTAAAAAAGCACTCTGGAGATACACCCTGTATTTGATAGCGAATCACAATAACAGAGAAACTCAGAACAATAAGAAGCCGAAAAAGATATATGATATATAAACCTCATTTGGATAGTGATAAAGAACAGTTATGCCAACATAATTATGCAGCATATGAATTATCGTGATCATCAGAAATATCTTCACCACATATTCGGTTATATATGAATAAATTTTTTTTCACACTGAAGTTCTTTTATTAATTTATAATATTAGTTTCTAAACTTCAGTTGATTTTCTTTATTTGATTGTTCGTTTCCACAACCCAAAGAACAAAACTGAATCAAATCCTACACTCAAGCTCCAGCTCTAAGGAAGAGAATAAGCGCACTTCATTAGTTTTTACAACGGAGCATTTTGACAGACATTTTTTTCGCTGAACGCAAAATCAAGTTGTGTTAAAATAAAGGGAAGGATGACAGCGTTTAACTTTATTATACTGCCTTCATATTTACTATAGTCCTCTCTTATAAAAGACCATTGCTATTGCTCTAGGCAGTGATTTCTTGATCCATATCCGTGTAAACAAGATGGTAAATGCTAACACAAGTTAGCAAGATTCTCAGATATCAGAGCAATAAGAGAGGGTTTATTAGTATCCAGAAACTTGGTTCAATTTCTAACATGGGTAGGATTGTGTGAACCTTATAACTTGTGGGATAGCAAACGGGTGCAAAGTATTTCTGAGGAATAAAAATAGCATGTGAATGTGGCACATCCAAGAAATTTTCTCAAGTATTCAAGTAACAAGTAGTCCACAATAGTACCTAAGGTTGCTCGGTGCACTAAGAATCTGTTCCCTTTCACTTCATCTGAACTGCTGTTTACTACATTAAATGTGCAGGTATGTCTAGTGCTTTTCATATCAAGTCTGAGATTGGCACTTTACGTACACTTCAGGTTTTGAGAAACAAAAACAAAAGTATATTGTCTTAAGTTCACCAGTCATCAAATCTGCTTTTAGAGCCACTAAGCAGTTGGCTTAAAAAAGAATGTCAATCCTCTCAACAAGCTCACTGTTGCTAACAGATCAGAAAGCAGCATGGATTGAATTCGTAAATGAAGACTGAAGTGAAGTCAACGAAACACCTAAAATGAGTTGAACTAAAGCTTGGTAGTGCTGATGTATATAAAATAGTACCCATGAAACGAAAAAGAAAAAAAATTTCAAGTTATGCAGTTTAACATCCAAGTGACTATGACTCACCATTGTCCCCGCTAAGAAAGCTGTGGGATTTCGTGCTCCAAGAGAAAACCGCTCAACTGCAGATCATAATGCCAGAAGCATCAGAAAAGGTGATTCAATTTAAAGCATGCGCAGCAACTCATGCAAACATGATAAAATTGAACAAATCAAGTAAATATGCTTACCATTACCAAGATGAGCCAGCAATTGCATCTATCTTTAGCAAATTACATAAGATTAAAGAGTACAACCAGTGAGCCTTTTAAAGCTTGTATATTGAAAGCATGTCAGGCGGCATAGGGTATTGAAGTTCAGAGGAAAAAGAGGTCTCCAGACATAGGAACATGAGGAAATGTGTGGAAGAAACAACAAACAGGTAAGAAACGTGTTGCTGACGACTGAGATGAAGTACATGACGCCATAAAAGAATTTCAGGGGGTAGAATGCAAGATGATCTCATCACACGGTCACAAGCTCTTATCTTCTGAAAAAGTGCCAACATCAAATTTTCTGTACATTGTATTTTGCTGTTCTCTGTTTTTTTATTTTCTATTTTTTTAAAATGGTTTTCAGATTTTCATAGAACATACTAAGTTCTAACATCTCTTTTGGATGTCCATAATTGTTAGTTTTTCTACCTCTATTCTTCAATTCTCTTTTTTTAATCCTATTCCAAAATTCTGAAAACAGAAAACAACAAAGTACCAAACAGGTTTTTAACATAGATTACACAAATCTTGCCATCCATATGCATGCGTTGCAGTCCAACACAGTGTAACACCCAATTGGCAGCAATAAGCTAAAGTGTTTGAAAATTATTTAACATCCAACTAAATTATGTCATAAAAATGAAGAGCAGAGTGAATAAAAGAACGCATATCTGTTGACATTGAGAACATTTGCACAAGTTAACATACATTATTAACCGTCAACTGATAAGACCATTCATTTATATGAAAAATAAAAGATTCAGAATACATGCAGATGAAAAACAGTAACCAAATTCATATAACTTACCAACACCCACGAGATTGCCATATTTTTGCACAACACTTGTAATGCTCAACACCTTCTCTTCACTGATGCCCAACTATAGCCACCATCGATGTAAAATATATGCACAGATCATATATTGCAGTTATAGAAGACTGTGTAGCTGTAAATGTATTAGAGAGGCCTAGTGCTGATTAACTTGAGTATCTAAGCATTTTTTTTTTTTTGCATGCATGCATGTCCATTAACAAACAAATAGCAATCAACAACAGCATACCTTTGAACAAACATCATCAGATGCACCACTTTGCTTGAAAAGCTTCCCCAGGTAGAACGGTATCATATCACTGATGCATACCCCCCTGAAGATCAGGTTCCGGCAAAAGGTTTACCAAGAAATTATTGATATAAATATTAGGAATTCAAAGCAAAGAAGGCTCAAAAGGAAACAAGGAATGACTTATCAACAATCATAAAACCTTATTAACTTGTGTGTTTTAGGCTCCTACTTAAAATTACTAATATCATTCATAGACATTGAGCAAACTGACAGCCAAAGCTCACTTGGAAATTTAGCCTTACGTTATTTAAGGCTCAAGGTACTCTAATTATGCCATGCCTTAAGTGAGCATTAAAGTGTAAGCTTTCATTAGCCTCCAGAAAATATCAGTTCAAGATAAAAGAAATGTCTACAGGGAAATTCACTTTCCAAAATGGTAGTCTCTGATATACAACTGGTTGTATAACAATGACATATGAAGTGCCAATGAACAAAGTTGGTTATGCCACTAACCAGTATACCCATAGAACCGTTGATATAATATATGGAGCATTTCTGGAGAAAGAACCAGCAAATGATTGCCATGTGCCATCCAAAGACAGCATCCGCGACAAAGTTATGCCTACCTAAATCATAAGCAAGAAACTGATTGGAAAAACTATAAATAAAAAAATAGGACTATAAAAGACTAATAGTACTGAACTGAAATCCTAAAAATACAAAAGATCTATGTAAGCAATGAGTCGCCAAAACAGAAGTACCAGTAGATGGGACAGACCCATATATTTAAAGCCTCTTCACTGATGAAAAGTCCACAACCAGCAGCCATGAGCAACCAAAAGTAAACGCATCTGCAATGTGCCATTCTAGGATATTCTTAAGAAGAATGCCAGATGAAATATACACATAGGGATGCAATGCTGTCTAGTTCTCTCTTTTTGCATGAATATGAGAAAATCTAAGCACTTGCATGCTGTGAAGATATATGTACAGACCACGGAAAAAAGTTAGGAAGATGATTGAATTCGATGTGAGTGCAGTTTATTCTGACAAACTGCAGTCAAAATAGTAGTGACAGAATGATAGCATACCCTGGAGCATATTCAGGAAGAATGATTCTGTATCCAAAAGCTTTGAAAGTAAAACCAATAGGGGATGCAGCCATGACTGGTGAGGGGGAACCTTCAGCCAGAAATTGAACTCCAAAGAAAGATCCTGTACTAGACTGCTTAAGGCCAACTGACATGATTGTAAAAATTGCAGCGACACCCAACACGATTGCTAATATCAAGAGAAATGAACTTCCCGTAGAAGTTGGTTCATTTTTTTTATTTACAACTGCCTCATCAGAAGGTAAATCCAGGTCACCTTGAGTATCTTTTGCAGCCTCATAATTTCTCGAATCTTTACTCTGAAATCTTCTAATCCTATGACAAGAGATGCACGGCAAATTATAATTAAGCACCAAGCTGTAATTGAACAACGATGACCAAGTGCTGGAGCAGGAAATGAACCAAACGGGACAGCATTTTAATGAGAAAGGTTTTCTCTTTTCATTCTTTTTTCACCATTGTTAAAAGTTGGATTTGTCAGACAGGGATTGTTACTGCCTCCAATCAGCGTCAGAGACAACAATGTTTGCGATTTTTTACATCAAAGTACCACGTTTCTGGATTAATAAATGTTTGCAAATTTGTTGACATCACAGATTGGTGAGATGTATTTCATTTTCCTATCAAAATTAACAACCTTTAGGCTATACTTGTTGGTTGCGGAGAAGCATGGATTGGATAAAGTGGAAAGATGGGGAGGAGAAAGGGTGGATGGCTTCCCATCCATCTAGTTATTTAACTAAAAGATAAGGGACGGATGACAGCCAACCCATCAAAATCGAAATCATTGAAAATCACAAAGAAATGGAAGGATAGGAGACAATCATCCCATATTGGAAGGATTGGAGGAGGGATCCCTCCTTTCCTTCTTTGGGTGCTTATCCTTCTCACCAAACGAAGAATACTCAATCCCTCCCCTCTCATCCACCCTTCCCTCAATCCCTCCTAACAAACAGAGTGTTAGGACATCTTAGTGCCCGATAAAGAATAATCCATGCACAACACAATGCAGTTAACTATACATGTCTGATTTTATTGTTATCCAGTACATTAATCACTCTTTTTTTTGAAAAAATAAACCCTTTGTCATTAGACAAAAAGTAATCTGAACCAGAAATCAAAACTTTTGGCAATGATCAAATTACTCATAGTCCACGTGGTTGAACCAGAGAAGAAAAACCAGTTAGCTTGGAAACTTAGTGATGAACATTACATTGAGAAGCAACTTAATCATTAAAGGATGCTAAAGAAAGCAGCCATTGAAACCAAAGCTTCCTATTTTCTTTGTTGAGCAAAAGCCAAGAACAAGTAGCGAGAAAGAAGCAGATGGAAGTTACCTGAAAGCTGAGGGTCCCCTGTTACAAAAGAAAACTTTGTGACCAGACCTTGAGTGGTTCAGTACTAGAGCTCGTGCTCGTCGACTTGGACTGAAGCATCTGGGAGCAGGTTTAGGGAGGTTTAAGGATGACCCGTGTGTTAAAACTGACATCAATGCCATCTTTCCGTAGAGCCAGGACAAATGGCAGCTGCTGCTGCCTCTTTCTAGCCGAGTTGGAGATCAGTTTGGACGGGGCTTTGGGGGGATATGAGGAAGTTTTTGGGTCCAATGAGGCCATGTATGAATGGCTGAGGTCAAAGAGAGAATAATAAACAGGGATATTCTATGCTTGAAAAGTTCCTTCCAAGTTCTCGTCAAAAACATAAAATTATTCAAGATCCTCGAGTAAAAGAGAATCTTGTCTTCTTGGCCAACAAAATGTTTGGATATATTTTAAAACTTTAACAAAATGCAGAATTAAGAAAAGGAAAGAAATAATTTGATAAAATGCCAAAGTATCTCATCACTCAAACCTGCTAGCTAATTTATTTTTCATAATTATAAGCTGATTTGAAGACTTTTTGACTTAAAAAAAGAAAAAATCTTGTGATATCATATTTTCCCATGTCATTTTTCATTTAACTAGAATAATTATAAACCACATAAAATTTAAATATCTTCCATAATCATAATGCTTTATTTATGTGAAAAAATATTCGTAGCAAACCAAGACATATATTGAATAAAAATTTGGATACGATATATATAAATAAAAGATTCTGAGACACAAGACAAGATAATACGATGAATAATGCTGGAAGGGAACCCAAAATCAGACAAGGTTTCACGCAAGATACTCCAATCCACCCTATCATATGCCTTAGCCAAATTAATTCTGATAGCTAAGTTGCCATGTCTCTTCTTTGAGTTGCGAATGGAGTGCATAAGCTCTTGTGCCGTGGCAATATTATCATGAGCAGAACGGCCAGCAATAAAAGCACCTTGAAAAGGATTTATAATGGAGAGCATTTAGTTGGATACTGATATGTTGTAGTTAGACACATGAAAAGCCTCGTATACATATTCATGAACAACAAGGATAAATTCAAGTCCAAGAAAAGGCATGGTGAGAATTCTGATAGGTTCCTCCAGCACTTCAGTGAGAATTTTGTAGCTGACGTTACAAAGACTTACAGGTCTAAACTGCTTTTTACATGCAGGGACATCGTCCTAGGGAATTAGGAAAAGGAATGTCTCAGTTAAGTTTGAAGGGCAGGAACCAGCTCGAAAGAATATTGTCAAGGATCCATCTGGCCAGGGAGTTTTATAAGGTTTCATAGACTTTACTGCAGCTAGAACTTCAGAAGCGATTCAGATTGTTTTTAACCCACATGTTATCATCCATGTACTGAATATTCACCAATTCAAAAGCTACTGAAGATATGATGTTTAATCACCATTCAAAAACAACAGAAAAGGGAGTCATGATACTTACTTATTTCTTCAAACCCTTCTTGGAATTCAAAAGATTAGGTTTAGATAGAGATGAATTCTTTGATATATTTGAGAGAGAAGTTATGGCGGGGGAGGGAAAAGAAAAGAAGGGAAAATCTATTATCTAGTAAAATTCTCTTTAAATACAGAGGTTAGGTTGGGTTTTTGTATAATGTGTGGAATTTTTTATTTTTTTTATTTGTTTTTTTATATATATCTATTTGAATGTGCAATTTTTTTATTTAATAAATAAAAAAAATTGTTAAATTTTATCCATTATACATGTTGGCGTGACCAATTGATTTACATATTAGCATGCTAATGTACAAAATAATTATGCATGAATATTTCACTTTTATTTTTAATTAAGTATTTACATTTTTATTTTTGTATTTAAGAGTAAGTGTTTTTATTTTTCTAATTAAGTGTTCTTACTTTTAAAAACTTATCAATTAAGTGTTTCTAATTTTAAAAGCTAAGTGTCCATTTAGCATTTTTATGTATTCAATATTTGTACAAATTTAAATAAAATTAAAATTAAGATAACAGGATAATAATAAAAAATTATTCAAATTAAGAAAAATGAAAATAAAAGACTACTTGTCAATAAAAAAAAAAAAAACTCATATTGACTTAATCTTCTCTGCTTTTTCACAGCCCTAACAAATAGAAAAAATAAAAAATTTGCATACTAAAGTATATAATAATCTCGAATAAATATAATTGATTGCTTGA
>Ga0307512_10004930_pt1 | contig 14244 bp, 15 predicted proteins | sample 14_EM_MG_FD_200267 | JGI IMG/M metagenome (GOLD analysis project Ga0307512, IMG submission 200267) | Populus trichocarpa ectomycorrhiza microbial communities from riparian zone in the Pacific Northwest, United States - 14_EM | ecosystem: Host-associated > Plants > Roots > Unclassified | place... | reverse complement strand
GGTCAGTAGCATCTCGATTGTCTCCTTGCCTTGGGAGCTCCCCGCCGCTGCCGCTAGGACTGTCTCGGTGATCTCGATGGTTGGATTTCTGGTCAGTAGCATCTCGATTATTGCCTTGCCTTGGGAGCTCACCGCCGCTGCCGCTAGGACTGTCTCGGTGATCTCGATGGTTGGATTTCTGGTTAGAAGCATCTCCATTACCTCCCTATCGAATGTTTTTGCAATTGCCGCCACAGCAGCCCCAGTGATCTTAATGTTACTTCCTCTGCCCAGTAGTATGCCCATTACCTCCTTACCGCGTGATGATATATTGAATAAGCGCCTGTCACTTGCTGCCCCCATCACAATGGCCTCGGTTATTTGGAAATCGTGATGCTTGGCAAGTAGATGTTCCATAACCTTTTTGTTAAATCGACTTGCAATGGTAATAATAACTTCTTCGGTGATTTCGACATTGCAATTGTCCAGAAGCATCTCCATTACCTCCCCATCGAATGTTTTTGCAATTGCCGCCACAGCAGCCCCAGTGATCTTAATGTCATTTCCTCTGCCTAATAGTATGCTCATCATCTCCTTACCACCCGATGCATTACTTGCTGCTGCCATGGCAACCGCCTTGGTTTTTTGGATATTGGGGTATTTGGCAAGTAGAAGCTCTATAGCCTTCTTGTCGAATCGATTCGCAATGGTGATAATAGTTGCCTCGGTGATCTCCTCCATATTCACATCCCTGCTCAATAGCCTCAGCGTCACCTGGCTATCAAATCTTTCTAGGTTCCTCATAATTGCTTCCGTAGCAGCAGCTGTAATCTTGACATTATTGTCGGCATCTAGTAGCACCTGCACTACCCCATTTATGCCGCTCCAATTGTACATCGCTGCAGTCACAACCTCTTCGGTGATCTCGATGTTGTCGACTCTAGCCAGCAGCGTCTTCATCACCTTCTGATTACATCTTCTCGCAATCGTTGCTACAACTTCAACGGAGATCTCGATGTTAAAATTTCTGCTCAGCAGTTTTAAGACAACCTCCTCGTCAAAGTGAGTTATGATGGCTACGGCAGCAGCTGCGGAGACCTTGACGTTCGGGGAATCTCTGCTTAGCAACATCTCCATCACTTCCTTTTTATGTTTTAAGTTCCATATGGCAGCAGTTACTACATCCTTGGTGATCTCGAAGCTGTCGTTTTTAGCCAGCAGTATTTTTATCATCTCCTGATCGAATTTCCTCACAATCATGGCAATAGCTGCGGTAGAGATCTCGGCGTCGGCTTCTCTGCATAGGAGAATTCGCATTATCTCCGCACCATTGTATGGGTTATCAGCTGCAGCAGTTACAACATTCCCGGTAATCGTGAATTTTGCATCTGTGATTGTTAGCGTTTGTTAAAGTCCCACTCCATGTCCTTCCTACCTGTCTTAGTCTTGATTATTGCATCGAAAACGTGCTTGGTTACATTTTTGGTCCCAATTGCTGCCGCAGCCAGCAGTGCGTTTTGGTAACGACCACTCTGGATGCTGACATCGGCTTTCCTATCTAGAAGCAGTTTAACCATCGGCTCGTGGCGGAATTTTATTGCTATATGTAAGGCATTGGTTTTACGACTCTGAGCGTTGATAGCGATACTACTGTCCAGAAGCTTTTTTGCAAATCCTACTAACCCATGACAGGCTAATATTTGTAGCGGCTCCGCGTCTTCGAGGTCATCGTTATGGAATGACTTGAGCCGTGAAAAAATAAATATTTTATGTGCGAGATTTATTTTACGAGGAGACTGTGCTAGTCTCCGGAATGATGTCCACAAGTGTGAATCCTCTTCGTTCGACTGTAAAGTATGGAGTGGCCAGTACAAGGCAGCATAATTCAGTAATGGATATTGTTTCTGTAGACCGAAGAGGTTGGATGTGATACTGATGCTCCATCTGGGTATCTGATCGACCATCGGATCTTCGTCGAATTCCTCCAAAGACAAATACCTTAAACAGGCGATAGCAAGCTCAAGATTGGTGTCCTCGGAACATATATAGAACGGAAGGTGACTGCTATTGTCGACCGGAATAGGCGTGCTAGCATGGAATCCTTCCATCAGTCGAGGGTCGGTAAGAAATTCTCTGGCTGATTGATGTACAAGGTGAACGGTATTATCATTTCTTATTTTGAGGAGGGACCCAAAGAGTGAATTGAGGAAGCTTCTAATATTTCCTTGAATCCGGCCGTTTATAGAGCGCATGGAAGTGGTCTCGCGCCGTAGGGCAATTGCAATTTTCAGCTCCTCAAGTGTTAAGGGGCGTTTCGCGGAAACCACCCACTGCAGGACTATCCTAGCCTTGTCTCTGTCCTTTGTGGTTATACGACTTAAGATTCTTCTGTATAAATCTGGGAGGGACTTCGGCATACTGACAAGAGTTTCGCGGAAGAAGTCGCTTGAAGTGTCACCGTCGTCTCGAAGAGCATCCAGAACCAGTGACACCCAAAGAAACATTCCATCTGCCCTAGCCTCTAAAAATCCAGAAGTGTAACCCTCCAGAGTCTTATCAGGGTTCTTGCTACTCATTAATAGGCTGACCTCTTGCGTAACATATCGACCAATATCTTTACGCAGTTCAGGGCATTCATTTAGAGCGGAAATATCCACAAGGCAAGATATATGGTCCCGAACCAGCACCTCCGGACGACTAGTAATGATCAATTTAAACTTTTTGCTGACTGCCGTAAAATTTCCAAAACAGTATTTGAGCTCGCGTAAGAAGGCCTTTTGTGACTCTCCTGAACACTCGTCCAACCCATCAATGAGAAAGAATATTGGACCGGCATTACAGTCGGTGACAACGTTACGAAAAACCCTGGACAATCGTCCCAATGACCATTCAGTTTTACCTTTCCGGCTGTTGTACTCGGAAATATAGTGTCGAAAATGCTGTGGTGCCTGGTCCAAGAGTTGCGCTAGCAGGTGTTGCAATATAGCCACTTCTGTTTGTAGGTAATCGTTGTCGTGACGGCAGAAAAAATACGCCACGACAGGAGCCCCCCGACCAGTGACCCCAGGGTTTCTAGCAAGACGTTCGGACAGATATGATGAGAGAACACTTTTGCCACAACCGGGGGCACCGTTGATCCAGAGTACAGTTGAAGCTTCATCCTTTAGCCATATTTGGTACCGTTCGTCTTCCAATAACCACTCGAATGTATCTGGATGCCGTTTGCGCAAAAGTTCGTCACGATAATCTTGATGGTCGATCATCACTAAACTTTCTAGACACGCAAGCATGTCTTTGCTACCTAACCCTTATGTCAGTCAAACAGACCTAAACTAAAGTATATGGACTCAATCCTGCGGAGGTCCTATTCTCATCCAAGTATCTGCAAGCTAGTCATTTAACCAGGTGACATACGAATGTTTTCAATAGCCTCCTTTTCATTCTCTGTGCGAAATCTGTCAGTATTTACATTTTAGCTGTACTTCAGGATTGATTCATCACATACCACTGTGCTCAATAATTTCATTCACACACTCTCTTAGATACCTTAAGAATGTTTTATAGGTTGGATCTTGCTTTGAAGCGAATTTCACCATATCTGTATGGTTTTTCTCCACGGGTATTCGGTTTTCGTTTGGAAGATATAAAAGAGCAGAGTCTGATGTGACCATCTTCTTTTCTGGGCCGGATCTCTCGTACTTGTTGGATGCAGACTAGCACGGGGCAGTTAATAAACAGCGGTTCAATCAAACTTGATGTGGCGAGAGCTACCTTTGCAACTGTTGATGTTTTTATCGTCTCATAGAAGCTGACGGTCTTCAGTTCACTGGTCCAGATGTCGGAGATTTCTTCTTTTAGAGTTTCTAGGAATTCCGAATTCCCTCGCAACTGTTTTAATAGGTGCATTCTTGAAGATTCGGGATCGCGTGTCATGTCTTCAACCATGGCTTCTAATTCTGCTGTCTGCAGCCCTCGATGCGGAGTTCCAAAGAAGAATATAATCCGAGTTGAGTCGAGAAGGTGTCTTTGATTCTGTTTGCACTTCGACTGAGCCAACGCCTGCTCAGTTCAGTAAATATTACTGAAACATTCATGATGAGTAAGGTGTTACCAGTAATATCAAATTGCCACCAAAACTATGGCCGATAAATATAATTGGTCGTGTTTTCTCCTTACAAATAGTATTAGACTTAATCCTCGAATGGTGAAAATTGTCTCTAATTACCTCAGGTGAACTCCTAGTATTTTCTAACTGTGCAACCAACTGCCTTCGGTAGTCCAAAAGTGTGTCATCTATAGTGCGCCCTACAAGGCTGGTGTTGTAGCCATACGACATAATCCTGACGCGCTTTACATCTTGTGGTAAGAAGTCCTGCAACCACATTCGGCAATTGTCACGATTTCTCCATGAACCATACGCATGTCCAGCTAGGCCCGTTACAGCAACAATACTGCAATTGATGCCAATGATCAGCAGTTAGACAACAAAGCACAGAGATTAGTCACAGAAGGTATCAACTTACTCGGCGACAACTTCTTCCCCAGGGACGTTTAAAGGTGTTAAACTGTAGAACTGTGAGTCAATCGAAAGATCCACAACTTCACCCGGTTTCTTATCTGATGCTTGAAACCTGGAGCTACCGTTCGGTGGGAGGCGCAGAAAGGATTCGGGGCATTGTTTGAAATATAAGAGTGCTGTTTGGCTTGAGCTGGGGTCAAAACAATCTGGATAGAGCGATAGTTGGTCTCCGCTGTCCAGCTCCTGGGGTAATAGATCAAGGTTCTGTAAGGTTTCGAGCAGATCGCCTCTATTCCATGTTGTTGGCACATTTGATATCCGGAAACACTTGGAAGGATTGTGTGAAATAGGATCACTAGTGCCGGTGGTAGAAGCGGGAATTTCCTCCTCAGCTTGGGTATGGTTTTGTGGTCTGTTTGATTCGTGCTGGGTAGCTGACTGCCGCTTCTGCTTTCCAGCGGCGGCCCCCCGGGCAAGCGAGTGCTGATCTGTGTCAGAAGAAATGGCTATTTGTCGTGCAGATTTTCTCGGGAGTTCGTTACGCCCTTGAGTTGGAGGCGTTTTGCGCTTGTGCGGCGTTTTCGTTTGAGCTTCGCCAGAAGATACGCTTTCTGGTAGCACAGATTTTTCCTCCAGAAAAGTAGTAGACTCCTGAATTGTAGGCATTTCGGTTCGAGCTGCGCCGGAGACCATTCCTCTTGATCGCGCGGGTTTTCTCGTTGAGGCGGTAAGCCTATGAATTGGAGACGTTTTGCGCTTAGGGGGCGCTTCGGTTCGGGCAGCGCCCGAGGAAATGCTTTTTAGTCGGGCAGATTTTCTTGTCGGGGCGGCAAGCCCCTGAATCGGTGGTATTTTACGTTTGGGGGGCATTTTGCAGTGTTGACCAAAATGTTGCTTGGATATTGCGGGGGCGACCGAAATTTATAAAGCTACTGCAGCTGACACGTACTCTAACGAAAAGAAATATGCAGGATTTCTATTGGTCTATTTGCCCCGCGATGGTGTATAGCTGCAGCCTTGTCGTCAGGTATGTCACCATTTGTGCTGCGCATCTGCTCGCGGCCGGAGTTTGGAGTGGCAATGCAAACGTCACCAATCCAGTACTTACTCTTTAGTCTGTAGACGGGATTGAATAGAAGAGAGTACTCTACAGTGGGGAATGAAATAGGCGAAGCGGCTATAGACTACTTAATCTTTTAGAAGCGCAGTACTCGAAATAGCAATGAACATAACGAATCGATGCTGCTCTCGTGCCTAGAGTTTTCGTCGGTCGGCTAGCTCGGTCCTAAAACTGTGAGCTTGCGAAGGAGGCAGATGCTATCGTTCTGGGTATGTTCAGCCACTCTCCGTTTTGTAACAGTAAATCTGTACGACGAGTAAAATCACTTATCTTGGATATTTTAGTTGTTGATATTCGAGGGCCGCGCTTTCGAGTCACTAAATATGAGCGGTTGCGCCTGCATTGCTGAACTTTCCGGGTTATCTACACAAGTACTTATGAATGTCCTTGGTTCAAGCATGTATACATTTGACACCTTGCGTACTACACAAACTATAAAGCACAAATAGTATTAAACACCAAGCCTCGCCGTCTCATCTCTTACTCAATTAAAAGTAATCTTCTTTCCTTGGGGTTTCATCATCGCGGCCGCAACTTGAGCCTGTTTCTCCTTCGCCTTCCTCGCCGCCTCCCAACTAGGATGCAACGGCCCCTCCTGCGCCTTCTCCCCAGCTACAGCAGATGCCTTTTTCGCAGCCTTCGCCTCTTTCCTCTCCCTCTTCTCTCGCGCCTCCTGCTCTTCCTTCTGCACATGATTTGCGCGCTTCCCAAACTTCTTCTCCCATAGCGCTCTCCGCGCCTGCTGTCCCATCCTGTTTTTCCGCTCCTTCTTCTCCGGGGGTCCCTTCTTTTTGCCCTGCATCTTGTACCAGTCCGCATCCGGGTCCGAGTCCCCGCCGGAAACGTAGCCGGACATGAGAGAGGGCAGGAATTGTGATGTCACTGCGGGGGCCTTAGGCTTCTTCTCCTTTGAGGGTGCGGCAGCGGGGGCCTTTTGCTTCTGGGGTGGGGGTGGTGGTGGTGGGGGTGATGTTGTCCCTGAAGTAATTGCTTCGTCCCTTTCGTCATCGGCATCGGCGTCGGAGCCAGACCACTCGTCGTCGGTCCTTTCGAGCTCATTGTAAATATCATCGCCGCCATCATCTTCCGAATCAGACGCTCCGATGCGATTGTCAAAATCGGCGAAGTCGGTGGATTCCGGGTCCATAAGCCGCTCCCACACCTCGTCCTCTCCCATCACCACTTCACCGTCGTCCGTAGCAACAGCAGCAGCACCCTCGGGTGTGTCAGAAAATCCCATAAACTCCTCGCTCTCCTCCACGACGCGGTCACCGTCGCTGAGTTCCACCGAATGCTCACTTTCTGCCGCCGGCGCCTGCACACTTTCGCCCGCCTTAGTCTTCTCCCGTCTCTCCTTCAACTTCACGAGCGTAGCATTCTCATACCCTTCCCCGACCGCAACCTTCTCCTCCCGCCCCTTGTTGTCCAACCCCATAGCAACATGCACACTCTCCACCAACCCCGCAACCGCATCTCTCACAACCGCCGCTCCATACAGCCTCGAAACTACATTTATACGCGCCCTCTCGCCACCCACCTCCGCAGTAGGGATCACCAACTCCGGCGGCCACAATGAGCTGGCAACAACGCGTTTCCGTTTCGCGATTGAGCGAAGCACATGTTCCTGTGCGAGCACATTGATCTCTTCAGCGGATAGCGCCTTCACCGCCGCTAGCTCCGCTTCCAACTTTGAAACCGTTGCTGCCTCCTGGGGAGAGGACCGCGCGCTCTTGAGCCGCTTGATTAGTTTGCGTGTTTCGAAGGTTTTCGCATGCTTTAGCGCGCGGAAGATGGCTTTGGTCCGCTGGCTGACGCAGGAGGTGACTGCGACGTGGACGGTTTGGATTGCGCGGGGGGGGAAAGCATGGTCAGGCGAGGAGTGCGGTTTGCTGCGCTTTTGGGAGGTGGGGGGCGGGAAGGGGTTTTTGCGTTTGGATGCCATGGTGAAGTTGGAGATGGAGAGATTTTTGACAGGATTGTGTGGCGGTGGCGGTGCGGGGAGTTAGCGCGTGTACTTGTGTAATGATGTTTCGCGGGTGCACAAACACGCCATTCATATGAGGCTCTTTTGATGAAGTAACATGGTTCATATTTTACGTTTTGTTTCTTTGCTACACGCACGGGCTAGCTGGCAGCAGTTCATGCATGGTACATCGGACTTGTCGAACCCTAACCGAGCTGCACTTCACATCCAATCACTGCATCTTCATCTCAATGACAGCATATTGCATTTAGTCCCGTCATGCAAAAGGCCGTTTCGAAAGGATCGACGATGCAGGAGAATTCCTATAAGATAATTGGGATATACCACTTCGAACATGCTTGATAATTCGTTGAGACTTACCTTCAATAGCTTGTTCTCAAGTGGGGACTGAGCCTTGAAATCCTGCAACTGCCTTGCGAGGCAAAAGCAGCGGGGACCCGTCCGATGCCGACAATAAAGCGGCTCCGCCTCTCTCTCTCACTCCGCCACATATTCCGGCATACTTCTGCCGCTGTGTCATTGCACCTACCTCAAAACCTCGCGATTCCCGTTGTATCATTTCCGCAACCATGGCATCTCGCCTCTTCACCTCTATTACCATCCTCGCCTCTCCCGTCGCCGCAGATACAATAACCTGCATCTATCCCATCAGCGGCCAATACGGACTCCTCCCACGCATCTTCTTCTACATCACCCTCTTCCTCTGCATATATGGCCGCAACGAATGGCTCATCGCCGCCTGCCTGCTGTCAGTCATGACCTTCACCGGCACGGGCGCAATCCACGCCTTCGTCCTTGCGAAACGAAACCCAGCGGTGCTAGATCTCGACGCAAGAGTACTCCTTCCGCTCCTCGCAGCAGGGCTATTATGTTTCTCCCCGATCTTACAGTGGTCGGGAACACTCCGCAGTCAATCTGGAAGACGGATCTTTGAGCTGTGGGGCGCATTGGTCGCGGTTGGCGTGCTATGCTGCATCGGCGGGTTTTTGAGCCCGCGCACAGAGACAGAGGTGGAATGTAGGTCCGCCGATGGAACGCTGCGCAGGTCGCCAAGAGATGGCGGGTTTAATTGCACGTACACGTGTTTCTCATCCTCTGCCTCTCCGATCCGCGGGAGGAACGACGTTATTGCCGTGAACAGTAACACGGTGAATGCGGAGCCCCAGACTAAGATGCTGGTGTTTACTGTTGTTATCACGCTGGTGTGTATCGTCTGTTTTCCGCTGTATGCTATTGCGGTAAGGAAGTCGGATACGACGCCGAAGGATCAGGAGGAGACAAGGCTTAAGCAGTCGCTTGGAGCCAAGGCGACAGGAGGGGCGGGTAAGAAGTCGATGCTACCGAAACTGTTTGCGACGTTTTGTGCGGGGGCGGTTATTGCAGTGGTGTCGGTGAATGAGAGGTTCGTGATAAGAGGGTTAGAGAGTGCGGAGGAACCTTATGCTGTTGGGCAGTGGTCGGGTTTTGTTACTGCAGCGCTTGTGGTCTCAGCGACGGCGATAAATTGGTGGATTGAGAGGAGTAGTGGGGTAAAGGTCACTGCGAAGGTGGTTAGGAGTACTTAGGAGGGTGACAGCGATAATGCGACGGTTGATGAAATGAAGATTAAGCGATGAGGAGTGCTGTCTTGCTGTCTAATGCGGGTGCTGCGCAGGTTGGGAGAAGCATGCTGGAAGATTGAGTTCAATGTATAGGGTGTCGGGTGGTGGATAATGCGGGTCTTTGGTTAATGATAATATCATGGCGGTATAAGGTTGTGCTTTACTTTGCCCACGTACCCCGCGTTGAGCCCCACTTCAACGTCACTCCCAGTCGCGTCTTCCGTGCGTCCGTCGCGTTTCAAAACAACAACCGAACAGCAGACCCCCAACATCTCTGCCCCACATTTCACATTTCCCCGTGGCTATGGATTACTTTCTTGCGAAGGTCTCGCAGCAAGCAGGTACTCGCCTCTCGCCTCAGTCGCCGTTCAAGAAGTCGCAGCTAACACTCTTGCAGTCACATTCGCGATTAGGTAGCATCTTTCCCACTGAAGCGCAACCCTCCAGGCGCTCCGCTAACCGATACAGATCCGGGATCATCGTAACCAGCCAGTTTGCGATTCGGCAGTGCGGTAGATACATCTCGGTTCGTTCTTTCTTATCGAACAAATCGCCTACCGTGACGCTTACACTCTTTGATTAGTCGATAAAGGGAAAAGACCGGAAGGAACTCCAGCGTCTACAGGAGCGGCTGGAAACGAAGATAAGAGTGCGACATGCCTAAGAAAAGACGACAGAAACTTGCTGACAAGTGATTCGATAGATTATTTCTCCGGCGATCGATTTAGTTGAGATAATGTGAGCATCCTACTACTACGAGAGACTGCGGGAGGTTGACGAGGCCTAGATCTGCACGAGGAAACACATCGCTCGAGAGCGCACTCAGTTTGACGAAAGACATACGCCATGGAATCGAGAAACTTGGAAAGCGAATGGAGGCCCTGTCGGACCAGACAACGAAGCGAAAGACGAGTCCCGAGGAGATCAAGTCTGTCGTAGAAGATATAAAGGGCCTGCTACACAAGATTGAAGACGTTTGTATTCCCGCACCTTGTGAGCTACTAAGCTAACGGTTAGCAGGCGGTGCCATTCATTAGTCTCGCCGTTACTACATCGGGCGTCAATATCTCCACCTCGATCCCACAGAATGTCTCGCCGTCTCGGCTACTACAAGCTTCGGGAATGCTATCTGCCGGAGATACTGCGTATTGCTACGATCCGTTTAAGCCTGCACAGATCGGTCAGTCGTTTACACTGTCGCTATACATGCTCTTTGCCGGACACTCTCATCGTCAAGAACAGGTTTCAGCGAAGGATCTGACATGGCAGGAAGTCATGTACAAATGTCGTGTGAACCTGCAACGTGTCCCATTATTTTACGACGAAGAAGCTGGAGAGGATGCTGGCGACAAGCATTTGCGGGCGCACACCAAGATTCAAGAATATTGTTACGAGCTGACTCTTGTGGAAGACCTGGACGACGGTAGAGTCCACGACACCGAAAATGGTGCTCCACAGCCATACGAAGATGTGGCCATGGCCGGATTACGGACGAGAATACCGGTGCACCAAATCTCCAAGATGTTCTACACCACCTCTGGCAAACTTCTCGGCATCGACGAAAGCAACTCCCCAATCCTCCTCATCAAACGCGACGTGCACGCCCCAGCACCTAGAAAGATCCTTGAAAAAGTTAGAGGCTACACTTACAGCGACGACGACTCAGAAGCCGAAGACCACCACCCGCGCACCGAAAGATACCCCAGCCTCATTAGCTCTCCCACAGCTCAACACGAAGACGAAACAGAGCCCCCGCACTCCGACCTCCCCAAGCACCTCGATCCCGAATGGCTTGCCTTCGAAATCTTCTCGGACCAACCCGCATCCACCACCTCTTCCGCTACGATCTCCCCCGTCTCCTCCCCCGTCTCATCACGCCCCCAATCCCCAGTTCCAAACTCTTCCCCTCCCGAAAAACTCACCACCGCCATCCAAAGCCTAACCCTCACCCCACAGGTAGCACGACAAGTCGTAGTCCGCAGCGACCTCAGCATCCTCGAATGTCTCCTCCGTCTCACAATCCTCCAAAACTTCCAGCAAGCGCAACACACCACTGTCCACGACGAGTTGCTAAACCTATTCCTCTCCGACGCCGTGTGGGGCGGGAGTAAAGAGGAGCGGCGTATCGAGCGGGAGCAGGCGAGACACAAGCTCGGGTTCGATCCGTTTGAGGCTACGCCCGGGGTCAATCGGAACCTTACGCCGGGCGGAAGGAGCTCGAGGGCGGGAACGCCAAGTAGAAATGCAGTGGAGGGGGATGGTGATGGGGTGCTGGTGCTGTCGCCGGTGACGCCAAGTAATGAGGTTGGACATAGGAGGGCGGGGAGGTGGGTTAAATGGGAGGAAACGCCAGGGAGGGGACAGAGGGAGTGGACGCCGGATAAGCAGTTGAGTGAAGGGTGGGTTGGGGAGAGTCCAAGGAGTCCATTGGGGAGTGGGAAATAGATGGGGGGAGAGGGTAGGAGGGATTTGGAGGGTAATGTGTAATTAGCGGAGTTGAAGGTGATTTGTTCAGGTGGGAATTAATGGTACTGAGTGAAGACTGTAGTAAGGAACTGTGCTTAGCGCATGGCACACTCTGATTCTATATATCTATTGTCAGGATAACAAGCTTCCTCAAATTCATATCCACACTCATTACAATCCACCAGAGTATGTACTTTCTGTCTCCCCTTCCTCGTCACGACCTCCGCCCTTGTCTGCAACCTTCCTTTGTCCACTTCGAAGCAAGCAACTCCATCTACTTGCAACAGACTATACTATGCGCAACCCTTTATATACTGCGAAACCAACCTAGGACCGGTAAGACAATTATACCCCCCAGCTCCACGACACAATTAGTAAACGAACCGCAAAATAAGTACATGGTATCCCTCCACTTCCAATCTACTCCTCCTTCGTCTTCCTCCCCACCCTCCTCGCCGCCCCCCTGAGCCTCGCCAACAACACCTGCAACCTTCGTTTCGGCATCTTATCCGCCGCCACAAACCGTCTAACGAGCAGATTAAACACACTTCCAAACGCCAACGCCATCACCGTCGAACTCAAAATAATAGTATTATACGGCATGCTAAAGTCCGGCGTCGGTAGATTGAGCAACAAGCTCGTAGTTCTTATCGAAAACCCCTTCCTATCCCCGGACGTAACCGTGATCATAGCCGGGGCGATATCGAATCCCCGGTTCGCGTCGGGGGGATACTCAGTGTACCGCAAAACGCTCTTGTCGAAATCGTATGTGAGTGTGAGCGTTGAGTTTGGAGGGAGGGAGAGCGCGGCTTCGAGGTGTGTTCCGCGTGCCCGGTCGAGGACGGGGCGGTAGTAGAGGTCGCGGAGGGGGTCGAAGCCGGGGAGGGGGGGGGAGAGCGTGGTGGAGAGGGTGTGGAGGTATGGTTTCATAAACCAGGGGAGAGATTCGAGGTAGACGAACTCTACTGTTTCTGTGGTGCTTGGATTGCGGAGGACGGCTTGCACGCCGCCACGTTCTTGGCCGTGACCGGTGAAAGAGCGGGAGGCGTAAAGTGGCGGGGGGGAGAGGTTGATGGTGTGTGAGAGTGGCGGGGATTGCGCGGGGAGGATGATGTCAAAGTCGCCGTGGGCGGGGAGAGCAAAGCAGCGCGAGCCGTCGGGTTTTTTGATCTCGAGGGAGTTTTGGGAGACGAAGATGGGACGAACAGGAGGGACAAGCGCGCAGACGTTGTAGGGGTCCGCGGCAAGTGGGCAGGAGCTTCGGATGGGGCGGCCAAATATTTCTGAGAGAGACCATGGGAGGTCTAAGAGGTTTGATTGCGGGAAGCAAGCGTCGCCAATACCGTAGAATCTACGCGGTTGGTGTCAGCAGCGGTTCGTGGGTTACATCATGGGAAGGAGTCAGGATGTACCTATCTGGATCACACGAGAGCTGATCTAGAGGCCTGGGTATGGGAACGGGAGAATCACGTCTCTGCAGCGAACGCTCGACATCGAGAACCATGTCGACCGTCTGCTCCACCTGAAGGCGACACTTCCCCGCGTCGCATACGGGCTTGACATCGATACTCATGCTCTGCCACTGCGCATCAAAGAGCTTATGGCCATCCAACAGACTCGAGATTCCGGCACGACCCTTACAGGGCAACAACTTCAAGAACGGCGTAAGATTCTCCGTGCACACCGGTTCCTTCGGTAGGCTCCCATGCAACAAATGCAGCCTTCCCAATGTCTCTTCCGAGTGGTGGCCATCGGGCTGAAAGCTCATGACCGGCCGAATAGTCCGCGTACTATCGATAAAGTTAAGGGACGCGCAAAACAACCCCGATAACGCGTTCGTGAGTGTTGTCCACCGTTTGTTCGCGCCATCATCGTCGTCAGCTTCTACCCACGCCCATAGCTCCACCCCTGTCCCGCCACCTGTCTGGCCGTCCCAGATCTGTGCACCCCATTGTTCCGCGTCCCAACGTCCTAGGGAGAACTTGAGGTGTAGCTCTCGTGCTTGGCTGTGTTCGAGGATCTGTGCAAGCGAGCGCGGAAAGAGGGTGTGGTGGTTGTTGAAGGTGCCGTTGGTTATAAAGCGGAAAGAAGCTAGACTGAGCTAGCCCATTAGCAGAGATCGGGGAGCCGGAAATGTTGAGGTAGCGTACACCGAGTTTCCCGGGAGTGTTTTGAGGAGTAGGTGTTCGTCGTATTCATTGTGGGCATCAGCAGAGACGAGAGGTGCGAAGAGAAAGACCACAGAGAGTCGGAGTATGCTGCAGAGCAGTCTCATCGTGGATCAGAGGTTGATGGGAATGTATAACCCACCATTCAAGCACAATTGCCGGTGTCGAAGGTGGTGGAGACGTCAGTTGCTGTCGTAGGATTAAAGTTTAAGCTCCGAAAGGGGTGCAGATCAGCCACTTCAGCCGCAGAAAGCTTAGCCACACTTGGCCCAACTAAGTGATCTAATATATATACACATGCTTTGTCGGCTCGAAGCATTCTCATTGGCTGACTTGTGGTACGTACCTCTAAGAAGGATTTTTATTGGCTGACAACCCACAGCTTCAATCATTTCGATGGCTTGGCA
>Ga0307512_10004929_pt1 | contig 14247 bp, 13 predicted proteins | sample 14_EM_MG_FD_200267 | JGI IMG/M metagenome (GOLD analysis project Ga0307512, IMG submission 200267) | Populus trichocarpa ectomycorrhiza microbial communities from riparian zone in the Pacific Northwest, United States - 14_EM | ecosystem: Host-associated > Plants > Roots > Unclassified | place... | reverse complement strand
TAAACACGTGGCGATCATGGCTCTTCATTCCATACAATCCGCAATCCTCCAAATTAACCAACCTTGATATGTTCGAGGCATGTCCATCAAGAAAACGCAGACTTTTAAGCCATTGATAGACAAGTAACTATGCATTGTCTAAGACGAAGCTGGGTTTGGGCTTTATGACCTATGAACTAATATAAACCAACTCCATATTTTTACTGTGACAAAACAAAGCTATATCCATTCTAGCCTTGATGTTGTCTTTTTTCTTCCATTTCATGTCCATAATCATGTTGAAAATGTTCTCAAAAATGTTTTTTTATGTGCATGACATCAAGGTTATAGTAGGGGGTATTGGTCTTCCAATAAGGAAGCTTATAGAAAATACTTCGATTTATCCAATTATGGATCAAACAAAAACCAGTAAATGTTTTCTTACCAAATTGAAAACCAAACACAATGTTACTGTACTCCAAAACCATGTCGTATAATTCTTCACTTGAAAGAAACGGTGGTGCAACATCCCTTTCAACAAAGAAGTCTTTCTATACTTGTGATCTGTTGACAAGAACTGCCGGTAGCAGTAAAAAAATGATGCTTTACCACTGTTTGTTAGCATGAATGCCTTATTATTTTCCATACAATATGGACATGTTAGTTTTCCATGCGTGCTCCAATCAGAAACTATTCCATAAGCTGGAAAATCATTGATAGTCCACATTAAAGTTACTTTCATCTGAAAATTTTGTTTCCTCGATACATCATAAGTTAAAGTCCTAGATGACCACAACTGTGTCAACTCATAACTTAATGGTTGAAGACAAACATCTATATTTTGACCCGGACTATTAGGACCGAGTATGGCCGTAGATAAAAACATGAAATTCGGTCTCATACACATCCCCGGTGGCAAGTTTTAAACTGTGAGTATCATTGGCCAAAAAGAATAAGAAGCAATAAATGACCCGAATGGATTGAGTCCGTCTGTACATAACCCAAGATGCATCTACCTTGATTCAACTGAAAACTGAGGATATACACTATTAAAGTGTTTTCAGGCTTCACCATTGGAAGGGTGCACCATTCCTCTATCCATCGCATCATGTGCGACAAGAGTCCTTCCCCTGCTAGTTCTAGGTTTATAACGAGAATGCCCACATGAACTACACTCGACTAACTCTGCATTTTCAAGGTAGTACATCATGCAAAAGTTTGGACACATGTTAATTTTTTGGTATCCTAGACCTAGGGGTTTCATCATGGAGTTAACAGCATAAAAGTTCTCTTTCAACCTGTTCTCTTCAGGTAAAATGCTTCTTGCCCATACGACAATTCTCTCATAACTGACCTCACTCAACCTCTGATCCGACTTGATGGTAAACACCTGTACAACGACTGATATTACTGTGATTTATGTAACCATCCCATAATGGTTTGTTAGAATCTTTCAAAAGATCAAAAAACCTGGCCGCGTCTACATTATTCTCTTCATCTAGAATTGGACATTGACCGGCATGACCCTGATTCATTCTTATCGCATCCATAACCATATTCCTATAAAGATTACTATTGTCATCTACAACTCTATGCACGTTGCTAGCACTAGAAGTTGACCCAACCATCCTTTCTACCATGAAAGTGAGGAACATATGGTTCTCCGTATGCATACCAACACAAGTATTTCTCCATGAACCTTTTTTTTGTAGAAGATGCATCGTTACAACATTTGTATCAATAAAATTTTTTATTTTTACACCACTTGCATGGACATCTAATACCGTCTCCATTAATATTTCACGGATTAGATAGTGCGTAATTAATAAAACCCTGAACCCCATTACAATAATCCATCCTCCACAACCATTGAGGTGAATCTCGATACATCCATGAACGACCATCCATTACTTATATTAAACCTATATAAAATAATGATGACAACATACATTAACTAACAACGTTAACTAAATAAATTTGCAAAAATATTGATTTAGCTCAAACTTATTCAATCTATTATAATAGTTCTCTTAATTCATTATCAATTATCTATATAAATTCAAATTTGTACACATTTACTAGAAATTACAACTCAGAAATAAAATTGACAAAATATAAAACAAACTTGTTAAATAAGTCATTATTTATTTCATCACAAAACACCTAAGTTAGAAATTTGACATAAGTTTTATCAATTTATAAACAAATACAATTTTATAAAATCTCAAACAAACCCTTACATGTATAAATCATAAATATCAACAAATTTGTTTGAGAAAAAAAAATATAAAACAAGTAAACACCCAAACAAAATACATATACTACAAAAACATGCAAAAAAAAAAATTAACATTTTAAAATTGTGTTCAAATAAAAAAAAAGGGTAGATTTGCTTACTTAAGGTGGAGAATCGTTAATAAAATTTGAATCAAAACACGGATGTTGACAAATTGAATGTTGTGGTGGCTAGATTTGTTGTGAGATGTTGAATTGTGTTGAGATTGCGGGGGAGGGGGTAACTGTTTGTTGCAGAAAAAATTGCATAAGGAAAAAGTAGAAATGGGGGAGGAGGAGAGGAGATTTGAGAGCCACGTCATAAATTAAATATTATCGATGGACTGATCGAGAAAATTATTTTGATGGTAATGCTGGCAGCCATTATATCAATAGAAATGCCATGTCACCGTATGATTTTCCTTTTTGAATTTCACTGTAATACTTTTTGTAATGTCTTCAGTATATACCGACAAAAGTTTTTTATCGGCATATTCATGGATGAATTTTACCATCGAGTTAATTTCATCGGTAACTAAGTTTGTAAAACTTACACGTTATCGTATTGTTTGCCTTTTTTCCCCCACTGCAATTTCCTTGGTAAATACCATGAGAAAATTCTTGTTGGTATTTACCGATAGATTTAACGACAAATAATTCCATCGGTAAATATCACCGTAATATACCGACGACATATCAACGAAAATTAACATGTAAGATCTGATTTGGGTCACAGTGATGGGTCGAGGAAAAGAGTAATATATATATAATCATCATCAACAATTTTCATATGCAAGTTGATGCGAACCTCGTGAACCTGGATCGTATCACAAGTTCTACATAATTTCCTTTACAATAATGTCAAAAACATGATAATTTTTTTTATATTGTGACCATACACTATTAGTTTATCGATTGATCAAAATAATTTGGACCAATAATTCGGTTGACCAGTTTCTCCAATTGGTCAACCAATTCTTAACTTCTCTTATTGGTTGATAAATTGGTTGACTGGTTTCATCGAGCAATGACAATTTTTGTTGTTCATTCCATCAAGCAGTCGACTAGATCAATTTGTAAACTAAATTGGTCGACTTGTATAAGAAGAATCATACAATTTCAATATTTGTCCTTGGATTCATCTAAATAAATCTAATGTAGCATTTATCATTACTTATTTTTGTGAATTGACAATATTTTTGCCGGATCTTCAATAGAATTTCCTTTACTTTTGTATCGTACCCTTCTAATTCACATCATCATAATTAATAAATTAAATATGATAGAAATGAATATTTGTAATTATATTAAACTATCATGCATCATTATGTAATTAAAAGAAACGTAATAAATAAAGAAAATACATTTAATAACTAAAGACTTACTAATGTTCCTAAAATTTCCAACTTAATCAAATACAATAATAATTTATATTACAAAAAGTTTCCTACATGCATTAACCCTAACTCAACAAAAGGTCACTATACATATCTATTGGTCCATTCTAGTTTGTGAATGACCTAACAAATTAAATCATTCATTACATTATAAAACTTAAATAATATTTCAAATAAATTCAAATACAAATCCATTATTAACTTCTCGCCAAAACAACTTTGAAAATCTTACAAATCATATACTTATTCTTGAAAGTACCTAAAGATGCAATAATCTGTCATCAGGTACTCTAATGCCACTATCCTGATGCAACCATATTATTGGATAGTTTTACCCATATTTACCTAGTATTTTATCTATTTTTATATATAAAATGCCTTGATATTCATTGTTTTATGTTTTGAAGGCACTTTTGGATATAAGATTAAAAAAGAAGTAAATTTGAGATAATTAACAGATTTGACCTCCAATCATTGTTTTGTGCAGAGCTTTAGCTCTAGAAGTGAAAACAAAGTGATTCCAGTGGAAATAGAAAGCTAGCATCCATACATTTCTATAAATATATGGCAAGAAAAATAAAAAAAAAAGAAAGAGCATGGAAATCGCAGCCTTCAAAGACAAATCTCGCTTTCTGGTGGTGTTGACCTTCGGCCATTCCTACTTGAATATCTTGAGCTAGAGAAGTTCATTTGATGCAAACTTAATTTTGTTGGATTCCTGACTCGAAAACCTATCAGCCTACCAAATGTCAGTAAACAAAGAGCTTATATGAGAGAGATATGAGTTTTCTTAGATGACACATGAATTCTGTCAGCAAACAGGTTTTGTGAAGAAACAAGTCCAAAGTACTTCTCAAAGAATCCAAACCGACATCCAAGTCTTTATTTCGGCAATTTAGCTCCTCTAAGTCAAAAGTCAAAGCTTGAAGATTTTATGCAAGGCTATTTCTTCTTTTTTAGGAAAATAGTTATTGAAATATTTACATGTAAATTGTCTATTTAGGAAAGGACTATTTTGTAGGAAAGAGGAATTAGGGTTTCCTATCAAATAAAAAGAAATAGAGAAAGGAAGGGAGGCAACGACTATAAAAGAAGAAAAACACACCCTTTCCTTCACAAACCTGAAATCATGCTGACTAAACTCTTTTTCTTGGTTGTAAGGACATAGAAACCTTCGGATTTCAAGAACTGTGAGATTTATTTTATCTTTTCTTTTCAGTTTATATGATGAATATGTTTGTTTTTCTATGCTTATATCTTATGATTGTTTATTTTAATTACTAGAGTAGACTCTAAATTATTATTGTGAACTATTGCTAAGTTTGATATCAAAACCAGAGTTGTAGTATATAAACTAGTGAAGCAACTGAATATAATAATTATAGCGGATCTACGTTATTAACCTTAGGAAGAACATTCGAACAAATCAAACATGAACTGCGGACAATTATGTTATCTAGATTAATCAATTTATCTAGTTCTTAAGGGTGCCATTGAATTAAATTACTAGTGCAGACACTGTGAATGTTTGTTGATTAGGGTTAGTTATACGACGGATATGTTAACTACCGATATTAAGAAAAGATAAAGAGTCATAATATAAATTGATGTTTCGTTTCAATGATGGGTTCTGATTTCCATAGGTGGATGTCTACTTGAAACCAAGGTTTGTTCTCTTGATAGTTTTCTGATTTGTTTAATTTAGCTTGATTGATTTATTCTGCTACAGCCTTGATAATCTCAAAATCCCCCCCATTGCATATCGTATAGCATAAAAATCTGAACTAAACCTTCCTCGTGGAATTTACCTCTTGCTTGATCTATACTATCTTGTTTACTTAAGCTAAGGTAATTAATTTGTATGACCGCGATATCGCAACAAATTTTTGTTTTCTTTGTTGTTTTTTTTTTTAAAAAAGAAACAGAAACAATGTTGTTTTTGGTGGTACTGTACAATTACGATACCGGTATTGTTCAAAATAGATTTTTTTTGGTGGAATTAGACCTTGGCCTTTTGTTTCCTGAAGGGAAATGACGTTCTGAACAAGACTAGTGGCCTTTGGCCAATAGCCTCATCCTATCAAGGCCAAAATCCGTTGTTTTCTAGGGTTTTAAGGCAGGTTTGGTGTTCTAGCGTAGGATTTTCATTCAATTTGCACTACTCTAAATCTTTTTTGTGGTTGATTTCTTTTGAGTTTTCTTGACGATTTATGCCCGTAACCCGTTCTACTAATCAAAGACAAGTCCAGGTAGATCTCGAAATAGAAAACACTTTACGCAGGTTACGAAAGGAAACTCGCTTTAATACCATGGCTGTTGCATGACAATAGACACTCAAGGAGCTCGCTGCTCTTAACGCGGAGAATCAACCATTGTGCATAAACATCGACAACAATAGGAAACTATTGAGAGGAAGCCATTCATGGAAATACGAAGGCAAGATGTTTTCAAAAGAAGGCACAGAGCTAGAGCTCTTGGAAACCGGGGCTTATGAATCTTTCCCAGTCCTGAGAAAAAAATGGATTACAGAAACAACCAACAAATCCCAACATGTACAGTTGTGCCTCTAATTTTAATTGTGGCCCTTCAATAACTTTTATGATTTTGTGTTGTACTGCCAGTGCATCCAGAGCATCCTTTTGAGTTATTGGAGCTCAATAGTTTTCTGGGTGATCAAGATTTGTTGAATGTGCCTTGGGCTTCATGTTGGCTTAACAGGAAGTGGATTAGAAACTGGTAAAGAATATCCTCAAAAACGAAGTCTTTTCCTTTTTATCTTTTTTATTTCTTGTGGAAAAAGTTTCTCCTTCTGATATTAAAATGTGATTTAGCTAGCTTGGTGAAACTATGACAAATTACAAACAAGTTTTCCTCATCTGTGTATGAAACGTTCTTCCGCCCCCTTATTTGCTTCCTTTTTTTTTGTGACCTTTTTTCCTTTTTGGAATTTCTGCATATTCATTTGATTCAAAAGATCCATCTCTTCAAATCATTTCATGCTTGAATACTCTGCATCTGTTTGTTGGTTTTGTTGACCCTTATGGGAGTCTACTAGCACTGCACATGGCTGCCACCAATATACAAGGTCAAATTTGTGGTCCATTATAAGGTTTCAGTTTTTCGTAGGGGATTGAACATATCCTCTCTGGGTTTTCTTCAGCCTTTCCACTTCATGCATCATGCTTTCTTTCCAACAGTGAAATGTCAACTAGTACTGCTATCTGCTGATGCCAGTGGAGTATACAATTTATTCATGCCGTGGTGGAATCAAGTCTTTTAACATTTTCAGTACAAGACTCCGTAGTATTTTCTTTTGCTTATGAAATGGAAAGGAACTGAAAATAATATCATATGACTGCAGTGGAGAAGCTATAATTTTTTAAATAAAAAAATAAATTATTAATAAATACTTGATATTATATATTATATAGGTATGCGTTATATAGAGAAATCAATTTGAAACATATATACTAAGACCCTGTTAGTCTTTGCGTTTCAAAAGCATTTTTGAAAAAATTGAAATTTTTTTATTTTTTTTGCTTCAAATTAATATTTTTGGTGTTTTTTAATCATTTTGATGCGCTGATATCAAAATAATTTTTTAAAAATAAAAAGACATCATTTTAATACATTTATGAGTGAAAAAAACTTTAAAAAACAACCGCAACCACACTCTCAAACAGGCTCTAACTCATATCAAATGAAATTAATTTAAGAATAATTTTAAAATAAAAAAAAATTACATTATAATTGTTATCTTCGAGTTTTTATATTTTGAAATCGCTTCATAATGACTTTATTATCAATTTCATCGAAGATATTTTTCTCAAAATAACCCAAATTATATAAAAATAAATTTTGCTGGAAAAAAGATTTTGTAGTGATTTTAATATAATGTATATAAGAAAATTCAAAAATGGATGATTTTCCACGAAACATGCATTTGATTTATTTGGACGTGAAGACAGAGTATTCTTTTTCTCTTTTTTATTTCCCATATTTTCTGTGGCTCCCCTTCCCTTCATAGAACTTTTCAACTTCTAATTTATGTTTCTGTACATAAAATGTGCTTATAAAAAGTTAAGGGGGCAGTTGCCCCCTTATGCCTAAGTGCGGCTCCGCCCCTGTATGACTGAATAAACACGATTTCAACCACGAACATTCGAATTTCCATCCCTGGTTGTTGTAAGGTCTAGAATGACTTTGAGGAATATCAACACAATGGAAAAGAAAATACTTTGTGGGGTTGACGTAGTTTATAAAGATTGATTGTTTTGATATTGTACTTTGAGACACACACACAGATACACCCACACACACACATACTTTTGTATAGAGATTAAATTAATTAAATCTCTTTCTAGTTGGATCTTAGTGTTTAACATTGTGTTTTAACATTGATTTTGAAAAAATTTAAAATTATTTTATTTTATTTTTTTACTTCAAATTAATATATTTTTTATGTTTTTAAATCATTTTGATATATTAATGTCAAAAATAATTTTTAAAAAATAAAAAAATATTATTTTAATATATTTTAAAATCAAAAACATTTTGAAAAATAATCATACCATACTCTTAAACACCCTTCTAAACATGACACTGGCAATTTATGAGATTTTCTTCAGACCTTTGAAATTAAATATCAGGAGATAACATAGGAGATTGTAGATTGTGTGAATTGGAGGAGGAAGAAATTAAGACAAGTTGAACGACAAGAATCTTGGTCCTCGAAACCAAGTAAGCACGGTGTTCATGATGTTTACTGTCCATGAAATGACCCATATCCCGTGCATGGGTCATTTCCAATCCTTTCTCACGTTTCCACCCTTTAATCAAAAGTCAAAACCAATAAAGTGACTAGATTTTAATGATGTAAATTTGGCGGCTACAAAGTACAAAATGATCCCCTTATTTATTTATTTATTAGTATCCTATTATTATTAATAACGAGACTGAAATATTTTATACCTATGAGTTTATTTATATAAATTTTTCGATCCGATTATTACTTAGATTGAATTTTTAAGGTTTGATCTAAAAAATGAAAATTAATTTTTTTGTTTGGTTTGAGTTTAAAATGGTTTTTGATATTAAATGTTGTTTGGAGGAGGGAAAGAATTGTTTTAGTGGGTTTTTTAAAGTAAAATAATAATAATAATAATAAACTACATTTTAAGGGAGTGTCGGTATGCATGACCCAAAATTGGGATGACCTTTTAATTTCTTGTATGGCCCAGGAGTGGTAAATTTTATGTGAATAACCAAATCTCATTCTTCTCCTTATTCTTCTTTTTCTTCTTCGTTTCTTTTTTATTTTTTTAATATCTTGTATACATTAATTTATGTATTTTTTTTATATATAAATCTAGCTTAGAAAGGAAATTTTAACTCCTGACCCCTCTCAATCTAAGGTTTGTCTTTGCTACTGTTTTATTATATTTGATTTATTAAAATGCCTGCAAATTGGGGATTATATAAGCATGATTTAGGTCCAATTCACCCCAATTATATTCATAAACTAAACTAACACATCCCATACATGAGCCATTGAAAAAAAATGATTTTTTTTATGATTGCAGAATTGAATATTAGTTAAAACAAATAAAAAGTAATTAATATAACATAATTAATTCTAAAATAAAAAAGAAAAAACTCATGAGTTTTTTTTCAAAGTAGCACAACAAGAAAAAATAAAAGAGAAAATAATAAAGTTCAAAACTTATTTAAGAAAAAACATAGTTTAGCAAATCGCATGTAATATTTATACTTCATGAGTCGCATGCAACATCTGCAACTCTAATCAATTAAGGTATATTACACACTTTTCTTATATAAAATTGATATTTTTGTACTAATTTTTTATTTTGATTATTTTAGAGGTTAGAGTTTTCTAGGTTAATTTAGAATTTAGTGAATTACGTATGAATTATGTTCATTAGCTATAAAATACATCAATTGAGTTAATAAATTATATTATTTATAAAGAAAATTGATGCATTTAGGTTATTATCGATTATGTTATGGTTAGGGTTTTTATGTTAATTTATGATTTTGTTGAATCAAGTATAAATTATGTTATTAGCTATGAAATGCATTAATTGAGTAGATAAATTATGTTATTTATGGAGAAAATTTATGAATTTGAGTTTTTGTCGATTATGTTATGGTTAAGGTGTTTTAGGTTAATTTAGGATTTTGTTGAATTAGATATAAATTATGTTAATTATTAATGAAATACATCTATTGAGCTAATAAATTATGTTATTTGTAGAAAAACAATTGATGAATTAGGTTGTTGTCGATTATGTATAGTATAAGGTTTCATTGAATAAAGTTTTATTGAAATTATATACCTTAATTAATTTCGATATTGATAAATTAGGCTTGGGTTTTGTTTTGTTGTTTGATAGAATATCTTGTAGTGTTGGACTACTGTGCTTTGAAACTATTGTCAATACTAATAATGATATCACTTACAATGAAAGAAGTAACGAGTTTCTAACTACTAGATTAGATATGTCTCTTATCGAGCTAAAATGATTTATATGTGATTGAATTAAGTGGAATTGATGTGAACCTCGTGATCACGTGGTCACGCAACGCAATCAAGATTGAGATTTGATCCCGAAAAGCCAAAATAGGTTTGATAAAAGTGTAACACAATGGAAACCTGCCCTAAAACACCAACATTATTGGAATGAAGTAAAATTATATCACGAAACTAGTTAATCTTTGATAAGTCAAATTTAGTTCGTTCAAGAACTGAAGAACGTAAGAATCTCTTTCACACTTTAAAACTGAAAAAATTCAAATTCATCAATGGCTGTCGAAATTTAGCTTATATGAGTTTAAATAGTTCTTAAGAAATTAACCCTAATTGATCTACCCTAGTTGACTGATTTGACCTACTTACAAAACTAACGCAAAAACCTTAAATCATAACCTTATCCAAGCAAGACTTGGATTGTAACTGAAAACAAAGTATTAATTAATCTCAAACAAGCCTTAGATTGTAGCTGACAAAATAAAATAAAGCTCATAATATTAAATTTATATTCTGTTGTGAGAAGAAAAGAAGGAAAGAAAATATTTCAGAACTAATTCAAGGCTTATTTATAGCATTCCATGTAGCCCATTAATCCTATAAACTAAAGGAAAAGGTAGCCTGCCCATGTTGTTTCCAAGTTGTAGTAGGATTCTTTGGTTTCCTTTGTTGTGTTCTCTCTAGGGGTGAGCAAAAAAACTGAAAAACCGATTAAACCGAGAAAACTGGAAAAAAATAACAGAAAAAATCGAATCGTTAAAAAAAACCAATTAAACCGATTAAAATTTTAAAAAAACTGGTTGGTTCGGTTCGGTTTTGGTTTTATAAGCAAAAAACTAAAAAAACCGAATCGAACCCCAACCGAAAAAAATCAGAAAAAAACCAAGCCAAACCAAGCCAAAATTGAGCCAAAACCGGAAAAAACCGAGCCAAAAATGAGAAAACTGAGCCAAAACCGAGAAAACCAAGCCGAACCGGAAAAACCTAGCCAGACCGGTTTGAACCGGTTTCGGTTTTTTTAAAAAAAATATTTCTGTTTGGTTACTTTTTTTGATAAAAAGCAAACCGAACCGAAAATGATCACCCCTAGTTCTCACCTCAACTAACAAGGAAAGGAACAAAAATAATAAATCCTAATACTTAAAGGAAATTATTAATGTTCCCATATATAATAGTAAGTCCAAAATTAATTAAGAATCCACAAAACATATAGAAACATCATAAACACAAGGTTGGCTGAAAATTTGAAAAATTAGCAGCCTTGTTGCCGAAACCTCATGGCCCAAATAAGATTGGATTGGGCCCCGCTTGTATATAGATAAGATGTACTAAGGTCTCCTCTTGATACTCTAATGGATCCTTAAAATATGTCTTGGTTGAAACCTTTAAAACCAATGCATTCAATGCCTCTTTCAATGCCTTTATCTTGGACCGAGTCATTGGCCTATTTGGAACATATAATGGGTCCTTGCTAGTGTTTGTGGGCAAATCCAAATCATCTTTTCTCTCCTTGAAAGGATTTGACCTTGAATCAAAAACTTGTGTCAAACAAAGTAAGGTCAACAACATTAAAGGTAGGACTAACACCAAACTCACCTAAAAGATCAATTTTGTATGCGTTGTCATTGATCCTTTCCTAAAACCTAATATGAACCATTACCACGAGGCTATAATTTTGATTTTCTTTGGTTATGAAATCATTCCTTATGCATGTGTATCCAAATCCAATCACCGGGTTGAAAAACAATCTGTTTACGCCTCTTAGTTACTTTAGAAACGTACAGTCTGTTCCTTTTTTCATTATTTGCAACTGAACTCTCTCATGGAGTTGTCTCACCATTTTTGCATTCTTTTACCATCTGAACTTACCCTTTATTCAAAAGGTAAAGGAATTAAGTCCATAAGAGTTAGCAAATTAAACCTATAAACAATTTCAAAAGGAAAAAAGTCAGTGGTCGAATGCACAATTTTATTATAAGCAAACTTAACAAAAGGCAAACTTTCTTCCCAACTTTCCAGATTATTTTGAATAACAACACATAAAATTTGGGATAAAGTCCTATTGATTACCTCAGTTTGTCCATCTATTTGAGGATGACAAATTGTTGAAAATAAGAGTTTACTTCGCAACTTTCCCCACAAAGTCTTCCAGAAGTAACTAAGAAACTTAACATCATGATCTGAAACTATAATCTTAGGAATGTCATGCAAGCGTACAACTTCCCTAAAGGACAAGTCTGCGATATAAGATTCATCTTAGAAAATGTATCAACCACAACAAAAATAAAGTCTCTACCTTTCTTTGACCTAGGTAAACCTAAAACAAAATCCATAGAGATATCTAAGCAAGGTTTAGTAGGCACAAGTAATGGTGTATACAGTTCATGCGGTTGTAAGATTCATCTTAGAAAACCTATCAACCACAACAAAAATAAAGTCTCTACCTTTCTTTGACCTAGGTAAACCTAAAACAAAATCCATAGAGATATCTAAGTAAGGTTTAATAGGCACAAGCAATAGTGTATACAGTCCATGCGGTTGTACTCTAAATCTTGCCTTTTCTACAAGCAATGCACTGTTCACAGGATTCGTTACACATCCCTTTTTATATTTGGTCAATTCGCAACCCCAAAGTGATCCATTAAACCACCCTTATATGCTTCACGAACAAACAATTCACGCAAAGAACTAGAAAGAACACACAGTCAATTCTCTTTGAACAAGTAACCATTCATCAAATAAAACTTATCAAAAGCCAAATGTCCACATGCATTATAAATCTTGGCAAAGTCAGAATCATCAACATATAATTCCTTCACATATTCAAAGCCTAGCAATTTAGTATTCATGGTGTTTAGAAGAACATAACTGAGTGAAAGTGCATCGGCCGCTATGTTCTCTTTATCTTGCTTATACTTAATTATGTAAGGAAAAGATTCAATAAATTCAACCCATTTTGCATGTTTCCTATTTAACTTATTGTGTCCTTTCAAATGCTTCAAGGACTCATGATCTAAATGGATTACAAATGTTTTTTGCCACAAGTAATGTTGTCACTCAAATGTTTTTACCAGCGCATAGAGTTCTTTATTATAAGTGGGATAGTTCAAGGTTGCTCCACTTAATTTCTCACTGAAATACGTAAATCAAAATAATACCTATTCCTATTCTAGATGCATCACATTCTATTTCAAAAACTTTCATAAAGTTAGGTAAAGCCAAAATAGGTGCATAACATAATTTCTCTTTCAAAAGAATAAAAGCCAATTCTTGTTTCTCCCCCCATTTAAACCTAATTGACTTATTAACAACTTCATTTAAGGGTGCAGCTAATATACTGAAATCTTTCACAAATTGCCTATAAAAAGTAGCTAACCTATGAAAAATCCTTACCTCATTTACTGATTTTAGTGTAGGCCAATCCCGGATGACCTTAATTTTCTCCTCATCCATCTTGATATCCTGTGCAGTTACAACATAGCCAAAAAACACAATTTTCTCTATGCAAAAGGTATATTTTTTAAGATTAGCATACAATTTCTCACTACGCAACATTAAAAACATTACGTAAATGATCAAGATGCTCAATTAAGTTCTTGCTATAGATCATAATGTTATCAAAATACATAACCATAAACTTACCTTTAAATGCACGCAAAACATGATTCATTAAATGCATAAACGTACTAGGTGCATTTGTAAGTCCAAACGACATTACTAATCATTTATACAAACTATGCTTAGTCTTAAATGTTGTTTTTCACTCATCACCTTCTTTCATCCTAATCTGATGGTACCCACTTTTCAAGTTAATTTTAGAGAAAATATAGGATCCATGTAACTCATCTAACATGTCATCAAGCCTAGGAATGAGATGTCTATACTTTACCGTTATGTTGTTGATGACTCGACAATAAACATGCATGATGCGAACCTTAGCGGAATTTAATGGTATTCGCGACCCCAAGATCAATCTAACCCAAGTTTGTTGAGATTTGAATGAGCTTATCACAATGGAAGACTTGCTCCAAGGCAACAAGACTATAAATC
>Ga0307512_10004928_pt1 | contig 14249 bp, 21 predicted proteins | sample 14_EM_MG_FD_200267 | JGI IMG/M metagenome (GOLD analysis project Ga0307512, IMG submission 200267) | Populus trichocarpa ectomycorrhiza microbial communities from riparian zone in the Pacific Northwest, United States - 14_EM | ecosystem: Host-associated > Plants > Roots > Unclassified | place... | reverse complement strand
ATTTTGTGTGTAGGACACTTTGTAATCAGAGCCAAACACTCATTGGAATTAAAAGGGCAGGTCATTTGGGATCTGAGTTTAAGTGGTAGGTACTTGCCACAATCAGCCACTCAGCCACAGAATTACGACCTATCAGAATCGAAAAGGACACATGGCGTGTCCTTATATGAATAATATACATTCTATATGCTACTCAAGTATACAGCAATCCAGTACAATATGTTGTTCGGGGTGATACAGGCACCAGCGTTGAAAAGCATTTATTAAATCCAACCGACTGACACGGCAAGTCTTTATCCGACTTGTACCTCCACAAGCGTTACTGCTTCCTCCGCTCCTCCGATACCTTCCACAGTATCAGCAAATGCAAAAGATCGACGTAAGCATCCACAAAGCGGATCCTTTCCTCCACACACTTAAGATCAAACCCCCTTGACACCCGTAGCTCCACCCCTTCCGTACACCTCCCATCTTCCACGACATCCAAATACTCCTTCGTAACTTCCGCAGTGACAATCGCGACTCTCGCATGCGGCCAGATGGAGATAGCAAACGGTTGACAAACTGCTTCGGTGGTGGTGGTGGTAATATTAAAAAACTGCTGCGCCAGCGCAATCATGAGCCCGGCTCCTTCGAAAAATCCTTCGGCGGCCGGGTGTTCCATGGTACTTATGATGCGGCCGAACGAACGACAGTATCAGGCCGTCGAGCTTTTGATACACAACCCTATCGTCTTCGCGGCGGGTGAGGAAGATACTACCTTCTGTTGTGAAGGTGGTGGTTGCAGTTCGGAAGCGGAGTTGACATTGCGAGCGGCCGACGCATTCGGCGGAGAAGGTACGTGGGAAGCGGAGGACAGCGGGAATGAGAGTGTAAGTTAGGTCGTAGAGGAAGAGAGTGTTGGATCTGGAGTATCGCGATAGGATGTAGTTGAGGTGGGTGGAGAGGCCAGGCGGTAGAAAGAGAGGGAGAGCGTGCGGAGGCGTACTGTGTTTTGTTAGGCGAAGGAGTGATTAGAGATTGTTAGGCGAGCGTGGGGTATTTTGGTTTCGCCATGAAGAGACTTGAGGATGTAGGTGTAGAACGCAGATTTGCAGGGTGGGAGGTTGTGTTTGTGGTAGCGGGCGGCGAGGATGTAGAAGGCGGCTGGGTCGAGGTTGAGGGAGATGGTGATGTTCAGCGGCGAAAGGAAGCGGGGGTTCCAGCGGTAGATATCGAGAAGGCGGGACAGGTCCTGCGCACATAGGTAGGAGGTGTAGCGCGATAGGGTGAAGTCGGGGAGGGTGTGGACAGACCGTGTTCATGGCAAGTGTTGAGGATGGTGTTGAAGGCGCGTTGCAGGAACGATCAGGACAAGCGATGATGTCAGATCAGATTAGATTGCGGCTGATGGCGTTAAATGACATGTGACGTGGGGAAGCCCACACTGTTCTACCGCACGACATCATGCCCGCGCTATCCCTCGCCCAGCAAGTCGCCCAACAGTTCCACTCCGACTTAGCCCCCCACCCCAAGACCGCAGACCGCAAACTCGTAGTCTCCACCTCCCGCTGGACCCAGCGCCACTTCGACCTGCTTCGCATCACCTACCTCCCCTCCCGGGCGGACTCCATCCCCTCCGTCATCGAACAAATGTTCTCCGACCCAATCCCCCTCAATCCTGCACAAACCACATTCCTCGAAAACACGTAAAATGTACTGCAAATAAAGTTCGCCAACATCCAGGCCATGTACCACCGTGCGATACAGCGACTCCTCGTCGAGCGAAAGGCACGGGAGTGGAGCCCGTTTTATTGTGCCCTCGCCGCAGTGCTGGAGGTCGCAGAACCACAACCGCCTCTCAGTGCAGCTCCGTTGCCGGCTACGTCTAGGAAGCACCGGCCGCAGGAGCATACTCAGATATCGAGAACATGTACGCCGCCCTATCCCTCGATGACAGCCCAGGCACCCGGAATGTCTCCGACGGATCTGCATACACTGACGCCTCTCTCCTGACCTCCACCTCCCTGTACACAAACCGCGAAAAAGACGAAATCGCAACCAACGAGCTCCTCCACACATTCCTAAACGCACTCTCGACTAACCTACCCTCCCCTCCCCGCCAATGGGTATCCCAGTTCGAGATCTGCAAGCTAACCTTAACAACCCTCTCCATCGCCGGCGAAATGGTATCAAAAAGCAACGGATCTTTGATAGCCACACACCAGAGACCGGATAAAATATGGGGAAGAATGGAACCGAATTTACCATTGGTCGCATTGGAGAGTAAACGCCGAGTCCGCCGGCACAACACTGACACCAACGCTAACATCGCGAGCGTACACGCACAGCAGGTGAGGGAGATGATGGCGCTTATGCTATACCGCGTACGGGTGCTAAAGAAGCGACCGGACAAGATGTGTCGCACACAACGGACGGTTTTTTTGCTGGCTGCGGAGCAGAGTAGGATATATGTTGCGTGGGCGGAGTTCGCGCCGGAGTATATACTTACTGTTTGCGCTTGAGCGGGTTCAGTCGGAGGAGGGAGCAGGGGAGGAAGGGGAGGAAGGGAGGAAGAGGAGAGGGAATGGCCAATGCTAGAGGTTGTGGAGACGGAGGCGTTTTGTCTGGAGAGTCGGACGGGGAGGGTGAGGGCGGCCGAGTTAGTGTTATATATGATTGTGAATTTGGAAGAGTCCTGGAAGCCGAGGACCGAAATGTGGCCGATTCATGGGTAGGCAGTGGCCTTAGGATGGATATGCTTTAGTGGACCTATTGTGAGGTCATGTTTCCCGAGGAGACCAGTGCATGCCTTACCGCACCGCAGTTTTAACTATCCCTGCCGTACGCAGTTGGTTAACTTCGCATAAAATCTCCCATCGATGAAGAATATTAGTTGCTACGTACCGCATCTGATGCCCGACTTATTCACATACCGATTGACGTTAGAAAACGAAGCACGCCTATCTGAAACCCCCGCCACCATGCGCTCCTCGATGATTGTAAAATAAATGCTCGATGAGTGACATAATATCACTGTTTAAGGCTCGGGCTGTGCTCTGCATACAATTGCGGAAACATGTAGTATCTAAAGGAGTAGTACGGTGCACTGGGAAAATGCTTGACGTCTGTCACGGAAAACGTTGAAGAACAGTGTTAGCTAACATTTGTTTGTCCTATTAACGTGACATATTTTAGTGACTCGATCAATCGCCGTGGTCTGAAGATACATATAACGTCCTCCGCTATGACCGTGGCCTCCCATTTTTTTTTAACATGTGTTCTAGTCCATTCACGGAGGCGGTTCCTCCGCGGAGTACCTAGTCAGTTCACGGAGGCCCACCTTCCGTGAACGGACCATTCGTTCGCGGAGTCATGATACCCCACCTCTGTGAACTGACTAGTTCATTCGCGGAGTCAATCAAAAATTATAAGTACTCTGCTCTGCACGCATATATGCGTACGCACTAGCATGTACATACACTCAGCTGGCTCTATCCAGCTGAATTCGATCAGCGTAGCGGCATATGTTCAGCACAGCGCAACTGAGTACATTCAGCGCAGCGCAACTGAGTACGTTCTGCGCAGCACAACTGAGTACCTTCAGCACAGCGCAACTGAGTACGTTCAGCGCAGCACAACTGAGTATGTTCAGCGCAGCACAACTGAGTACCTTCAGTGCAGCTGAGTACTATCATCATATCTGCGATAATGCAATTGACTAGTTCTGTTGGTATTAAAGTCATTGATTCTGCCTTGAACCATTCAACATATCCGAATTCCTTATTAGCATCACATCTTCAACCTTCACAACTAAATATGTCTTACCACTATGTCTGCTTCATCTCCATCCCACGAGGCCACTACTTCATCAACCTCCCAAGAGCCCTTCAGCAGTGAAGCTTGAGATGTCTTTTGCAGTATATTAATTCTCCTGATTACAAGAATCGATTCTGCTTGGATGGATTCAAGCAGCTCAAAATCAAGGTTAGTATAGCATATCTTGAATGAACTTTGTGTGAATGTTGCTGTCTAAAACCTGGTACAATCTAGCTCTACGTGGAGGATCCGAAGCACCCAGCTGAAACACTTGAGCAACAATGTGCTAGATATACGGCTGGTCAGGATTCTCAAGTTATTAGAGGTCAACTGTACCATCCACAGGATGGGAAATACAACCTCCCCTGCTACTGCCCATGAGAACATGAAGTGTTTGACTTAATTCTCACTGAACATTCCAGTGAACTGATGCATGCAGGCCAGGACAAGACAAGGGCTGAAATCGATTGCAAGTGCTATGGCATTACCAAGAAACACGTCACAGTCTTACTTGAACATTGTGTTTCCTGTGTGAAGACATGATCTGCAAAGACCGCGTCACCACTAGAATCTATAATTCTGAAGGAACTCTGGGAACGACTTCAAATTGATCTTATTCACTTTCAGCACTTGGGTCAGAAATATAAGTGGTGATTGCATATACGAGATCTCGTCAGTAAAGTGTCAGAGGCTGATCTGATGGAAACTTAAGAGAGCGAGAGTATTGCATTACACTTCGGAGGATTGATTGGACTTTTTGGAATCCCAGGTATTCTTCAATGTGACAATGGCATGGAGGTCAAGAGAGCCTGTGTTCAACTTGTAAAGCACCACTGTATACATGCCATATACAGCCAGCCGCGAATGACCGAGACAAATGGGCTCATTCAATAGGCCAACGGTGTATTGAAGTTGAAAATCCAAGCATGGATGACAGAAATGGTATCAACTGAAAGGTGGCTGGTGCTACCTGAGGCATTGCTCTCAATGAATCAACAAGTCCATTTGACAACTGGAAAGAGTCCATATGAGATTGTTTTCAAGCAACTAATCCTTGATCATCTACGTATATCTACTTCTCAGCGATTAACTGCAGTGGCTATTGAGCAGCCGCATGACATACAGAGTCTTGCTATCACACAACCTGATACCCCTTTGGATTAATTGATTGCACGTTCCATTGATTCACTACTGAATGATTCTGGTGGATCTTGTGTTCAGCAGACGGTTACAGCAGTTATTCGGACTGATGCTGTCTGGTTGTTCAATGAGGAGGTCATTGCCAATACACAACGAAAGGTCATTGCCATGGAAAAGACATATCATAAAGTCAACCAAGTCGAAGTTATTGAGAAGGGTGATATTGTATGTCTGAAGATTTCATTTCAGGATCGATGTTCAACTGATAACAAGCGGATGTTGTGCAGGGTGATTGATGTCATGTATGGCAATCAATATAGTTTGCAGTGTAAATATGTTATTCTACATGGCTTCTATCATACTGAAAATATGGACCGCCTTACATCCTCCATGCCACATCAAATCCCACCATTCAAGCAGGGTAGCCATCAAGAACTGAGTCTTTGGGAAGCTATATGTCCTCCGTCCGCTGTCTAACTTATCCAAGGAGGTTGTGAGTGTAAAGGGAGCTGTGCTACAGTTCATTCCAAGTGTTCCAAATGAAAAGTTCAGTGTACACTTCATTGCCATGGCTGAGATAGTGGTGCACACTGCACAAATACAGGAGATTCTGCAGTGCCATCTGGTACTTTCAAGCATAAACAAAACACAAAATCAGCCCCACCTGAGCCATGTTACAATCAAAAATGCCAGTGAGCAAATACACAAGGACATGGTTGCACTTGAACTGCTCCCACATCTCTGGGCAATACTCCCAATGAGAGTACTGAATTGACAGGACTGGATACCGACAATGAGGAGACTCTCGAGGAGCAAGAGGTACCTCGGGAGGAGGAGTGTGAGTTAGATTAGGAGGTCAATGAGGTGATTGGGAGTAAGCAAGGGATGCTGGGTTCAAATGATATGCAGCAAAGTGTAATTGTAGTTGCATCAGAATATCTCAGAGGCTGCTGATTATAGGGCATACAATGATGTTTACAATATGAATAATTGTTGATTGACTCCGTGAATGAACTAGTCATTTCACAGAGGTGGGGTATTATGACTCCACAAATGAATGGTCCATTCATGGAAAGTTGGCCTTCGTAATCTGACTAGGTACTGCATAGTCGAACCTCCTCCATCAACGGACTAGAACAACATGTGTGCAGGGTGGTATAAGTTGTTGTACATCTGGTGGTGGCAAAGAGGGCAAAATGCTGTTCAACTATCCCTGCTGACCTGGACTATATATTTTGAATCTTTCTCCACTAGTCTTAATATTCACATGGTTTTCCACTAAATATCACAAATAAATATTTGAAATGCACCTAAGGGGGAACAAGCAATGACACGTAGAACTAGGAAGATTGAGTGTAACAAGAGAAAGAAGCTCAACAAAAGCCTAGATTACATATCCTGCAAATGAATGACACCAAGGACAATCATATAACATGTTCAACAACATATTCCCAGCAGCTTCCAGCTTTCTTTCCTCGATTGGCCAAAGCGATTTATTCATCATTACAATCCTTAGTCAAGCCAGGCCCCCAGCATCAAAGTTGGTGTTCTTTAGTCACTTAACGATGGAAGTCATTGGAAGGAGATTTACCACTGCATACTTTTTGTTGGTTGAAAAAATACACTTTCTCAATCATAATGGTGTATTTGGTATTGAGTATAAGGGGCAAAATCTAATATAGTGAGTTCACACATCAGTGCACACAGTTCATCAGCAAAAAATATATCCGTCCGGGCAGAATGGCTGCGTCACAGTGGACGCGCTCAGTCAGAGCCGTCAGAGACACCCCGGTGACGGATTCCTCCGCACCTGGCCTCAATACCACGCATCGTGTTGCATATCGCCCTCCGATCGCTGTCTCACCGTTTCTTCTTGCTCTGTCGGTCTCCTGTTTGTAACGAATGCTCTGGCTTTGTGGCCAACTGTGACCATACATCAGAATGTGTTCATTGGGTACGCACTTGCATCGGGATTGCAATGCGATGGGTGTAGCTGCGAAAATCTCTCCTTGCGTTCCTTCTACCTGCGCGCAAAATACAATGCTCTGTTTACTAATAATACGGGATTGCAAGGCGATGAGTGACGCTGCGAAAATCTCTCCTCACGTTCCTTCTACCTGCGCGCAAAATGCAATTATCTCTTTACTAATTATACACATCATTCCAAGCTGCCAGATCTATGTGGCTATTGACAATCCAGCAGTCGTTCCGTCCGTCTCCTGTCTTAGTACTAGTAGCGATCTCTGGAATTACGTGCGTGCAGCCGACGATGTTTCCCACGCTGACAACTCGCAAAGCAACAGCTGCCGGTGCTTTTCTCACTTGTACAAATTTCGAGACGGGATCCAAGTTACCCGAGTTTCCAGGTATTGTGGTGAGCGCCATGGTTAACCAGTACTCAACAAAAGCTCCATCCTCGATTTGGAGTTTGATTTTGAATAGTCGTTGCAGTTGCCACGGGAGACGCCCATTCAGCGCGCCATAACACCTCCCCAGGCGTTGCTTTACCCACACCCAGTCGTTCCGCCCATCCCCTCCGCGCCAGCTCTGGCTTCCCGTGCATCGACATATCTGAGATATGCGTTCACCCTCTAAACCCTCAACTTGAACCTTAATACTATGGTAAATACAGAGCTCCATTGCATGCAGTTGTTCATCCGATATATACGTCTTGTTACAACTCTTATGCTTGATAAACTCCCGCGTGCCACTGTATATTGCTGCGTGGTGCGTTGCGTCTTGCGTATCGTCGAGAAATGCTCTGAAGTCTTTGATCATAGCGTCAGGATGCTTTCCATCACGGCAGTTTTGGGGTCCCATGAATTCGGGCTTAGCATATGACTGGGGGCTCTGGGGGGCAGCCAGATCAGCACCGGAAGGGAGGACTTTGCAGGTGGAAGCGCTGGTCTCCCGACGCTGAGTGAGGGCTTGGAGATTGAGCTCTCTGATTTCGAAGCAGCGGATGCGATGCTGAAAGGTGATTACTTGTGGCAGGTAGTTGAGATTGTGATTGGAGGCGTTCCAACCATCCTTGAGGTTCGTTTTGTGTGCTTGTTCATGTCTCTCGGCAGAATACTGTTGCAAGGATCCGTATCGACGAACGTGTTTGGCCCAATGAGACATCACGTGGATTTTCGGAAAGTTGAAGTCGGTATCTAACTCCTTGGAAATATCTATCTCGTGGCTAATATCATCCCGCCAGGCGTTCATTTTGCGCCGCTTCTTGGACGGTGTTCAACTTTCAGCATTTGGTTCCTCGTCTACCTTTCGCTTCTTCACGAGTTCCGTTGTCAGCGCATTGGCTTTGGCCTTCCCCTGTTTGCCGGCTCCCCCGAGTAAGAACACATCTTTGAAGGTGTGAAAACGATGCAAGGCGTCCTCCATGTAGCTCAATGTTGCATCATCGTGAGATATATATCGAGCATACATACAGAATTCTAACAATGCCCGTGTGCACTCATTTGCGGGATTGAATAAGGGACGCTGAGCGGGGTTTCCACCTCGTAGAGACTGGGTCACAACTCCAAGCAGGTACCGGCTCATTTCCTTCATCTCCTTCCCATTCCATTGAGAAACTTCCTCATATGGCTTTTTTTTTGGTGTGAGGTCGTGGTAAGCAGGCACGGATAACCAGATTGCATTGTACTTGTCGAGCCGTTCGTGTGTCTTCATGATCTGGACAATCCACTTCTGGAGGAGGTCAAGCATGCCGATCTGCATTGTATGGAGGAGGTTGGGCTTCGGGAGATCGCTCACAGTACATGGAATATGTCGAAACACGTTGAATCCTCAGTGAACATGGCGCGACGAGAGTTCGGCATCCGCTGCCTTCGTGTTGGCATCCCTGAGTGTGCTATATAGGTTGTGATTCCGCCGGGGGTGTTCCTTGTCAGGATGCAAATGATCTCCAACTACGTTCTTTGGACACTCGCACCAAAAACAGACATGCCGCTCGAGATGATGTAGGTCACTATACTCTGGACAATCTGCAAGCCATGCTGCTAAAACCGGTTTGCAATGCCTGAAGTTGCCATCTGCACAGAGAACCTTGTAATACCCGCTCCCAGCGCTGGGATTTGGTTTAAAGGTGAGTGGGTGGAGTAGCCGCAAGAGTACTTCATTCAGCACCTCTCGGTGTGTTTGCCGCTGCTCATCAAGCCGCTTCTGAGGAATATTACAGTTGTTAATTGTAATCGGTAGGAGAGCAACCATTACGACGCTGTGCGTTGAGGGCGTCTGGCGGATCTTCGAAGATAGATTGCCAATTGTCATATATACAGGCCACTCTTTCTTGTCGCCAGCAAAATTCGAGAGATGCGTTCCGTCGGCCATGAAGATCAAGGGAACCAGTGTATCCCCAACTCAGAGTGTTGCCTAAACATCGATTAGCACATTATTATCCTAGAGTATCTCTCCTTACCTGTGTCTCCCACCACCAGTCCGCAGTGTGCATTTCGGTATGGAGGCGTTTCGGGGGCGAATCGCTGTTAAAGCACCGCTGAGGGGTGAAAATGAGATGCTCGGCGTAGGCTGGCTGCCGCATCGACCAGCTCATGCTTTTGATGATGTCTCGACTCCAGTATTTGATAGGGCATTGGTGATTGTCATTCCATCTCATATCCTCGAGAGTGTGTAGTTCCCGCCCCCCGAGAGCCTGATGATCTGGCATGCGAGCCACAAGCTTCTGGACGCCATCCCTGTTTTCGAAGCTTGGGAAACGCAGAACGGTGTTTTCTTCTGTCGGCACGTTGTCATGGTACATCTTCATGCCCTTCATCTTGATCGCACACTGGATATATTTGTACTTTTCACGCTTCGCAAACGGATAGTAGGGATTGTTTTGTAGGTTCGTCTCAAGGCAGCCCTGAGCGTCGCGTTCCCATGGCTCAGCAATGTAATCGAGCAGCAGAGCGCCAGCGCTGGGGTATATTTCTGTGCACGGCAGAGGTGGCGGTGGTTGAGACTCCGTGTCTGAGATGTTTTCAAGGTGTTCGAGGTAGGGAAACGCGTCCAATTCTTTGACTGAATCTTTGTTCCCGTTGAATTCACGACCCTGAGCAGGTTCAACGCGTCGGGGCGCGCTGCGAACAGTCAGATTCTTCTGAAGGTGTTCAAGATGGTGTAATTTGATATTTTTAAGTCACCAGCTGTCTGAGGTGAACTTCTTTCAGCATGAAAATTCGGGGGAACGGAAAGGGGTCTTCTCTGGCATTGTCGACGACACGCGGGGAGTAGAGTATTCACTGTTGAAAGGGACGAAAGTTGGTGCTGGGCTTGAGCAGTCTGGTGTGGGTATAAGCTCACGATACATGAGAGATTTATTGACCCTCAACACCATCACAAGGAGGTTCCTTACACGCCAGGAGTTGCAAAAACACTGCATGCGCGATATCACATAATACTATGAATAAAATAAAACCAATAAAATAAAACCAATACAAAACCTATAAATAAAATAAACCTTGAGCGATCCAAAAACCTCGCGATGCGTGTAATAATCAATGCCTGAGATAAATAGATTAGAACAAAGGAAATGAACAAGACAAGAACCTGACCCTAACCCGAACGCATCAACCATCGACTCCTCTGCAACGCGAGGACTGGTTCACTCCTCACCTACCGAGCCATCCGGGCGTGCCTCAGGCAGAGGGACATCTGGGAGAGGGACATCGGGGAGAGGGACATCGGGGAGACTGTCGCCACCTGCAAATTCAATCAGCAGCTACTGATCTACATCCACATCCGAGGTGTTTCCGGCTGCCTCAGTTTCTCGCTGATTTGGCAGCGCTGGGCGAGGTTTTTTGCCACGTCACAAGCCCCAAATGCTCCAGCCAACTGAGGGGATGAGTCACCAGAGTTGGTTGGCATGGGCGATGGTCCGGGGTTGGTGGCCGTGGGGCAGGCGCTGGATGTTGTGGCCGTGGGGTATGCTCACGCATCTCCTGGCATTGCTCAGGTAGCACGATCGGCTGATCATGTACCATCGTATCTACATCATCAGCCGATGTATTTACCATTTCTCCCTGGCCAATCGTCCGAGGTTCTTTGCCATCATCCTCATCCTTATTCTCCTCCTCCTCCTCATCCACCTCCTCCTCCTCCTCATCTTCCTACTTTTCATCTTCCTCCTCTTCTTCGTCACTGTCCCATTCCTTATCCACATCGCCGTCTAAATCAACACCGTCCGGTGCGTCCTCATCATCCTCCATGCGCATATCCACATCAGGATCAAGTTCTGAGTCATATTCGCCGTCGGACGTGGTAGAGTCGGTATCATCATCTGAGGAAATTAACACGGCGGGCGATGCTTCCGGCTCTAAATTTACCCACTCTAGTTAGCCCTCTGTGTCCGAGTCTGCCTCATACAGTTTAACAATACCTTTCCCTTTACCGTTTCCCTTCCCCTTCCCCATCCCTTTCCCCTTCCCATCCTTTGTTCCCTTCCCTTTCCCGGTTCCTTTCTCACCGCCCTGTGTGTCCTCCTCACCCTCGCCTTCATCATTGTCATTGTCATCGCCAGGACAGCTCCGTCCACCGCTCGGTGCTCTGGGATCCGCCCAGTTCTCATCATAATCATCCTCGTCGATTATCTCCTCCCAATTCAGTGGTCTAAAGGCCAGGAAGTCGCCTGCCTTGTACTGCCGGCAGCTTGGCGGCTCAATCTTTGTACTGGAATCATCGTTACTGTACCAAGAGAAACGCTCACCGGTGCATATAACATTTCCCGAGCTGGTTGTCTGCGGATTGGCGCGATCGACTCGATTCCCGAAGGCACAGGGGTTGTCCTACCTCCACTTGTTCATTTGGTCACGGGTTTTGTCAAACATTTGCCCTATATATGAGCGGAAGGCTGCCCACCACTCCCGAAAAAGTGAACTCCTGCTCCTGTGGTGCGGCCACATCAGCTGGAATTGTGAAAAGTGGCGAGTCGTGACTGGATCAAGAAAGATTTTATCATATAAGAGGTCCCAGGCTCTGTCATCCTTGACGCCGCAAACATTGTATATCCGTATGAGTCCATGGATAGGTTCCGAGATGAATCCCTTTATACGGTCCTAATCCAATGACAGGCGTCGATTTATATCCGATGTCGGCATTTTTCCCCTAGCAGTTGCCTTCCCCTTTCCTTTGCGGCTGCCCTTGGGTGCGATGGCAGCGAGTTGAAAATGAATCTACATCCGAGGCGTTAGCATTATGATACAGTTGAAAGCAGTGAAAGGAAGACCAGAGTGAACATACAAAGTTGTGTAGGTTATCGGGTGTGTTTTGCAACGAGAGGCGTTGTTTTGTGCAAGTCATGTGATGTTGAGATCAGGATGCTGTCGGTGTGTATCATACAGGAGGAAAAGAGAATGGAGATGTAGGCGGGAAGAAGGGATATATATACTCGTGTTCTGGCGATTTCTTGGTTCAAGGTGCAACTTGTGAGTTTTGTTGGTTAAGGAACACAAAACGGCGCGGCCTTCATCTTGCCACACCACCAGGCACCTCATGAACGACCAGCCTCGAGACGAGATTTAGTACTCGCGGTGAGAACAGTTTGCAACGCCGGGCGTTGCTTTGGCATCTTATACAACTTTTGCCGCTCAGACCTTGTGCATCTCGGAGCAAACTGAGTAGTTTTCAAGTTGTCCCAACTGTGCAACCATCCAACACGGCTACAAACGCCTAGCGGTGGAAAATGCAGACACAACTCATGTCATAGGATAGAGAATATGTCATTGTTCGCTATGCGATGCTTTCAGCTCTGCCAAAGGGGGATTTCCACCGGGAAGGTGAAGATATACACAATCGATGGTTCGAAGTATTGTGCCAAGAACGATTGCAATACGATGATAATCGCACCAAGAAGGCATAAACACCTTTCAAGCGGTGCAAATAGACCTTTAGACGTTGCTGTAACAGTGAATATCAATGCTGAGTTTAATCTGAGTTTAATCTGAGTTTAATCTGATGGCAGTTAACCCCGGAATTGAATGCTTTTGAAGGGCTCTCGTCCCCGAGTATTGTCACGGTTTAGAGTCCAGCGCGGTCAACACTGAGCCTCCCTTTTTGGTCGAATCCCTCCAGGGTCGCTCATATAGGAGTCTACCTCACCCGCCGTTGCATATGCATGCAGAGGATATTGTACCAACAGTCTTAACGTCGAACATCCATATCGGATGATGCATTCCCAAAGCCCTCACCCTGTCATGACTCCAGTTGTACGAAATGTTCGAAGTCTTTCTAATCGTCAGAATCCACAAAAGCATGGGCCTTCGGGGAATTCTCAACTTCCCCCTGCTAAGAGACACGGTTCCGTACCGGCTGGGTAGAGGGATTCCTCTCAAGGAGGGAGATCCGTAGCCTCTACAATCCAAGGTCAGAACTCCACCCCCTCATCTTCGCTGAACAATTCTCGTGTTGCAGATATCACTCAACGCGTGACTTCCACCCCGTCTGCTACACAGCGACGGTCAATAATTACTCCAACCGGCACGCCGGGTACAAGCAATCGTAACACACCAGCACCCAGCGGAATCACACAGACAGACTCAACGTGTCGCGTCGTATCCAGCCCTACATCCGGCATTGCAAGCACTCCCACTCCTCTCAGTGGTCTTGAAAACCTGCCTACCCCCATCCCGAATCCAGAAGCCCGCGCGATCATTACACATCCACTGCGAACGCGAGCTACAGAAAGGAATCAGAGACAGAGGCAGTGGCAATTGCAACCGCAGGCGGTGTCAACACATCGCTCAGTGGTCTCCAGAAGTTGTAGCATCCATCGATTTGGTCACTCCGACATGACGTGTCTTGTATTTGCAACGGGCAGGGTCCTGGACCTCTACATGTGGATCAGACGGCCGTCGATGAGTCCAAGCGACTTGGAGACGGTAAGTTGTGCAACGCGACGTGTTGCGAAAGCATTAGCTGAAGCCCCACACTGGTAGATAATAGTGATGTACTGGAACACCGCAATGCAGCAAAACAACATTTGGTCAATAGCATTTGAGGCACGCACAAAGGAGATCTTGAACGAGGTATGCTGAAGCAACGGCCCACGTTGGATATTACACGCTCAAACTGGTACCAGGTTCGCGCACATGTCGATCAGGTTAAATCCCATTTTATTCAATGCGCAAGGGAAAACATAGCGGAGCTTTATGATCTCCACCGCTTTGAATCCACCGCAGAGTGTTTGGAATTCATTGATTCACTTCTGGCAGACAATAAGTATCTTTTTCCTATAGCAGAGCGTGTGGAAGGTGGTGTACGCGGTCCAAATCCAACGCAGAGAGAGTCGAAAGCTGCTAACCAATGGCCAGCGT
>Ga0307512_10004927_pt1 | contig 14250 bp, 15 predicted proteins | sample 14_EM_MG_FD_200267 | JGI IMG/M metagenome (GOLD analysis project Ga0307512, IMG submission 200267) | Populus trichocarpa ectomycorrhiza microbial communities from riparian zone in the Pacific Northwest, United States - 14_EM | ecosystem: Host-associated > Plants > Roots > Unclassified | place... | reverse complement strand
GACGCCGAACTCGTCCCCATCGACACCGTCCACGGACTCTTCTCCGTCGACGAACACCCGCGCCGTACCACGTCGTTGGAGAAACTGGCGGCGCTGAAACCGCTGCACCCCGAGATCGAGGGCTTCAGCATCACCGCGGGCAACGCCTGCGGCGGCAACGACGGCGCGGCCGCCCTGGTCGTCGCGAGCGACGGCACGGCGGCCGCCGAGGGCCTGTCCGTACTGGCCACCGTACGGTCCTGGGCCTCCGTCGGCGTCGACCCCGCGGAAACCGGGCTCTCGCCCGTCAAAGCGATCCCCAAGGCGCTGGCCCGTGCGGGGCTTTCGGTCGCCGACGTCGACCTGTACGAGATCAACGAGGCGTTCGCCTCGGTGGCCGTCGCCGCCGTCCGCCTGCTCGGCCTCGACCCGGACCGGGTCAACGTCAACGGCAGCGGCTGCTCCCTCGGCCATCCCGTCGCCGCGACCGGTGCGCGCATGCTGGTCACGCTCGTGCACGAACTGCGGCGTCGCGGCGGGGGCATCGGAGCCGCGTCGATGTGCGCGGGGGGCGGGATGGGCTCGGCGATGGTCGTCGAGGTGCCGAAGCCGTGAGACGCCCGGTCCGCCATCGCGGTGATCGGTTCGGCATCGTGATGGTCGGCTCCGGCTCGCGGTGATCGGTTCGGCCTCAGCCCAGCGTCGCCGTGATCTGCGGCAGGTCGAGCGTCGTACGGATCCCTGGAGCCGCCGCGCAGACGAACGGCACCGCGTTGACCGAGCGGTTCGCCGTGTACGAGGGGGACACCTCGGCCATCCGGTCGAGCGGCACCGGAAGCCGCATGCCGATGTCGAGCGGTGCGTCGCCCTCGACCGAGATGTGCCAGCCGGTGTCGCCGAGGTCCCACGCCGGTTCCAGGTCCGTGGTGCAGTACCAGGTGGCGCTGAAGCGCAGCAGGGGACGGCCCGCGTGCACTCCGGTGACCGTGAGCCGCTGGGCGGCGACCGTCCCCGGGGCCAACTCGCCGGCAGCGATCAGGATTCGGTGCCGGGCAGTCGCCAACTCGCCGCTTGCCTCAAGGGAGTCGAGCGGCAGTGACAGCGCGTCGGCGACCAGCCGCAGCGACGGTCCGAAACTGGTCCGTGCGTGCGTGAGCCGGCTTTCGTCGAATTCGGCGGGCGCCCTGCCGAACCCCATGATCCCGAACAGCAGCTCCGGTGAAGGGCGTCGGGAGAGGTCGGCGAACTCGTCGATGGCCGGCGAGTCGAGCCGCCGCGCGATCGACGTCAGTACGAGCGGCACCGCCTCGGTGATGAAGCCGGGGCTGCTGCCCGTGCTGTGGATCGAGGTGCCGCCGCGTCCGCACGCCGCCTCGACCCGTTTGCGCACGAGGGGATCCATGCTCCCCGGATGATGGAACTCTCCGCGTGTGGTCACGACGTTCGCACCCGACTCCAGCAGCCGGCACACCTCGTCGAGGTCGCACCCGAGCGGCATGTACAGCACACAGTCCGCGCCCACCGCCAGGACGCTCTCGATGTCGCGGGTGGTGGTGACGCCGGTGGGCCCAGTCCCGCACAGTTCGCCCGCGTCCCGCCCGGCCTTGTCCGGCGTATGGACGTACGCCCCGGCCAGGGTGAGCGCGGGGTGCTCGACGACGGCCCGCAGCGAGCGCGCGCCGATCGTGCCGGTGGCCCACTGGACCACGCGGTACGGCGTCATCGTGCCCCCTGCATGAAGCGCAGCAGCGCCTCCTGGGCGTAGGACGCGATGAGCGTCCCGTCCCCGGCCAGGACGTCACCCCGGCCGAAGCAGCGGCCATGGGCGAGGACCGGGCTGTGCTGCCGCAGCAGCAGCCACTCACCGGCGCCGAACGGGCGGTGGAACCAGACCGTGTGCGAGGTGACGGCCGACGTGAACGCCTTTCCCGCGTCACGCTGACCGACGCCCGCGAGCGGGCGCAGGGCCGTGCCGATGAGCGTCAGGTCGGTGGCGTACGCGGTGAGGGCAGGGGCCAGTTCCGCCTTCGACGGCGGGGTGCGCATCCACAGGTCGAACTCGGGTGGCTCGGACGTGGCGGAATCCAGGTCGGCGGTGGTCCGCGTCTCCCAGGGGATCAGGTGGAACTCCGTACGGTGCTCGGGCCCCGGGAGGGCGGGCACGGCCGGGGTGGCCTGGTGGCCGGGCCCGTCCTCGGTGGTGTGCAGGGACACCGACGCGGTGGCGACCACGCCCTTCGACTGCCGGGCGACGACCGTGAGCGCGGCGAAGGAACCTCCGTCGTGATGGCGGTCCACCTCGTAGCGGACGGGTTCCTCGGGCCGGCCCGCCCGGGGGAAGAGGGCGTGCAGGGACTTGACCGCCTTGTCCGGGCAGGCCAGCTGCGCCACCCGGACGAACTGGGCCAGCAACTGCCCGCCGAACAGCCGGTGGTAGCCGAGTTGCTGATTGCGCCCCTCGTACACGAAGGGCCCGTCCGCAGGGTGTACGCGCAGATCGAGACAGCCGAGCAGATCGTCCCGGAGTTCACTTACGGCAAGTGGCATGGCAGCGAGGGTAATTGATATTTCCATCTACGAGAATGTCCTTCTCGCGTTCTGTCGGGCTCCACTGGATGTCGGAGGTGTTGGTGGTCCACCGTCGTTCGGCAAGGACAGGACCGTTGCCGCGCAGCTCCAGGACCGCATGATCGCGGAGGCCGACGCCCGCACCCCGGACAACCGCTTCGCCGTCCACAACGTCCCCGGCGCGGGACACCTGGGCCCCGAGGATCCCGCGCGTGTGGCGGAGGTCCTGCACGGTCTGCCGGTGTGACCCGTCGGGGTCGGAGGCGGGCTCGCCGATGTGTTCACCGGACGTTCAAACGGCCGACAGTTTGTCCTGTGTACAGCGAGCAGAATCGCTTCATGGTGACCGCACAGACAATCGACAAGAACCCCGGCGAGCTCAAAGACGTCCCCGGTTGGTTTCCGCCGCTCGACCAGATCCTGTTCACCTGGTTCCTCGAGCGGCAGGAGACCCGCGGGTTCAAGGGCAGTCTGCTGGAGCTCGGCGCGTACATGGGCAAGAGTGCCATCCTGCTCGGTCAACACCGGCAGGACGGCGAGGAGTTCACGGTCTGCGACCTCTTCGGCGGCGAGGCTCCGGACGGGGCCAACCGTGCCGAGACGGCGAAGTCGTACTCCTCGCTCACCCGGCAGGCCTTCGAGCGCAACTACCTCTCCTTCCACGACGCCCTGCCCACGGTGATCGAGGCCCCCACCTCGGTCATCTCCAAGGAGGTCGCCGAGGACAGCTGCCGCTTCGTCCACATCGACGCCTCGCACCTGTACGAGCACGTCCGCGACGACATCGGTGCCGCCCGCGACCTGCTGCTCCCCGAGGGCATCGTCGTCCTCGACGACTTCCGCTCCGAGCACACTCCTGGTGTCTCGGTCGCCACGTGGGAGGCCGTGCTCAACCGCGGGCTGCACCCGATCTGCCTCAGCACCCAGAAGCTGTACGGCACTTGGGACGATCCGGAGCCCGTCCAGGAGGAACTGCTGGCGATGCTGAGGGAGCGTACGGACTGCGGCCTGAGCGTCCAGGAGGCCGCGGGACACCGCCTGGTCCGCACCCGTGCCCACAAGGGGATGCAGTCGCCGCCCTTCCCGCGCTCCCGGCACTACGCGGTCCCCGCACCGGCCAAGCCTCTGACGCCGGCCCCCGCTACCGCACCCGCGCCCACCCGCCGCCCGCGCTCCCGGGCCCGCCGCATCGGCGTGGACCTGCTGCCCCCGATCGTCACCCGTGCGATACGCCGGGCTCGCGCAAACTGAGCCCGGGGCGCCCCAGGGCGTGCGTCACGTCGAGGAGCAGTGCGCCGGCCGTCAGTCGACCGTGAACCCCTTCGCGCAGTAGTCCCAGATCTCGTCCGCGGTGAGCGGGTGGGCGCCCTCCTGCCCGCTGGACTGCGCGTTGAACATGACGGTCTGCATGGTCAGCGCGGCCACCCGGCGGGCCTTGAAGCCCGAACGCAGCAGGTCGGCGTCTTCCAGCTCCTCCATCAGCTCGGTGAACAGCGCGAGCAGCGGTGCGTTCGCGACCCGCATCTCGGCCGGGTGCGAGACCAGCAGGCGCAGCGCGAAGTCGGTGAACAGCGGACGCTGCTTCCCGGACGGGTCGGGCCGCGAGCTCTCGAACAGCTCCTGGACAACGACCTTGAGCCGGTCCAGCGGGTCGGCCTGTTCTGCGGCCATGGTGCGCAGCTCGTCGGCGGACTTGCCCATCGCGTCCTCGAACAGTGCCAGCAGCAGCTCGTGCTTGCCGTCGAAGTGCTGGTAGAAGCTGCGCAGCGACTGCTTCGACCGGTCCACCACCTCCTGCACGGTGAAGTCGGTGGTGCCCTTCTCCGCCATGATCGCCTGAGCCGCGTCGAGGAACCGCTCCACCCGTTGTTCGGCCCGACGTTTCGCGGCCTGGGTGGAACGCTCGACCGCGCGCTGCTTCCAGGCCGGTTCCTCGCTCGGGGTGCTCACGGGCTGCTCCGCCTTCTGTGCCATGGGAAGAACATTACTGCAGTCTAGCGGCAGCGTGCTGCCTCCAGTCTGGACACCTCCGACGATCTGGAGGAGACTGCTAATTCCAGATTGAGAGAATCATATTCTCGCAAGGAAGGCGTCCCTTGCTGTTTGAGTTCGACGCAGAGCAGCGGCTGTGGCAGGACACGGTGCACAAGGCCGTCGTCAAGGAGGTCCCGCCGACGCTGGTGCGTGCCGTCGCCGACGACGGCGCCGACCCCGCTCCGCTGTGGCGCGTCTACGCCGACCTCGGCTGGACCGAGCTGACCGACCCGGCCGACGCCGTCGAGCTGGCCATCGTCCTGGAGGAGCTGGGCCGGGCCACCGACCCGACGCCCTATCTGGCGACGCTCACCCAATTCGCCCCCCTCGCACCGGCGTTCGGCTCTCCGGACCAGTCCGGCACGGCCGTCTTCTCGGGTGTCACCGCCCGGCCCGCCGACGGCGGCTGGGTGCTGGAGGGGACCGCGCGCCATGTACTGGACGGCGATCGCGCGGACCACCTTGCCGTGGTGACCGAAGCGGGTGTCTTCGTGGTCCCCGCAACCGACGTGACCGCCGTCCGCACCCCCGTGTTCGACCCCGTGCTGCACCTTGCGGAGGTCACGTTCCCGCAGGTGCGGGTGGCCGGCAGCAGCCGTAGCGGCGCCGACCCGGAACATGCCCGCCAGCGGGCCCTCACCGGCATGGCGCTCACCATCGTCGGCGCCTGCCGTCGCGCACTCGACCTGGTCCTCGACCACGTCCGCACCCGCCACCAGTTCGACGCGCCCATCGGCTCGTTCCAGGCCGTCCAGCACAAGGAGGCCGACATGCACGTGGCCGTCGAGCGGGCCCGCGCCCTCGCCTACTACGCGGCGCTGACGATCGCCGCCGACGACCCGCGTCGCCGGCCGGCCGCCTCGATGGCCAAGGCCGCCGCGGGCGAATGCCAGGCGCTGGTGTTCCGCAACGCCGTCCAGCTGTCCGGCGCGATGGGGCACACCTGGGAGAACGACCTGCAGTTCGCGATCAAGCGGGCCAAGTCGGGAGAGCTGATGCTGGGCGGTGCCGCCCAGCACCGGGCGCTGATCACCGAGGAGTCCCTGGCCGAGAAGCGGACTGCCGAGGAAGTGTCATGAGACTGTCCTTCGACACCGACGTCGAGGCCTTCCGCGCCGAGTTCGCGGCGTTCCTGGAGGCCCATCTGCCCGTCGAGGCGGAGGCCACCGAGCGGTCCCGCTCCACGGGACACATCCCCGAGTGGGCCAGGCGCTGGCAACGGCTGCAGTTCGACGAGGGCTGGCTGCTGCCGGGCAACCCGCCCGAGTTCGGCGGCCGCAACGCATCCGTCCTCCAGCAGTACGTTCACCGGGAGGAACTGTCCCGGCGCCGTATCTGCCACAGCTTCAACCCCCAGGGCGTCGGCATCGTCGCCGCCTCCCTGCTCTCCTTCGGCACCGAGGAGCACAAGCGCCGCTGGGCCGTGCCCATCCTGCGCGCCGAGATCACCGCGGCCCTCGGCATGAGCGAGCCGGGCGCCGGCTCCGACCTCGCCTCCCTGCGCACCCGCGCCGAACTCGACGGAGACCACTTCACCGTCAACGGCCAGAAGGTATGGACCTCCGGCGCCCATGACGCCGACGTACTCCTCACCTTCGTCCGCACCGACCCCGACGCCCCCAAGCACAAGGGCATCAGCGTTCTGCTCATCCCCACCGACACCCCCGGCCTGACCCGCCGCCCTTTCGCCTCCTACACCGGCCCCGACGACAAGGACTTCAACGAAGTCTTCTTCGAGAACGTCCGCGTCCCCGCCGAGAACCTCATCGGCCCCCTCAACCAGGGCTGGCGCGTCGCGAACGGCTCCCTCGGGCACGAGCGCACCCTGATGTGGCTGGGCGAGGCAGAGCGGATGGAGGCCGTAGCACGGGACTTCCGGCCCACCGACACCCTGGAGAAGGACTGGTACGCCACCCTCGTCATGGACCTCCAGGCGCTACGGCTGCTCGGCTCGGCCGCGCTGGCCCGTGCCGCCCGCGGCGAGCAGGACGTACCCGCACTGTCCGTGCTGAAGGTGTTCGGATCGGAGGCCGCACAACGCGCCCTGGAACACGTCCTGGAGGCGTCCGGGCCGGACGGCCTCGACCATCCGGCGCAGACGGCGCCGTACTGCCACATGGCCTTCGACGACGACTCCGCCAGCTGGTTCAACCGCTACGCCCGCAGCTTCGGCGGCACCATCGCAGGCGGCACGTCCGAGATCCAGCGCACGATCATCGCCGAGCGGGTGCTCGGTCTGCCCCGACGCTGAGGAGACGTCCGTGCACATCCTGTACGAGGTGAAGGACAGTATCGCCACCCTCACCCTGAACCGGCCCGAGGTCGCCAACGCCCAGAACGCGGCTCTCCTCGACGAACTCGACGCCGCCTGGACCCGGGCCGCCGAGGACGAGGACGTCAAGGTGATCCTGGTGCGCGCCGAGGGCAGGCACTTCTCCGCCGGACACGACCTCAAGGACCGCTGGCCGGCCCCGAACGAGATCACCCTGGAGTGGATCTACCGGGCCGAGAACCGCCGGTACCTGGAGTACACCCTGCGCTGGCGCAACGTGCCGAAGCCTTCGATCGCCGCCGTGCAGGGCCGCTGCATCGCGGGCGGACTGATGCTGTGCTGGCCGTGCGACCTGATCGTGGCCGCCGAGGACGCCCTGTTCTCCGACCCCGTCGTCACCATGGGCATCGGCGGCGTCGAATACCACGGCCACACCTGGGAGTTGGGTCCCCGCAAGGCCAAGGAGATCCTCTTCACCGGCCGGCCCCTCACCGCCGAAGAGGCCGAGCGGGTCGGCATGGTCAACCGGGTCGTGCCCCGCGCGGAGTTGGACACCGCCTCCCGCGAACTCGCCGAACAGATCGCGCAGATGCCCGCGTTCGGCCTTCGTCAGGCCAAGCGCGCCGTCAACCAGACGCTCGACGTCCAGGGCTTCTACGCCGCGATCCAGTCGGTCTTCGACGTCCACCAGACCGGGCACGGCAACGCGCTCAGCGTCAGCGGATACCCGATTCTCGCGAAACTCGACGAGATGAAGGACAAGCTCCGCTAGGCGCTCCGCCGGCTGCGACATGTGCGGCTCCGCCGCGGGGCCGCGATATGCCGTCGATCGTCTGCGGCACCATCGTGGCCGGTCGCGCCCACGCGGCAGCCGCATATCGGTTCAGCCCCGCGCCCCTTCAGGGCGCTGCACCCTAGCTGCTCAGCGCTACGGGGTTCCTTCCACCAGGCTCTGCGTGCCGACCACCGAGATCAGCTCCAGCTTCTCGGCGGCCTCGGTGCCCGGTTCGGCCGAGTAGACGAGGATGCGCAGGCTGTTCTCCTCCACCCGGAGCTGGTCGCAGTCCAGCGTGAGCGAACCCACCTGCGGATGCTCGATCGTCTTGCGCGAGGCCTTGAGCCGGCCGACGACACCCGCGTCCCACAGTTCGGCGAACCGCTCGCTCGTGGTGCGCAACTCCGCGATCAGACGGCGCAGTTGCCGGTCGGCCGGATACCGGGCGGCGGTGGTCCGCAGTTCGGAGACCATGCCGGCCTCGAACGCGCGCCGTTCCTCCCGGGTGTGCCGCACCCGGGTCGGCACACCCGTGAAGTTGCGCCACACACCGTTGCGTTCGAAGCCCTGCAAGTGGGACGGGTCGCCCATCAGGGCCGCGTACATCGGGTTCGCCAGGAGCAGTGTCATGGCCGCGTCCGAGACCGCGACGGGCGTGTCCACCAGCCGGTCCAGCAGCCGCTGGACGCTGGGCGTGATGTAGCCGGGCACCATCTCGGGGCCCGGCGGCACCAGCTCCGCAAGCCCGTACAGATACGCCCGCTCGTCCCCCGACAGCCGCAGCGCCCGGGCCAGTGCCTCGACGACCTGCGCGGAGGGGTTGGCCGCCCGGCCCTGTTCGAGACGCGTGATGTAGTCGACCGAGATCCCGGCCAGCAGGGCCAGCTCCTCGCGCCGCAGTCCGGCCGCGCGCCGGTGACCGCCGGCGGGCAGCCCCGCCGCCCCCGGGGAGACCCGGTCGCGCCAGCGCCGCAGCGCCTGTCCGAGTTCCGTCGCCGTCATACCCCCAGTGAACACCGTGCGCCGTACATGTGCCTGGTACTCGCAGTCCCAGGAAGAAGGGTCTGCTGGCTGATGGTGCCGCCGCGCCGGAGGCTGGAGGCATGACGACAACACTGATCACCGGAGCCAACAAGGGCATCGGCCACGAGACCGCCCGCCGGCTCGTCGCCGCGGGCCACACCGTCTACGTGGGTGCCCGCGACGCGGAGCGCGGACGCCGGGCCGCCGAGCGGCTGGGAGCACGTTTCGTGCTCCTCGACGTCACCGACGACACCACCGTCGAGGCCGCGGCCAAGACCGTCGGGGCCGACGGCGGGCTCGACGTACTGATCAACAACGCCGGAATCGAGACCCGGGACGAGGGCAACAGGGTGCCCACCGCCGAGACCGTGACCGCCGACCAGATGCGGAACACCTTCGAGACGAACGTCTTCGGAGTCGTCCGCGTCACGCACGCCTTCCTGCCCCTGCTGCAGCGCTCGGCCGCACCGGTCGTGGTCAACGTCAGCAGCGGACTGGCCTCGCTGACCCACCTCTCCGACCCGGACCACCCCGCGCACTTCTACCCGGGCATCGCCTACCCGACGTCCAAGACCGCGGTCAACATGCTCACCGTGCAGTTCGCGAAGGCGTTCCCGAACATGCGGATCAACGCCGTCGAGCCCGGCTTCACGAAGACGGACCTGAACGGCAACACGGGCACGCAGACTGTCGAGCAGGGCGCCGAGATCATCGTGCGCATGGCGCAGGTCGCGCCCGACGGCCCGACCGGCGGCTACTTCGACGCCAACGGCCCGCTGCCCTGGTGAGTCACAGCTCGACGAGCCGGGGCGCCGAGCCCTCCGCGCGCAGCAGCGCCCCGGCCTGACGGGTCAACTCCCGTGCGCTGCCCAGCAGTCCGTCCAGGACCACGACCCGGCGCACATGCCGCTGCAGCGGGTGCTCCGCGGTGAACCCGATCCCGCCCAGCACCTGCTGGCAGTGCCGGGCCGCCGTCAGTGCCGCCTGCCCGGCCGCCGCCTTGGCCAGCAGCGAACCCAGTTCGTCCTCGGCGACGGCGAGGGCGGCTTCGGCGCCCTCCAGTGCCACCAGGGTCTCGGCGAGCCGGTGCCGTACGGCCTGGAAGGACGCGAGGGGCCGGCCGAACTGGACGCGGTCCACGGCATGACCCCGCGCGAGCGCCAGCATGGCCCGCCCGGTGCCGGCCAGCCACCAGCCGACAGCCCGCCGCCCCGCGGCGAGCGGCACCGGAACACCCGTGGGCACCGGCCGCAGGGGCAGCTCCTCGTCCAGCCCCGCGCCCGGGGTCGTAGCGTCGCGCTCCCACACCACCCACCTGCCACCCGCGTACGGCAGGGCCGGCGCACCCACCACGTCATTGAGCACCGAGGCGTGCGCCCCCGTCTCGCCCAGCAGCCGGAACACGGTCGGGATCGCCACCGCGGGAAACCCGGCCAGCAGCTCGGGCCAGCCCAGCTCGGCGAGCGCCCGGTCCAGAGCGGGACCCGGGGCCACCGCCGTCATCGTCTTGCGGAGGGTCCGGGAGAGCAGCTCCACCTCGGCGGGGTCCACGGTCACTCCTTCCCCAGGGCGAGCAGCCGGCGGGCGATGATGTTGCGCTGGATCTCCGCGGTGCCGCCGTAGATCGTGGCGGCCCGCGCGTACAGGTACTCCGACCGCCACGGCGACTCGGTCAGCTCCAGCTCTCCGGGCAGCAAGTCCCGTACGGTCTCGAAGAGTTGCTGTTCCGCGGTGGCCAGGAGCACCTTGTCGACCGAGGTCTCCGGGCCGAGCCTGGCCCCCTCCGCCAGCCGGCGCTGGGTCGCATGCGAGCGGCAGCGCACCGTGTGCAGGGCGAGATACGCGGCGCCGAGAGACGCGTCGTCGGGGATGTCGGTCTCGGCGAGGAGGCGGTCGAGGCGGGTGTAGAGGTGGGCGACGCGGTGCCAGAAGCAGGTGGAGCGCTCGTACGGGAGCAGGTCCATGGCAAGGCGCCAGCCGTCCCCGGGACGGCCCAGCATCCGGTCGGCGCGCACCACCACGTCGTCGAAGAAGACCTCGGCGAACTCGTCCACGCCGTGCATCGTGCGCAGCGGGCGCACGGTGATGCCCGGGGTGTCCATGTCGACGAGGAAGGCGGTGATGCCGTGGTGGCCGGGCGCCGTGCGGGTGAGCAGGACGCAGCGGGCCGCGTACTGGGCGAGGCTCGTCCAGACCTTCTGCCCGTTGACCACCCAGGTGCCGTCGTCGCGGGGTGCTGCTCTGGTGGTCAGGGAGGCCAGGTCGCTGCCCGAGCCCGGCTCCGAGAAGCCCTGGCACCACTGCTCCCGGCCGCTCAGCAGCAGCGGGACCATCCGGGCGGCCAGCTCCGGACGGGCGTAGGAGATCAGGGTCGGGGTGAGGACCTCGACCATCGAGTAGATGCCGGGCTCCGCGAGGCCACGGGTGGCGACCTCCTCGCCGAGTACCGCCCGGAACACCGCGGGCCCGCCCAGTCCGCCGACCTCCTCGGGCCAGCCGTGGCGCATCCAGCCGGCCTCGAACAGGGCGCGGCGCACCCGCGCCAGCTGCGCCACCTGCGCGTCGAGCGAGTGGTCGGGGCCGGGGGAGAGGTCGTGCTCGCCGAGCCAGGCCCGCAGGGCGGTGCGGAACTCCGCCGCGGTGGTGAAGGCGCTCATACGCCGGGGCGTTCGAACGCGTGCGGGCGCCCCGAGTCGTGCGTCCCGCTGCGGCGGATGAACGTCATGGCCCGGGTGCGCAGCCGCCAGCCGTCGGCGGTGCGGACATAGGTGTCGTTGTAGTAGCCGATGCGCATGTCGTGCGTGGCGTGGTCGACGAAGCACAGCGGCTGTGTGCCGGTGGCCGTGTCCCCGGACAGCCCGACGACGGGCGTACCGGTGAGGAACAGCCCCTTGGGGGCGGCCGCGACCAGTGCGGGGAAGTCCGTGAGGGGATAGGTGTCGCCGAAGGCGCTGTAGGTGCCGTCGGGGGTGAAGACCGCGAGCAGTCCGTCGATGTCGCCCTGGGTGATGGTCACCGCGTAACGGGCGAGGAGCTGCTGGATCTCCACGAGATCGGCGGTGGTGTCTGCGGTGGTGGCGTCTGCGGTGGTGTCGTCAGTGGCCACGGCCCCTCCTCTCCGCGCGCTCGCGTGCGTCGTGTTCGGGCCGGATACCGAAGGTGTTGAAGGCCATTGCCATGAGGGCGTACGTCCCGACCGTGAACACCAGGTCCATGAGCTGGTGTTCGTCGAGGTGCTCGGCGAGCGCGGCCCATGTGCGGTCCGAGACGTCGGATCCGCCGTCGAGTTCGTCGACGGCGTCGAGAACCGCGCTCTCCAGCCGGTCCGCCGCCTTGCCCTGACCGGCGGCCTCGATCTCGGCCTCGGTCAGCCCGATCTGCTGGGCGGCGTAGAAGTGATGCGTCCACTCGTACGCGCAGTTGCGGCGCTTGGCGACGCGCAGGATGACCAGCTCGCGCAGGCGGTCCGGCAGGGCCGAGCGGGCCAGGACGTACGTACTGTAGGGAAGGAAGGCCCCGGTCAGCTCCGGGTGGCGGACGAGCGTGGACAGTGCGTTGCCGGCGGCTTCCGCGTTGCGCATGCGCCGGGGGAGCAGGGCGGAGAGCACCTCGCGGGCCCGGTCGTCCCACTGGTCGTCCGGCAGCGGAGGCAGGCGAGGCGGCATCCGGGACTCCCTCGTTGTGTACAGCATGCGAGAATGTTGTTCTCAATTCTGAGTTTCAGGTTTTCACCGCGGCTGCCGGGACGTCAACCGTCATGCATGCAGCTTGGCGAAGTCCCAGCTGGCGATCTTCTCGGGGTGCAGCCGGAGCCAGGCGTGCCGGCCGTCGTGGCGAAGGGTGCCGCCGCCCGCGTATTTGTCCGCGAACAGCCGCTCGGGGACGGCGAGTTCGTCGTGCGGTTCGCCCTTGCGCGGGACCTCGCCGACGACTTCGGCCCGTCCCTGCAGCTCGACACCCCTGAGGTGCAGGAAGTCGAGGCCGCCGTCGTCGACGATCACGCTCAGCCGTGGATCGCCGTCCAGGTCCGCCCAACGCCTGCTGCGTGTGAGCGAGTTGAGCCATACGCCGCTGCCGTCCCAGATGAACCAGAGCGCACTCGCGTGCGGCCGGCCGTCCCGTCCGACGGTGGCGACCCGGCAGACGGGCCTGCTGCGCAGAAACGTGTCCCGTTCGTCCTCGGTCATGGCGATCGCGGTTCCCCTGCGTTGACCGGGCATGATTCCTCCCGCACTCGCGTGAATGCCTAATTCTCCTGCACGGATGGTTGCTTCTCTTCTGGCGAGAAGCTACTTTCCACCGCAGGCGGGGACGTGGCAAGCAGGACCCGTGACACCCAGTAGAGATGGGGAGCCGTGAGTCTTTTCCATGAGGACCGGCTGTTGATCGACGGTCAACTCGTGCGAGCCGGGCGCAGCTTCGAGACCCTCGATCCGTCCACCGGGAAGGTGCTGGGGACGGCATCCGACGCGGACACCGGCCATGTCGAGTCGGCCGTGGCGGCGGCCCGCCGGGCCTTCGACACGACCGACTGGATGAGCAACCGCGACCTGCGGCTGCACTGCCTGCGCGAGCTCTACGACGCCCTGCACGCACACCGCGAGGAGCTGCGGGACCTGACCATCGCCGAGGTGGGCGCACCCCGCTCGCTGACCCACGGGCCGCAGCTCGACGATCCGATCGAGATGGTCAAGTACTACGCCGACCTGCTCGAACGCTATGAGTTCCGTGAGGAGCTGCCCGCCGTCGAGAGCCGGGGGAGCCGGCATCGCCGCTGGGTGGAGAAGGGGGCCGCCGGAGTCGTCGCGGCGATCCTGCCGTACAACTTCCCCAACCAACTGGCCCTCGCCAAGCTCGCCCCCTCGCTCGCCGCCGGCTGCACCGTCGTACTCAAAGGCGCACCGGACACCCCGTGGACGACCCTCGCGCTCGGGCGGATCATCGCCGAGGAGACCGACATTCCCGCGGGCGTCGTCAACGTGCTCACGTCCGCCGGCCCCGAGACCGGCGAGCTGCTCACCACCCACCCCGGCATCGACATGATCACCTTCACCGGGTCCACCCCGGTCGGCAAGGCGATCATGGCAGCCGCCTCGGCCACGCTGAAGAGGGTGTTCCTGGAGCTTGGCGGCAAGTCGGCGATGATCGTCCTGGACGACGCCGACCTCACGGGCACCGCGATGTTCGCCGCCTTCACCATCTGCTCCCACTCGGGTCAGGGCTGCGCACTCACCTCACGCCTCCTCGTCCCCCGCGAGAAGCACGACGAAATGGTCCAACTGGTCGCGGCCATGCTGGGCCGGGTCAGGTACGGCGACCCGGCCGATCCGGCCACCTACATGGGCCCGCTGATCAGCGAGAAGCAGCGGTCCAAGGTGCACGCCATGGTCGAACGCGCTGTCGCCTCCGGCGCCCGCCTGGTCACCGGCGGCCGGCCCGCCGGGCGCGAGGGCTTCTTCTATCAGCCGACGCTGCTCGCCGGCGTCGACCCGGGCGCGGAGATCGCCCAGGAAGAGGTCTTCGGACCGGTCCTCGCGGTCATCCCCTACGACGACGAGGACGACGCCGTGCGCATCGCCAACGACTCGGTGTACGGGCT
>Ga0307512_10004926_pt1 | contig 14251 bp, 10 predicted proteins | sample 14_EM_MG_FD_200267 | JGI IMG/M metagenome (GOLD analysis project Ga0307512, IMG submission 200267) | Populus trichocarpa ectomycorrhiza microbial communities from riparian zone in the Pacific Northwest, United States - 14_EM | ecosystem: Host-associated > Plants > Roots > Unclassified | place... | reverse complement strand
AAAATAACATATATATATATATATATTATTTTGATATATTTTCAAATAAAAAAATACTTTGAAAAATAATTTATACTACACTCTCGAGCAATATCTTAGAGAGTATTTATTATCATGGTGTAAGTTTTTTTGTTTAAATACTTTTAAAATTTATTTTTTTTCAGATAAAACAATTTTAATAAATACTATGAAAAACAAGTTATAAACTTATAACAAAAAAATAAATACTTGCTGATCAAGTTGTTATTGAATTATCAAATCAATCCATCAATTATTAAAATATTATTTTAATATTTTTTAAATAAAAACACATTTTGAAAAGCAATTTTTACCATATTCTTGAGCAATCTCTTAGTGATTATTTCTTATCATGGTGTCAGTTTTTTGGTTAAAATACTTTTTAAATTTAATATTTTTCATATGAAAAAATAATTTTAAAAGTTACTATGAAAAAAAGTTATAACACAAAAATAAATACTTAGTAATGAGGTTGTTATTAAATTATCAAATCAATACATAAATTATCAAATCAATTTAAAAATGATGTCATTTAATTGTAACTTTTGAAAAAACCACTAAAATACTTTTTAAATTTAATATTTTTTTCATATAAAAAAAAAACAATTTAAAAAAATATTATAAAAAAAAAGTTATAACACATAAATAAATACCCGCTGATCTGGTTGTTATTGAATTATCAAATCAATCCATGAATTATCAAATCAATTTAAAAATGATGCCGTTTAACTGTAACTTCTGAAAAAACCACTAAAATGACGTTAAAAAAAATTTGGAAATTGACGTGACCCGCTCTCACCTGGGATAAGAAGAATAACGGAAAAACAAATGCTGAAAATAGAAAAGAAAGCAAGTGGTAGAGAGCCACATCAAATCAAAAAAACGCAGGAGAAGCATCAGCAGAAGAGAGAGAGAAAGAACAGTAGTGTTGTTACAGTCAAAATATGTCTAGCTGATGCAAAGATAATGATGCTGGTATTCCATATTGGCTTTCTTTCAGTATGCATTAACAAACCAATGAAGTCTTCATGGAAAGCTCTTTACATGGGAAGTTCATCTTCATTATCATTTGATCCAGCTAGTAGACATCAGGGCAACGAAAGGGCATGGCCATTCTGAGCAAGGTGACTTGACAGCCAAATCAATAAAAATATATATCCGATTCAGTTGAATCTAGCGAGATACAGATTAGCCGCCCAATTGTTGTCTGACAGAGTCTTTCCACAACACAGGATTATTTTCTTGTTACATATATAAATATATCTCAACTTCCCGTATGACAAAATAACTCCATGCCTTCATCCCCCAGCCTCTTTCTTTCTTTCTTCTTCCCTGTTGGAAAGGGCAGAAGAAGGCTTTAACCTATTTATCTCCTCTACTTTGGTACAAATTTTACACACGTTCAGTTTTTCAAGAAAATTCTTCCTCTGAGATTTTTGTACTTCGCCTGTGCATCAAGTTTGGACTTGAGTATTCACTATCAGTTGATGACATGCAGGATGATGATACCGAAGACTCAGGTATTGTACTTGATGTTGGATTCAGCTGAGTTTGATTTCTGTTATTCTGAAAACTAAATGATTGTTGCATTGGGGCTTCAGGAGTCGGACGTCCTTGAGCCTCTTCTGCAAGTCGCCTCAAAAGATTCATAACAGTGGGAAGTAACCTTGAAGAAATGGATAATATACCAGGCAACTGCACACACCAAACAAAGAAATAAGGCACAGGATCTCTGCATATGACAAGAGAAGAAAATAGTTTTTTGAACAAGGAAAAAAAAATAGTACCAAATAAAGCCACTGAGAACACTGTTTTATCATAAATTACAGCTACTTCTCTCATTGCCTCCTACTAAGGTCTAACCATAATGAAGAACGGAAGCCAAGCTTCATATAACAGGTTGTGCATGGAAAGCTAAATATCCCGGCACAAGAGCTTAAGACCAATTTTACTGTGTCAGAATTTTGTTCAAGCACTGGTGGGGGCTTTACTGTGTGCTTAAGTTCCTAGACAAGTTTTAAGAACAATATATTTTTTAGCACACATCTTTGATTTCCATTTCCATGTCCATGCATAGTTCTGGAGTTAAATCTTCTAATCACAATAAATCATACCAATCAATAGACAAACACATGATAAAGTTTTGTCCCATTTTAACCATGTACTTAACATATGCACGATATTCAACATGACTAACAAGAGAATGATAATTTTATTTTTTTCTAAACTTACAGCGCCATTTCGAAATTCTCCTGTGATGTCCATCTGCACCCATAATGCTTTTGAAAGTAAATATACAACAAACAGAACCAAGAGGTAAAGTGGATTCCTGTTTCATTAGCAAAAAACATGTCAAAGAAAGGCACACCAGTCAACTGGAGAATAAAGCAAAAAAGTTGTGCAGAACAGAAACTGTAGGAAAGCAAAGACTCTAGGTTTGAAGCGAGTACCTTAACAGAACCATGAATTCATTAAAACCAAGAACAACCATCGCCACTATTGCCCATGGAGGAGGTAACCAGTTATTACTTCGCTTGTGAGCCTCCTGAAGAAACACCATTTATTGCATATAAGAGTGCTAGATAGCTTGCAGGACATGATACTTGATAAATGAATAAAATATACCCTTGGTTTCTGAAAAGAGAGTGATCTGTGTGTCTGTGCATGCGTGTGACTGAGTGAACATGAGCATGAGTTACATATTTTGGTTTGGTGCCCTACTACATGCATAGAAACTTTAATTGGCATGTAAAGCAGAAGATAGCAAACGACAAACTGAAAATATTCCCCAAATTAACTTGAACATTATTTGATTAAGAAATAAAACATCCAGTTAAAATTGTGAATCCAACCAAATTACTATATGAACACACATCTTGATAAAAGGATACCATAAATGAAAAATAGAAATATTTAGTATAAGGTACCTGAGCAGAAATAGCTTGGGTCACACTATACTCGGTCTCTGCTTTGAACTGCCTCCACAGTGACTTGCACTGGACTGGTGTGAGCAGCGTAGCTTTTGGAGAGACCTGCCTCATTTGATTTCATGAGAAACAGTTTGAAAATAGACAAGGGATATATACAAATACAGATGTCATCATGCACATGTACACAATTGAACTATTATCAACCATCTGTTTACCTCTTTCCATGTACTTGAGGCAAGGGAGTCACTACTGGCTCCTATGCTTCTATCTTTGGAAGATGGAACAGAAACAGTTCCATCACTGAGCGAGGAGAACAGTACATTCTCAATATCATCTGATTTCTCATCTAAGCGTATGGCTGCCAAGGTTGATAGAATTTTCAAAGACTGCAACAAAACAAATGCAAGATATTTAGATGTTCCTCAAAGATAAAAGGCAGCCAGCAATTCATTAAGAAATCTTGGTTGATTACCGCAGAGCGTGCATCCTTTGTAATTGCTCTAATGTCTTCTTTCCCAGTCCAAACCCTTGGCATTGAGTCATTGTCATGATTGAAAATTGTTGTAAACCTGAAATGTTATCTAAATTAACCAACAAAAAAAGAAAAAAGAAAAGAAAAAAGAAAAATAAGCAACAATCATGTACTGCACCTATCCTTCATGCGGATCAGAACTTTCCCTGCCTCTTCTCTTGCCTTCTTCTCCACTACATTTCTTCCATACTCCCTCAAATTTTGCACCATTGTGTCAATTGTAGGCTTATCCAACTCAAAACTAGCAACAGCAGTTGAAAACTCAGATACAGCAACCTCGGTCTCACGTTTAAGAAGCTTTCTTATTGAAGTCCATGCATCATTTTCACCAGCATCGAATAGGGCTTCAACAGGTCCAGAAAGCATATCAGTAAGTTGTTTCTGCATGATTAGTGTAACAAGATTTTGTTATTTGTTTCAATACAGAGTTCAACAATTTGGAATATTCAATTGCAACATCAACCAAGAAAATACCTCATATTTGGCTATCATTTCTGTCAACATGGTGCTGCGTACTGATGCTGCATGTGCCTCAATATCACGATGAAGTTTTTCCCTGACTTTTGAAGCATCCCAATTGGCCTGTCTAATGGAAGCATCTGAGGGATAGGATATTACATGTCAATCACCAAATCCAGAAAAAAAGAACGAGTAGATAACAGATCTTTGCTGAGAATAAATATGAAGTTTAAAGAATTATAGAAGGATGAGTTCTATAACTTCTAGTATCAACAGCTTAAATAAGTTGGTACAGCTGCCCTTCACCTTGCCACTTTTCTTTTGTCTAACCCAATGAAATTCTTTGATGAAGTATTTGACTGCCTTTTGTTTTGCAGTCACAGTTTTAATAATTGATGCTTGTTCAAGTACAGACAAGCTAATTAGCTAGGAGGATGGGTTAGAGGAACATGTCCTGAGAAGTGCTGACTAGCCATACCACTTTACAGTTTATTGTCAGGGGCAAGTCAAGATCTTTAGAAGTCCAAAAGAGAAGATGCAATTCTTGTGCAAGATAAGACTATTTCTGCAATTACATTGTGGCAAGCAAAAAGCAGTTATAAGATTCCACAGTTCAAAAATAGAAGTTTAAACTGTATCCTTTAAGCATTGTAAGGAGACCCTTAGAATGAATAGACTGGTTGAGAGGACTAGCTATGTAAGACCCAAACTTTTGGCCCAAACCATGCCCAAGTCAGCCCAAACCCAACCTAAGTTATATAAGGAAAAAGTTGCAAGAAAATTCTCTCTCTTCTAATTCTTGTGGCTGCCGTGACCCTCCTCTCATCAAACCAAGGATTTCAGTTTTTTATCTTGAGTTTTGAGTTCAAGAAAGGTGGAAGTAACAAGTGGTTCCTTTTCATGTTACTTTCAATTATGGCTTGTTTATAGAAGGATTAAAGAAGAGATTATGATTTATAAAGATTTGAAGTTTATGTTATTAAGATTGATTCATGATTATTATTGGTTAAGGTTAAGTGATTGATTTTGAGTGTGTTGTTAGAAATAAAAATTTGTGAATTGATTTGTTATGGGTTAAGAAATTCGTTTCAACTTTGCTGGAAAATCTGGACAAAATGGTCTTGAGGTTGAAGATGATGAAATTTTATTTTGGTTCTTGATTTATAAAAATTAAAGTTTGGTCCCTAAACTTTGAAAAAATATAATTTGACCCCTAAAAGTATTTTGGGATTCCAGGCAGTATTATTACAAGGTTAAGGATGATGAATCTCAGTTTGATAATTGATTTGGAATATTTTCAGTTTGGTCCCCCAATTTTGGGAATTTACATTCTAGTCCTTGAACTTTTAAAAAAATTACAGTTCGGTCTCTGGTTCATTTCTGGACAGAACTGATGATGATTTAAGTGGGAAATTTCAGTATGGTTATGTATTTACAGTTTGGTCCTCCAATTTTGGTAAAATTGCGTTTTGATCCCTGTTTTTGGAAAATTGTTGTTTTAGTCCCTAAATTTAGGAGACTAAACCTGGTTTTCTTTTATGCATTGGAATCTTTTATTTGTGTTGTTTTGGGTTGTTTTTTAGCATATTTCATATATTTGTTATAGGTTCTTATAACAATCCTCAATAGGATTTTCGAGTCTTTCATCCGATATTCCTTTTAGTTCTATATTTTCTAGGTGAATGTAATAATCTTTAATATGCATGTAATATAAATAAATATGTAGGTTGATTATATGATGAGTACGATTAGTTAATTTCTTGAATATTTATATATGTTGCTTTATTTTCCGAGTACTTACCTGTTCTTGAATTTGCATTCGCATTCTATTGAACTAAATTCTATTTGATATGATATACGTTGCTTTGATAATTATGTGAATATCTATTATGCCTTAATATAGGACTTGTCAGTAACTCCATGCTAACGAAGAGTAGTTAGCCTATGTGCACATAGTATTCTGTATGCCTAACTGGTGAGAAAAATACCAGCATGTAGAGACTGATCCTCCCACAGTGGTCACCTTCACGTGTCATCTAATCTCTAACATATATTCCACTACTTTATGATAATATACTTAGTATGTATATCTATATCAAGATAAATCGAATTGCAAATTATTAATATCTGAAATGTATATTAAATGTTATTCCCTCACTGAGTTGGTTGAACTCACCCTTATTTTTTATATTATTTCAGGTTCTTAGTTTCTGTTAGTAGATGAACTTTGATGAGTGTTCCTGCTTTTTCAGTTTTAGTCACTATGCCTTGCTTGTTTCGCGAGACTTTCCTTTTAGTTTTGATTCGATATCTTAAACGCTTCATTATTACCCTGTTTTAATTAAGTTTGGATTTTGACAATATAATGAGTATTATGAATTATTGTTTTTGTTTTAATTACTGATGAGAAATTTAGAATTATCATTTGATTTTATGAATTTTGAATAATATAATATTTTGAAAATTTATGAAATGCTTCGTGAATTTTATACAGTTTTGTTTATGATATGTACGTTCTGAAGCTTAGCGTAGGTGGGGTGTCCTTACGGCACCCTTCCTACGTTGCCGGTCATGGACCCAGGATTTGGGTCGTGACAAGCTAAGCAGTCCAACAGCTAAGAAACTTGGATTCAAAAGGTAAGGGTTTAAATCTGGGAAACTATGCACGCAACAATCCTGCTTATATGAATAATAGTTGCTGAATTCAGCCTCCTAACAATGATCTATTGAAGTAAGTGTTTCTCATAACAATCCTAAAGCACACTCTGTAACTAGCACCGCTGCAAATAATACTAGGAAAAGCAATGGCAGAAATTCTGTTTTAGTGGAGAAAAAATAGTAGGCACGGACTTCCAACACTTAACATAGTTAATGAGCAACTACCAATATTTGTGCACAAATCCATAAACCACACATACCTTCACACCCTTTATCAAACTCAACCATGCAAGATTGAGCACAGGCACGAACAGAAGCAGCAAATCCTTCTCCTTTGTGCAATGATTGTTCCAGCCTCGTTTTAAAACTTTCAAGAGCTTTAGAGCGTAAATGCCCCAACATGGTAACATAAGCATGGTGGACCACCTACAGGAAAAGAAAACCCACAATATAAGAAGCAATTTTTTATAGATAAAAGCACCCACCAACTACCAAGACATAAGAATCCAAAAGGTAAGACATATGATTAGACCCTATATAATCCTAAAAACTTCCATCATGGAAGATATTTTAGATCATCCTACTGCAGGCAACAAAAATTATAGAACTAAGCAAAAAAAAAAAAACACTCATTAAGGACTTACATCTAATGCTCTTGATTCCAACTGTTGCTGTTTTGCATTTCTTACACCTTCATCAAAATAGATCGCCTCATTTTCATATCTAGTGTAAAAGAAGAGTCATAACATCAGATGATGCAAATCAACAAGCACAAAAAAATATTCTTCTGTGAGATAAAACTAATGAAATTGAGGAAATTTGAAATAAAACACTAATACTGATAAGATGAATTAGAGATTTTTGAGTCTCCAAACATTGAATAAACAGAAAGAAATGTAGCACACCACTATTTAGAATAGCAAGATATAAACTTACTCTGAAAGATAGAATTCCAAAATAGAGCTGAGTTTTTTCCCAAACCCTGACACTGGACCAGCTTGAACAGCTTCTTCCAATGCCAACCAACCCTGCAAGAAATCATATTAGCACTTCTTGATGATAAATTTCACAATTCTAACATTTATCAGAGTAACTTTTAAGTAACCTGATCAGAGGACAAGTAGCGAAGCTTCTCGTTGGCAATCTCTTCGCACCGAACAGTTGCAACCATCACCTGATAAGCAAGATTTGCAACATATTTCACATATGAAGAAAAATTTAACAATTTAAGTTCACACAAGAAAAGGTAAATAATAAACCTTGTGAGCAGGAAGATCCAGATCCTTGTTCTCTTTTATAATTTTCCATATCTGCTGTGCACTGAAAGAAAAGCCTGAAGCAGGGACAACTCCCTGCCTATCACCAGCAAGACCTCCTGGAGAAATGGAATGGAAAAACCGCTGTCTAAGTTCAGCAACCTGTATAAAACATCAAATTAGTCTACCAAATGTACACTCAAATGCTATGTAATCAAGAAGTGGTTTCCTCTGGTTATTTTAAATTATTTGTTCAGAATCAATCAGTCAAATGATGATCTGTAAATTGCAATCATGGCTAACAAGATTTGACAATAATGTCACGTTGCCTTTAACTTTGGACTCCAATCATTTTGGTAAACATACACAAGCTACATATCATTGACCAAGACTTTAATAAGAGAAAAGAAAAATACTACAGCAGAATCCAAAGTTGAAAAACCAACATATATGACAAACATAAGTTCTGTGGCTAATAAACTGTTATTTTTGCTATAATGGTAGCAGGTTACCTCCCTTTCAAACTGCTCCTCCTTTTCTTCATAGCTAGACAAAGCAGTGACCTCCACCTTTGTGCAAATGAACAGAAGCAAAAAATTAGAGCTTATGCCAATTGAAATTGGTACAAGAAATGAAGCACAATTGTCAAAACACGAGAAAGATGAAAAATGAGAGAATTATCTTCATACATTAAAAAATTCGCTGAGAGGAGTACTTTTATGAGCCTCAGGTTTCGTGACTGTAGCCCATATCTGCATAAATTATGACCATTGAAGATGCTAAAAGAAACGAAATAATCAAACAGAAGATGAAAAGGCATAGCCAGAAAATAAGAGATGCACAAAAGTACCTTTTGAATATCTTCTCTTAAAATAGGCTCCAAATATTCAAGAGGAGTCTACATGGACAGTCACAAAGAGGTTACAGATTCAGCATTGGACAAAAACAGCTATATTCAAGGAGAAAAGGCAAATCATCTTAAACGAATCATATGGGCATAAATCCATACCCTTGTTTTATCACGTATAACAAAGAGCAGTGTTGTTTTGCGGGGGCTGAATAAACGCATCATGGCCTAGGTACAGGACAGAAAATAGATTATTGCATGTAAGGAACGCACAATAGCATCTTAATCACAGGAAATGGCAAAGAGTACCTGAAAAACTGTTTTTAAAAGGGGTTTATTGGCAGCCTGCTCCCGGCCAATGTCATGGCACCACCTACAAGTAATATTTCAGCATCTACTTAATTAGGAGCAGATCCCAATAAACAGAAAACTGTATGTTTGTGCCTTGTCAATCTTTAGCTGCATCTCTAATTTGCAGTGTCTAATTCATCCACTGTTAAAATATGAAAATATTTTAATCCTACAAAGAATATTTCTGAATCAACATCTATTTTTCCTTTTTTTGCAGGACATAATCACTTATCCCTAATGATAAATTGAACTCATTACAATTGTCCAAGGTTATCTTGTATTTAAATTGGACAAATTTTCCTCATCACTCAAGCATCAAATGAGAATCAGAAAGATGTTTAATAGACCAGAATCCCACCATATTATTGAATTGTAATATACAAATCAGCAACAAGCCAGGTAACAGCTGAGCAGATTATCTCAGAACACCTACAGACTGCGGAGCCAAGCAAAGTAGTTTTCCCAGATTTTAGACCTAACCGATGCCCGGCACAAACTGGACTATTTTTGTGTGTAATCTAATCAGCAAAACGCGTTAATCTTCAACACTAGCTAAAGGTGGTTAAATGCAGTATGCACTTTTCACTTTTGTTAAGGCCATATCCCTTTCACCTCCAGCTTCATCTGTTTGGTCTGTGACATTTAACCCCTCCCACCCAGCACTTATAGCAAAGAATAGGAACATCAAAAGAATAGTATGTTCAGCTTGCAAAGAGATGCCCAAATCACTAAAACACATGTTAAAGTAGTAAACTACCAATATCAAACAGTTCACTGCACTGTTAGCCATGGTGTTTCACACACTTTTTTAACCACTACAGGGTAAAGGCACATAAAAAAGAACAAGATCGAAAATTGAAACGAAGTCGGAACAAAGTAAAGTAAAATTTAATCCTGGCTGTGCACTATACACATGCATTCATATAAAAAAAAACTTCACAACAATTCTGGATTTTTTTTAAAAAAAGAATGTGATGACCATAACCAGGCAGAGCCGTTTCAACCATGTCACTCCTGACCAGGCACTGGGCAATATATTGATAACAATATAGCAGTCTAACTAGCCTGACAGTCTAAAGCCACCAACAAATACAGCCAGGGGTCCAGGCATCCACTAAATTTATCAGGCAGAAAAGGCATCCAACACTATAATGCTTAGCATAAAATAAAATAACTCACATGTTTATCAGTACAATGTCCGCAACTGCCAAAGCAAAGAGGGCACTTTGTTTCTCAAATGCAGTGTCATCCTGAAAACAGCAAATATTCAGAGGATCAGGAGTGTCAAAAATTCCCTACAGCATGTGTTCAATAGATTCACAAGCTGAAATTTGTAGCTGGTTCGTTCAGCTTACTACAAGCATTAGACACCACAGCTTATAGAAGCATACAGTATTCTTCATCCTCAAAATTTCTCAAAATTTACAAACTAATGCTACTCGGCTTCCTGTCTCACAAATGTTGAAAATAATAAGCTGCCACCAAAATTCTCTATATACTTGACATGCTATTGTAAATTAAGACTCACATTGACTGCATGAAGCCACTAATCAATTGTCAAATCCAACGAACATAGGGGATAATCAAATAAAACAGAAAAGGCAACAACCAAAGACTATACAAGCCACTCAATTAGCAGTGCGAAGCTAAAACAATATATATCAACACAAAAGCTCACTACCTCGCCCCTTTCTCTTCCATCAGTTCCCTCCAAATCCATGGCAATTGTGAAAGGCTCAATACCAACACACTTTGCCATCCAAATTCCCTTGGTTGTTTGACTCCTGAAACATAATTATATAGTGTTTCTTCATGTGAAGATCAAAAAAGCAAAATAGATATACAAAAAGGCATAATTCTCCCTTCGAAAATGATAAACTCACAAAACTAAAACTATCTAACCTTCCTCTGATTGCATCCATCTCCCTGAAGTTTGTATGAAATAGATGATTCAAAAGCGTGCTTTTCCCTGTTCACAGAGAACACAAATTAAACCATTATTTGATCTACACATGCAAAATGCATATGCATAACATACAGTTCTAACTGTAACTAGTGTCATTGATGTGACTAAACAAAAGTCAAGAGAGATCTTTAGTGCAATTCCTGCATAATAGATTTCATATAGAAAAACAAAATCCAGTTTACAACAGCCCTTTATTACATTAATATACAGAAAGTTTCAAACTTCAGGTTTGCAAAAATAAAAAGGATGCAACAAAAATGAGCAAAACAATTTGGATCTACTAAAAAAAAACCCAATTGAACAAATAATTAATCAATTAAACAACAGATTTAAGTTCCAGAGAGTTCATTTTCACTAAACTTTGCATAACCAAACATTAAGAATATTCGATCAAACTCAAAAACTCTCAACTTTCAACTTCCAAAAAACTAAAAAAACAAGAAGAAGAGCAAAATATTTTGGATCTGCTCATATAAAACCCCATTAAAACTAATCATTATTTAAACATAAAGAACAAATCAAGTTCCAAGAAAATACAATCAAACACCAAAATCTAACCAAACAAATTAAACACAAAAAATGCCCATTTCACATTTAAGCTAAAACAACCACTACAACAAACTAACAAATCAAAAGAGCTTATTCACAGTTATAACTAATAAACCAACAAAAAAACAAAAACCCATTTCACAATTAATCTAAACAACCACAAAAATCAACTAACCAATCAAATGGACTTCAGATCCCACTAAAAAAAAATATTTACCGCTGCTTTGAGGGCCCATGATTGCGACAATAGCATAAGAAAGACCACACTGTGACAGTTTCGTGATCTTCGAGAAGTTATCAAGTCCTTCCACATTAAACACTCCGTTTCCATCAATCAGCTGTGTGCCACAGCTATCTTGATCTCGCTCCATTCTTGCTCTTATTTACTCACCGATCTTCTACTTAAAGGACAAACTTTAAAGGGTTTTAGAGAGGGGGGGTGTGAAGAAGAGATTTAAGGGTTTTAGAGAGAGATAGTGGAAGAAGCAAGAAATTGAGTAGAGAAAAAGCAACAGCTTCTTCTTTGTTTCTGTCTTTTTTTTACTAGTTGCTGAAAGCATTCTTCTCCTAGTCCAAGGAAGGATTGATTGAAAGCAAAACAGCCCTCGTTTTGCGTTATTTTTACTGTCTTTTTTTATTTTCTTTTTGTGGATCTCAATTATGATGTAATGATCATCCAAATAATTCAAGTTTTGCCAAATAATTGATTTTTTATTTCTTACGGTTGGGTGATTTTTTTAGGGCGAATTATATATTATTCCTTAGCTTCTCTTTCTATATACTTTTTAAAAATATATATTTATTTGAAAATATATTAAATTAATATTTTTTATTATTTTTTAATAATTTTAAAATGCTAATATAAAAAAAAATTATTTTTTGATATTAATAAATTAAAATGATTTAATAACATAAAAAAATAATTTAAAATAAATAATAAATAATTTTTTGAAAAAGCATAACGTGAACACAAAGATAAGAATGCTGAAAACCTCAATCTTCAAACTTCGGCTTTACATATAAATAGATTGATTTATCTGTGAATAAAATATAATTGTTAAAGGAAGAAAAGAAGTGATAGAAACTCATGAAAATGAACAAGCACAAACAAATATTCTTCTTTTTTTTAACAAGAAATAAATTTTATTATTATTATTAATATAAGTGTTTGAGTTAACTTATGAGAATTTTAATATTAAAAAAAGTAATAGTAATTTATTCAAAAAAATGTGCCCCAACAATCTCAATAAAAAAAAACTTTTCCATGCAATTAGCATTTAGCATATTGAATTGTCATTTAGCTGACAGTACATGGCCGCAATATGCTCTAGTTCGGAGCGAAATTTTCTTTTCAATTTAAAAAATATTTAAATAGCAGGGGGCTTTTTAATTTTGTTTTTAAAGTTACTTTAAGGGGTTAAATTCAAAAAAAAAATAACTCGTACTCTTTGTTTAGTTTAAATTTTAAATTAGAATTGTATTGGTGTGATATCATCTATTTAATAAGTTAAAAATAAAATAAGAACAAAATTAAATGATAAAAAAATTAATGAACATAAAAAACCAAAATCAGGATCCCAAGTTAAAGACAACATATAATACAATTAAAAATAGTTTAGCTTTTAAAAAAATATTGAAGATAATATTTTTTTATATTAAAATGAAAATATATTTTATTGATTTAGATCAACTACGATTTAGATCAACTAGAATTTAACTAAGCAAATTTGTGATCTAGAACTTCAAATATTTTAATAATATTTTTTAATTTTTAATTATATGATAAAAAATAAAGATAAAATTAAAATTAATTTAATATTAAATGATAAAATAAAAAAAATAATTTTTTTCTTATAAAAAACTTAATATTTAAATATTTAAAATAAAAAAACTAAACGAGACATGCATGACTAAATACCTCAAAACTCTAAGGCTTAAAAAAAACCAAACACATAGGCTTAGCTCAAGCCCACCCGTCTAGGATATATGCACGTATATATCCTGGTAGCCACGTTAAAAATCACAAAATTTATATCTCCTGTAATGGTTTTTATATAAATTTAAGTAAGAGATTTTTTTAAATCTCATTTTTACTTATATACATATATACATATATTTAAATTCTATTCATTATTCTATATTTATATTTATATTTATATAAAATTAAATATACCTTGTGTTTGTTAGAGGATCCTATCATTTCTATACTTGCCCCTTTATTTATATCGAAAATATTTTTATAATTTTATATTTTATTTTAAAATCAAGTATATAAGCTAGAAGAGAGAACCATTGAAAAAAAATAAAAGAAAAAAAAAGCATGTAGATGGAGAATCCGAATTTGACCACCGTTATGAGGTCATAAAATTATGGCTAAGTTTTTTAGGTTAAAAATTTATTTTTATCTAGAAAACACCTAATAAATTCTATAAAAACCACTTTAAACTATTAATTAACCTTAAAATACTCCAAAATCATCCTAAAAATCAAAATCTACTGAATAAAAAAAATCAAAATAGAACTCGATCTTTTTTTCATGAATGTTTAAAGAGAAAACTCATCACCATTAATTTTATTCTTATCGAATGAAATCTTTTGACATCAAGTTTAACTATTTTAATTGTTAAAATCGTGGCAACCAATTATTTTTTTCATTTTTTTTGCAGCTTTTTCTCTTCTGTCATT
>Ga0307512_10004925_pt1 | contig 14251 bp, 13 predicted proteins | sample 14_EM_MG_FD_200267 | JGI IMG/M metagenome (GOLD analysis project Ga0307512, IMG submission 200267) | Populus trichocarpa ectomycorrhiza microbial communities from riparian zone in the Pacific Northwest, United States - 14_EM | ecosystem: Host-associated > Plants > Roots > Unclassified | place... | reverse complement strand
GAGGGGGAACGGTCGTGGGGGGAACGGTGGTGGGGGGTGACATGACCGTAGCCACGGGGTGTACTGGTGCTGAAGTGCCGTTTCTGTCCAATATGGAGACGCTCGTTGGATGAATCCGCCACGCCCGCCACGCCCGCCACGCCCGCCAGGACCGCCGCGACCGCCGCCACCGAGCAGCCGTCCGTGCGCCTCGGCGTGCTGCTCGACGACCCGGGACTGGGCCTCAGCCAGGTCGCCGGTCCGCCCGCCGAGGACCGCCTGGTCGGTGCGGTCGGCACGACGGAGATCGACGACCCGACGCCCTACCTCGTCGGCGGCGAACTTCTCCTCACCGCGGGGGTACGGCTCCCCGACGACGTGGACGGCATCGACACGTATGTACGGCGGGTCGCCTCCGCCGGTGTCACCGCGCTCGGCTTCGGCGTCGCCCCCGTGCACCCGGAGGTGCCGTCCGACCTCGTCAGTGCCTGCGACCGGCACGGCCTGCCCCTGCTGAGGCTGCCGCCGGGCACGCCCTTCGTCGCCGTCGGACAGGCCACGTACGCGGCGATCGCCGAAGCCCGTAACCGCGAGTTGCGGGAGATCTCCCGGGCGCAGTCCGCGCTCGCCTCGGCGGCCGCCCGCCCGGACGCCCTCCGGGCCGTTCTCAGCCAGCTCGCCGCCCACACCGGGGCCTGGTCCGTGCTGTACGACGCCCAGGGCATCGAACTCTTCTCCGCCGGCCGCCGCCCCGCATCACCCGCCGCTCGGCAGGCGCTCCGCGAACTCACCCGACGCACGCTGCTGCGGGGTGGGCGTCCGACGGCGGCAGCCGCTCACCATCCTGGAGGGATCCACCCGGACCAGGGGAACGGTGGTCCCGGAAGTGGGCTCCACCTGACCGTCCACACGCTCCCCGGTGCGGACGGCGTCACCGCGGCGTTGGCCCTCGGGCAGGCCGCCACCACGGCCCCCACCGTCGTGCACCGCCAGGTGACCAGTACGGCGACGGTCCTGCTGGCCCTGCTCACCAGCCCGCGGCACGCCCTGAGCACGGACACCCACGGCGTCGGCGCGCTGGTCCGGCTCATGCTCGGGGCAACGCCCGCCGAGGTCGCGCCCGCCCTCGTGCCCGCCGGTGGGGCGAGGGACCGGCACTGGACGGTGGTGCACGGCCGGCACCTGCCCACGGGGTCCGCGGCAGCACCCCGGAACGACGGTGACCCCGCTCAACTGGCAGCGCTGGGAACCCTGTTGGGCACCCCGTACGTACACATGGACGGCCCCCACCTGAAGGCACTGGTGCCCAGCGCCCCCGACGCCCGGCCGAGCGTCCCCGCCCAGGCGGCCGACCTCGGGTGGGTTCTCGGCTTCAGCGCACCCGCGTCCGCGCACGACCTGCCGCACGCCGACACACAGGCCGAACGGGCCCTGCAGCGCGCGATCGCCGCCGGGTCACCGGCCGTCGTCCACACCCCCGACGCCCTCACCGTCCACGCGCTCGTCTCCCCCGCCGACGCCAGGGAACTGGCCCGCACGCGCTTCGCCCCGCTCGACCGGGTGGGCGCACCAGGTGCCCCGGTCCTCGTCGAAACCCTGCGAACCTGGCTGACTCTCCACGGCAGTTGGGACCGCACCGCAGCGACCCTGCAGGTACACCGCAACACCGTCCGCCACCGCCTGGCACGCGTCGCCGACCTCCTCGACGTCGACCTCCAGGACCCCGGCGTCCGCATGGAACTCTGGTTCGCCCTGCAGTGGCTGCCCGGCGAGCCGGCCGACGCACAGCCCACCCGTTCCTGAGCCACCGGAGCCGTCCTGCGTCGGTCCCGGTCCGGCTACCGTTACTGCCGTCAGGCTTCGGCGGCGGCCCCGCCGAAGTCCGCTTCCTCGGGCAGGATCTCCATGTCGATGTCCTTGCGGACGAGGAGCGGGCCCAGCGCCATACCGCGCTCCGGCGGCCAGAACTCGGGCTTCGCGCCGGGGACGGGGTCGTCCCCGCCGGCCAGCCACAGCCCCTCGCCTCCGCCGGGAGTGAAGAAGGACACCATGTGCGCCTGCTCGTCCGTGAGGTTCCGGAACCGGTGCCGTGTGCCCCTCGGCACGAAGACGAAGTCACCGGCGTTCGCCACGAAGGTCTGATCGCCGTTCAGGAATTCCAGCGCACCCGAGATGAGATAGAAGGATTCGTCGGCACTCTTGTGCACATGCGCCACCGGTCCGCCGCCCGGAGGCACCCGGCAGACCGTGAAGCCCAGTGCGCCGTCGGTGGACTCGGCCGTCGCCAGGGTCTCGTAGACGTCGCCGGACATCCACTTGGCCACGCCCTTCTCTGCGGGGACGTGCAGGACGCGCGGACGGTAGTAGTCCGGCGTCTCCGCGCCGTTGTCGAGCGGTGCAGTACTCATGTCGTGTCCTTGGAAGGCGTTGGAAGGCGTTGGAAGGCCCTGGGAAGGTGGGGGGTGTGCGAGGTCAGTGGACGCCGAACTGCCGTGCCTGGCGGGTGGCGGTTCGGACGCCTTCGGTGAAGGGCTCGCCGTGCCCGGGCAGCAGCAGGTCCGCCGTCAGTTCGTCGAGGCGGTCGAGGGCGGTGAGCGCGGCCCGGCTGTCGTGGGTGAAGCAGCGGCTGACGATCGTGGGTCCGGTGCGGTCGGCGAAGCCGTCGGCGGTGACCAGGGCGTCGCCGGTGAAGAGCAGCCCGCGGTCGGTGAACAAGTACGCGGTGCTGCCGGGTGTGTGGCCGGGCAGTACGACGGCCTGCGGGGCGCCGGGCACGTCGTCCAGCACCTGGTCGGCGTCGAAGACCCGCGCACCCTGCACTGCGGGAGCGGTGAAGGCTCCGGCGCGGGCCAGCTGGAGGGGGAGGGCGAGTGCGGAGGGTCTGCGCAGCAGGTACGGGAGCATCGAACGCTCGGGCTTGGCGTGGCGCATCGAGCTCCGCGGGCCGTCGCGCAGGATGGCGGCGTCCCGCTCGTGGATCCAGAGGTCGGCGCCGTCCTGCTGGAGGGGGCGGGCCAGCCCGGTGTGGTCGGCGTGGCCGTGGGTCAGGAGTACGGCATGGATGTCGGCCATGGAGCGGCCCAGGCCGGCCAGCAGCGTGTGCAGCTGCTTCAGATGGGCGGGTACTCCCGCGTCGACCAGGACGAGGCCGTCGGGGTCCTCGATCAGGTAGAAGTTGACGCCATGATCGCCGAGGCGGTGCACGCCGGGGGCGATCTGCGTGGGCGCGGGACGGGACATGCATGCCTCCGGCGACCGAACAGTATTCGATACAGTCGACTGTAACAGAATTGGGGGATGCGTCGATGACAGACGGGACGCCACGTCGGTCCTACAACTCCGAGGGCCGGCGCGAGGCCGCCCGCCGCAACCGTGCCGCGGTGCTGGCGGCCTGCCGTGAGCTGCTCTTCCGGGAGGGCTATCACGCCACGACCGTGCGTGCCGTGGCCGAGCGGGCGGGAGTCTCCCCCGAAACGGTGTACAAGTCGTTCGGCGGCAAGCCGGGCATGGTCAAGGCCCTGTGGGACATCACACTGGCCGGAGACGACGAACCGGTTCCCATGGGGGACCGCCCCCAGGTGCGGGAGATCCTGGGGACAGGGGAGTTGGGCGCCAAGCTCCGGCTCTACGCCGCGTACGTGCGCGGCATCCATGAACGGGTCGCCGCCCTGTTCGCCCTGCTGACCCAGGCCGGGCCCGACGTCGGAGAGGTCCTGGAGATCGCCGAGCAGGAGCGGCTGACCGGCGTCACCGCGTTCGTCACGCACCTCGACGAGGCCGGCGCGCTGGATGGGGAGGCGGATCCGGCCCACCTGGCGGACGCCGTCTGGGCCCTGGCCGGCCCCCAGTTGTACACCCAGCTCACAGCGGGACGGGGCTGGTCCGCCGGCACGTACGAGAACTGGCTGGCCGACACGCTCACCGCCACACTCGTGCCCTCTCCGCCCCGGAAGCGGTAGCGCCCACCTGCGGGTGGATCTCGGTCCTGGTCAGGTTCCCTGCCCGGCCCGCTCGTCGTCCTCGCGGTAGAGCACCAGGTGCTCGTGGAAGAGAACGCCGTCGCGGATGTCGCCGGTGGCGGTGAAGCCGGTGTCGTCGACGTAGTCGAGGTGGTTGCCGGTGACGGTGTAGCCGCCGGTGTAGGCGCTCCGGCGGTTGCCGCGGGCCTCGTCGTAACGGCCGTTCGGCAGCAGTTCCTGGCGGATGAATCCGTCCGCGGTCACCCACATGCCGACGTACGGGTGCGGGGCGCGGGGCGTGTCGTTGGTGGTCATGGCTCTACGGTCGGCGCGGCGGCCGGTGGCAACCAGGCCGCCGTCTCCCCAGGTGAGGGCTTCCTGGGTGCGGCGTACCCAGGATCGCCGGTTTTCTCTTTGGCGTCAGCCCCGTCATATACGGCGGGGTTCAGCGCACCGGGAAGCCGAAGGAGTAGCCCTGCTGCTTGAGTTGGGGGAGGATCCGGCGCAACGCCTCGACGGTCTGGGAGCGATCGCCTCCGGCGTCATGGAAGAGGAGAGTCGGCCCGCTCGGCAACTCCCGTTCCACGGTGGCGACGATGGCGTCCGTACCCGGCCGCTCGAAGTCCTTGGTGTCCACGTTCCAGCCCAGCGGGCGCATGCCGCGGGAGGCGGCGAGCGTGCGGCTGTACGGGGTGAAGGCCCCGCCGGGCGCCCGGTAGTACATCGGCCGCACGCCCCCGGACGCCTTGGTGATCATGCGTTCGGCGTCGAGTATCTGCTGCGACTGGTAGGCCTGGGACTTCTTGTCCATGGTGGTGTCGTGCGACACCGAGTGGTCGCACAGCCGGTGCCCGGCGGCGACCACCTTCTTCACGAGGTCCGGGTGGGCCTGCGCCTGCGTCCCCACCATGCAGAACGTGGCCTTCACCCCGTACTCCCGCAGCACGTCGAGCACTTGAGGGGTCCATACGGGGTCGGGGCCGTCGTCGATGGTGATGTTGACGCCGCGCGCCCCCTTGTCCGAGGCATGCGCGATGGTCACCGAGACCGCCTTGACGCCACTGCCCGACGCGGCCGCCTTCGGCGACGAACCGCCCACGGCATCGGCCTGCGCGGTCCACATCGAGGCACCGGCGGCGAGCAGCACCACCCCGAGCGCCGCGCCGAGCACCTTGCCGTACCAGCCCTGCCCGCCGCCGTGCCGCGCCATGTCCGCCCCGCTTTCCCGCAGTTCCTCGCCGATTCCTTGGTCATCCCGCGACCATCAGGCAGGACGAGGAACTGCGGCCAGCGGATGCGTCCGTTACCGATCAAGGACAATCCCGGGGTGGTTCCCGGACAACCGGGCGAGCAGCGGGCGAAACCGAACCGCTCGTCCCGATCCCGCCTGTCCCCCGGCACTGGCGCAAATGACCTCGCCGAGCATGGTTCGCCGTGCGCGCAGCGAAGTTCGGGCTTGTTGAGGGAAGGGCGAGCTGAGGTCCTGTGGCGCGGAAGGGTCTTCTCAGCTTGGGAAGCTACGGGCCTGTGTCACCGGATACCTTCTGACCTGCACGGATGCGGATCGTTGTGGTCCGCCCGTACGGGCACGCTGCTGCGGGCACGGCCTCGCAGAACGGTCGGCACAGGGCCCGGGCGACGGGCCGTGACCGTGTGCTCGGCCGGCCGCCGCCACGGGCCCGCGCACCGCATGGTGGCCCAGTTCAGCGGACGGGAGCTGCGCCCTCCCCTTTCCGGGCGAGGATGCCGAGCAGGATGACGTCGAGAGCGCCGTCGAGGCGGTCGCGCAGGTCGAACGGAGCGGGCTCCACCCGGATCCAGCGCAGGATCGTGGAGAAGTAGCAGGCGGCCAGCATGGCGCCGACCTGGTCGGCGTCGACGCCTGTCCGCAGCTCTCCGCGCTGCCGCCCCTGCTCGACGATCTTCGCAAGTTCGATCTCGAGGGACGGGTCGTGCAGAAGGCTGCCGACCCGGGCGGCGGCGTCCATCAGGATGGTGGTCTCCGCCCGGGAGGCGATATTGAGCTCGGCCATCTCCCGGAGGTAGCGGCGCAGCCGGTCGCCGACCGACAGGTCCTCCGCCTGGGACGAGCCGAGTATCTCCGCGACGCGCGCCCGGCGGCGGGCGCCCCACTCCTCCAGGAAGCCGACCTTCTGGGAGAAGTGGTTGAAGACCGTGGCCCGCGCGACGTCGGCGGTCTCTGCGATCTGCTCCATGGTCGTCGTCTCGTAGCCCCGGGAGACGAACAGGTCCAGCGCGGCGGCGTAGAGCTGATCGCGCACCTGCCGGCGTTTGCGCTCGCGGCGTCCGGTGGGCCGGGTGTCGGCTGTGGCTCCTGCCTCCGGGATCTGCATGGCCCCCAGTACAGCACGGGCGTGCACGGGTATTGACCCGCCCGGATCCTTCTCCTTAGATTGCGATCCATTGGTGGACTCAAGTCCATCAATGGACTCAAGTCTCGAACCCTGGAGTGCATCGCAGGGCTTCGGGACCTGGAACCGTCGAACTGGAGGCAGCGTGGCTTCCCTGGTTTCTCCCGTGGGCCCGGTCGATCTCGGCCGTGGCTGTCATGCGTGGATCCCGAGCGCCGGCGGCTGGGGAATGAGCAACGCCGGGCTGGTCACCGGCCGGGGCGAGTCCCTGCTCGTCGACACCCTCTTCGACCTGCACCTGACCCGGGCCATGCTGGCGGGATGGGCGCCGCTGACCGCCGCCGCGCCCATCTCGACCGTGGTCAACACCCACGGCAACGGCGATCACTGGTTCGGCAACCAGCTCGTGGCCCACGCCGAGATCATCGCGTCCCGCGGATCGCTGACCGACATGCGGCAGGCGGGCCCGGCCGAGGTGCGGGCGCTGCTGGCCGAGGACAGCGGCGCCGGGCGGTTCGCCCGCCGGATCTTCGGCCGCTTCGACCACCGCGATGTCCAACCCGTCCTCCCGAACCGGGTGTTCGACGGTGAGACGGTCCTGGACATCGGAGGGACGGAGGTCCGGCTGATCGATGCGGGGGCCGCGCACAGCGCCGGAGACACGATCGTCCATGTCCCGAGCGCGCGGACCGTCTACACCGGTGACATCGTCTTCGTCGGCTCCACCCCCCTCGTATGGCACGGCCCGTTCGCCGACGGACTCGCCGCCTGCGACCTGTTGCTGAGCCTCGACGTGGACACCGTCGTGCCCGGACACGGCCCGGTCACCACCAAGGAGGCCGTCCGGGCCGTCCGCGACTATCTGTCGTACGTCCATGAAGAGGCCACCGTCCGCTTCACCGCAGGGATGCCGGCCGCGGACGCGGCCAGGGACATCCGGCTCGGTCCCTTCGCCGGCCTGGAGGAGAGCGAACGCCTCGCGGTCAACGTGTACACCGTCTACCGCGAACTCGACCCCGGCCTGCCCCCGCTCGACGGCCCCCAGCTCTTCGGCCGCATGGCCTGCCTCGCCCATCCCTGAGCCGCGTCCGCCCCGACGACCGCATCGGCCGCTCGGCCCGCCGCCTCCGTAGCCGCATCCCCTCGGCCATGACCCGCACCCACCAAGGAGGAGACATGGTCTCCAGCCCCGCCTACGATCCACCCGCCTACGGCCCGACCGCCGCCTCGTCCGGCACGCCGGCCGTCCAACACCCGGGCACCATCGTCGCCGGATGTCTGGCGGTCTGCCTCGCCCAGATCGGCCTCGTCCTGCCCGCCGCGATCAATGGCGTCATCCAGCGCTCCCTGGGGACCTCCGGCGCCGAACTCACCTGGATCAGCGACGCGTTCCTCGTCCCCGCCGCGGTCCTGGCGCTGACCTTCGGTGTCGTCGGCGACCTGTACGGCCGCAAGAAGCTCCTGGTGGGCGGCGCCCTCCTGGCGGCGGTCGGCTACCTGGTCTCCGCCACCTCCGGCTCACCGGCGCAGCTGATCACCGGGCAGGCGCTGTCCGGCATCGGCGCCGCGGCCCTCTTCCCCGCCTCCCTCGCCGTGATCATCGCCGGGACCCCGACACCGGCGGCCCGCGCCCGGGGCCTGGCCTCCTGGACCACCGCGCTGTCCCTGGGCGCCCTCATCGCGCCACTGCTGTCCGGAGCGGTCGTCGAACACGCCTCCTTCCACTGGGCGTTCGCAGCCACCGGCGTCCTGGCGATCCTCACCGCGGCCGCGGCCTGGCGGCTGACCGCCGAATCGAGCGCACCCGAAGGCCGCTCACTGGACTGGCCGGGGCAGATCACCATCGCCCTCGCCCTGCTGGCGCTGCTCTACGGCATCATCCAGGGCCCCACCGACGGGTGGGGGTCGGTGACGGTCGTCGGCTCCTTCGTCGTCGCCGCGGTGCTGCTGGGGGCGTTCATCTCGGCCGAATCGCGCAGCAAGTCACCGATGCTGCGACTGGAGCTGTTCCGCAAACCCGCGTTCTCGGCCTCGGCCGCCATGGCGGTGATCGGCATGTTCGGCTTCCTGGGCGGCGCGTACGACCTGAGCATCCGGCTCGGCGTCATCCAGCACCAGAGCCCGCTGCGGGTCGCCGTGTCGTTCCTGATCATCCAGGCCGTCACCCCGCTCATCTGGCCGCTGCTGGTCCGCCTGCTCCAGCGGGTGGGGCCGGGCCCGATGCTGGTCACCGGCTTCGTCTCGCTGGCCGTCGCCCAACTGTGGCTGCGTGCCGTGCCGGTGCACGAGACCGGGATTCCCGCCCTGCTGGGGCCGCTCGTTCTCAACGGCGTCGGCTTCGGACTCGTCGTCGCCGCCATCACCGCCGCCGCCGTCAACGCCGTACCGCCCCACCTCACCGGCATGGCCGCCGCGACCACCAGCCTGGTCCGCGACCTCGGCCAGACCCTCGGCCCTGCGGTCGTCGGCGCCGTCGCCCTCGCCACGGCCACCGGTCAGCTGACCAGCAGCCTCGGCGCGGCGGCCCTCACCCCCGCCGAACACGGCACCGCCACGGCCGTCCTCGACGCAGGCGGCCCGCTCGCGCTGCACACCGCCGACCTGGGCCCGCTCAGCGCCAAGATCGCTCCACTCACCGAACGGGCCCTGGCGGACGGCTACGCCGATGTCCTCCTGCTCACCGCCGGCGCCTGCGTGACCGCCGCGGTGATCGCCGCCGTCTTCCTCGGCGTCAGACCGCGCGGTGCCGCCCACGACCGGACGGACCGGACGGACCAGACGGAAGGGAGCCCGTCATGAGGTTCGCGACCTTCCTGTACGGCGGTCGACGGCAGTCGGGAGTCGTGGTGGACGACAAGGTCCATCCCTTCGAAGTCCCCGCGGAACTCCTGGAGTTCATCAAGGCGGGAGAGGACACCCTGCGCACGGCGGCCGAGGAAGCCCTGGCCGGGACACCGCCCCTGCCGCTGGCCGAGGTCCGGCTGCTGCCCCCGCTGCAGCCGCCCACGGTGCGGGACTTCGTGACCTTCGAGCGCCATGTGGAGGGCATGGCGCGGGGACACGGCGACACCGTCCCCGAAGAGTGGTACGCGGCCCCCACGTTCTACTTCGGCAATCCCTACGCGGTGATCGGCGCCCACGACGACGTGCCCGTCCCGCCCGGCTGCGAGCGCTTCGACTTCGAACTCGAAGTCGCCGCCGTCATCGGCAAGGCGGGCCGCGACCTCGGCCCGGAGCAGGCCCGTGAGCACATCCTCGGCTACACGATCTTCAACGACTGGTCGGCCCGCGACCTGCAGGGCCGCGAAATGAGAGTCGGACTGGGCCCGGCCAAGGGCAAGGACTCCGCCACCACCCTCGGCCCCTGGCTGGTCACCGCGGACGAACTCGAACCCCAGCGCACCGCCGACGGCTTCCTCGACCTCGCCCTCACCGTCGAGGTCAACGGGGAGACCGTCGGCCGGGACCGGCTCGCCAACATGGCGTGGACCTTCGAGGAGATGGTGGCCTACGCCTCCCGCGGCACCTGGGTCCGGCCCGGCGACGTCCTGGGCTCCGGCACCTGCGGCAACGGCGGTTGCCTGGCCGAGCTCTGGGGCCGCCACCTCGTCCCGGAACCCCCACCGCTCGCTCCCGGGGACACGGTCACCATGACCGTGCAGGGCATCGGAGGCATCAGCAACACCGTCATCGAAGGGGTGCCGCCCATACCCGTACCACGCGCCCGTCACAGACACTGATCCCGGGACGAGAGGCCGGTCTGGTGACCGCGTTCCAGGGACGGTGACCGCGTTCGCCGTCAGTCCTCCGGGTCGGACGTGCGTTGGAGGTCGGCCCGTCCTTCGGCGGCGCGGATGAAGCGGGTCATGCCGAACTGGTTCGTGCCGGGGGCGTCCTGAGGGGTGCCGGGCGCCGACTCGGTGGAGCGGGGTGCGGACGGCAGGACGTAGGGGCGGCGGAGCACCTCGTCGAGGATGATCACGGTCTCGGTCGCGCGGACCGCGGGAATGGTGGACAGGCGGTCGGTGACCAGGCGGTGGACGGCGGAGACGTCGGCCACCCGGATCTGGATCATGGCGTCGTGCTCGCCGGTGGTGACGGCGCAGTACTCCACCTCCGGCATCTGGGCGAGCGCGGCGCGGAACTGTTTCCACAGCTCCTGGCGGACCGTGACGAAGATCAGGGCGCAGATCTCCAGGCCGACCCGGGTGTGGTCGACGCGGGCGCTGAAGCCGTTGATCACGCCGTCGGCGCGGAGGGCTTCGAGGCGGGTGTAGGCGTTCGCGCGGGAGACACCGACGCGTTCCGCGAGGGCCGCGACGGAGATGCGGCCCTGGGTGCGGAGGACGTCAAGGATCTTGAAATGCACCGAATCCAGGGCAAGACCGATGCCGATCCGTCCAGAGCGCCGTTCGCCCGGGGGCTCCAGGGTGGACTGATCTTCCATGTTCGCGCCTCTTCGTTGATTTTCGTCTCGCGCTGGTCCCGTCGGCGGAGAGTCCTGGTTATTTTCGGCCCACCCTAACGGCGAATCGTCCAGGTCCCCTCCCGGCGCCCGTCCGCTCTCGCCCGGCCTTCTTCCGCCCCGCCCTGCTCACGGAGGCACGCATGCCCAGATTCAGTGCCGGGTCGTACCCGGCGGCACTCTCTCTCGTCGCGGTCGCGGCGCTCGCCCTGAGTGCCTGCTCCGGTGGTACGAGCGCCTCCGGCTCCGCGGCCGGCAAGACCCTGGTCCTCGACACCTCGTTCAACCTCAAGACCGCCGACCCGGGCCGTGAGTTCGAGCCGACCGGGCAGATCGTGGACAAGGCGCTCTACGAGACGCTGCTGACCTTCAAGGGCTCCGACGTCACCAAGCCGGTGCCGGGTCTTGCCTCCTCGTACGAGCAGTCCAAGGACGGCAGGACGCTCACCCTGCACCTGCGTACGGGCGCCAAGTTCGCGGACGGCAGCGCGGTCACCGCCGACGACGTGGTGTTCTCGCTGAAGCGGGTGATCGCGCTCAAGGGCAACCCGTCGTTCCTCCTCGACGGTGTCACGGTCACCAAGACCGACGCCTCCACCGTCACCCTGGTGTCGAAGAAGGCGAACCCCGCCCTGCCCTTCATCCTCCCCAACCCCGCGCTCGGAATCCTCAGCGCGAAGACGGTCCAGGCCCACGGAGGCTCGGCGACCTCGGCGGACGCGGCGGAGAAGTACCTCAACACGGCGTCGGCCGGCTCCGGCCCCTACACGCTCAGCTCCTTCAACACCAACACCCAGGTCGTCCTGACGAAGAACCCCAAGTACACCGGCTCGGACAAGCCCACGTACGACAAGATCGTCCTCCGTAATGTCCAGGCGCCCACCCAGAAGCTGAACGTCCAGCGCGGCGACAGCCAGATCGCCCTCGACCTCACCTCCGACCAGGTGAGCGGGCTCAGCGGCGGGCTCAAGGTGGACAGCGGCGCGTCCTCGGACGTGATCTTCCTGCTGCTCAACCGGAACACCAAGGTCAGCAGCACGACGGCCGACGCGAAGTTCGCCGAGGCGGTGCGTAAGGGCATCGACTACAAGAGCCTGCTCTCGCTCGCCGGTACCGGCTCCGTCCAGCCCGCCGGGATCATCCCGTCGACCTTCCTCGGCGCGCTGCCCGCCTCGCAGGCCGCCGGCCGCGACCTGGCCGGCGCGAAGGCGGCCCTGAAGGCGAGCGGGATCGCCAAGCCCTCGGTGACGCTCGGCTACGCCAGTGACCTGACCGTCGACGGACTGTCCCTCCAGACCCTCGCCGAACGGGTCCAGGCGCAGCTGAAGGAGGTCGGCATCACCGTCACGCTCGCCCCCGCCCCGACCACCACAGAACTGGACAACTACCGTAACGGAAAAGAGCAGTTGGGCCTCTGGTACTGGGGCCCGGACTACCCGGACCCCAGCGACTACCTGGCCTTCCTGCCCGGCAACCTGGTCGGTCTGCGCGCGGGCTGGAAGGCCGGCGCCGACCCCGCCCTCACCACGCTCGGCGACAAGGCGGCCACCACGATCGGCGACGACGCCCGCAAGACGCTGTACGAGCAGATCCAGACCCGGCTGAACGCCGACGGTCCCTTCATCCCGCTGATGCAGCCGAGCCGGAACACCGTCTCCGCCGCGTCCGTCACCGGCGTCGCCTACAACCCCGTATGGACGATCGATGTCGCCGCGCTGGGCGCCAAGTAAGGACACGGGCGGTAGCGGAGGAGACGGCGGGCGGCCGCTCACCCGCCGCCGTCTCCTCGCCCGCCACCCCCTCGCCCGTTTCCTGCTCCGCCGCACCGCCACCGCCGTCCTGCTCGCCCTCGGCGTGACCCTGGTGACGTTCGTCCTCACCAACCTGGTCCCGGGCGACCCGGCGGCGGCCAACCTGGGCCAGCGCGCGATCGGCGACCCGGCGATCGTCGCCCAGTTCCGGCACCACTACGGCCTCGACAAGCCGCTGCCGGTCCAGTACGTCACCTACCTCGGCAACCTGTTCCACGGCGACCTCGGCGACTCCCAGCAGAGCCACCAGCCGGTCCTCACCGACCTGTCCGCCGCCGTCCCCGCCACCCTGGAACTCGCCGGAGCCGCGATCGTGGTCTCCCTGGTCGTGGGCGTGGCGTTCGGTGTCGTCGCGGCCCTGCGCCGGGACCGCTTCACGGACCAACTCCTGCGTGTCGTCAGCCTGTTGGGGGTTTCGGTGCCGACCTTCTGGCTGGCCCTGCTCGCCTTCTACGTCTTCTTCTACCGGCTCGGCTGGGCGCCGGGCAGCGGCCGCCTCGACCCCGGCATGACCGCCCCACCGCACATCACGGGCCTGTACACGGTCGACGCGGCACTCGCCGGTCAGTGGCCGGTGTTCTGGAGCGCGGTGGGCCATCTCGCCCTCCCTGCACTGGTGTTGACGGCGTACACCGTCGGCCTGCTCACCCGCTTCACCCGCTCCGCCGTCCTGGAGGTGCTGAACCAGGACTACGTCAGGGCGGCCCGCGCCAAGGGTCTGCCCGGCAGGACCGTCCTCTTCCAGTACGTGCTCCGGGCGGCCCTGGTACCGGTCATCACGGTCGCCGGACTGGCCTTCGGCGCCCTGCTGTCGGGCACCGTCCTGGTGGAGTCGATCTTCGCCTGGCCGGGCCTGGGCGCGTACGCCTACCGCAGCGCGACCACCCTCGACCTGCCCGCCGTGATGGGCGTCGGACTGGTCGTGGGCCTGGTGTACCTGACCGTCAACCTCGCCGTGGACGTGCTGTACGGCGTGATCGACCCGAGGGTGAGGGTGCAATGAGGACGTCCGGTCTCCTGCGACGGCTGCCGCCGGCCTGGCGCCGCCCGCTGGCCGTCACCGGCGGCCTGGTCGCGGCGTTCTGGCTGGTGATCGTGGTCGCCGCCCCGCTGCTCGCCCCGCACGACCCCCTCGCGCAGAACCTGCCCCGGCTGGCCGCCCCCGGCGCCGGGCACTGGTTCGGCACGGACGAGCTGGGCCGGGACGTGCTGAGCCGCGTGCTCTACGGCGCCCGGGTCTCCATCCCGCTCGCACTGCTGCTGGTGGCCATGTCGCTGCTGGTCGGCGGGGTGCTCGGGGCCTGCGCCGGGTTCTTCGGGCGGTGGGTGGACGAGACCGTGATGCGGATCGCGGACCTGGTGTTCGCCTTCCCCACCGTCATCCTGGCGATGGTGGTCGCCGCCGCGCTCGGCGCCAGCCTCCAGAACGCGGTACTGGCCGTCCTGGTCGTGTCCTGGCCGTCGTACGCCCGGGTCACCCGGGGTCTGGTCATGGGGCTGCGGAACCGTGAATTCGTGCTCAGCGGACGGCTGTTGGGCTTCTCCGCCTGGCGCTCGCTGCGCGTCGACATCCTGCCCAACGTGCTCGGGCCGCTGCTGGTGCTTGCCACCCTCGACATCGGGACCGCGACGCTGCTGCTGTCCGGGCTGTCCTTCCTCGGGCTC
>Ga0307512_10004924_pt1 | contig 14253 bp, 19 predicted proteins | sample 14_EM_MG_FD_200267 | JGI IMG/M metagenome (GOLD analysis project Ga0307512, IMG submission 200267) | Populus trichocarpa ectomycorrhiza microbial communities from riparian zone in the Pacific Northwest, United States - 14_EM | ecosystem: Host-associated > Plants > Roots > Unclassified | place... | reverse complement strand
TCCTTGTGTTTCTCTTTTTGGTACCGTTATCTCTTATTCCCCTCTTTACCCCCATAGACAGTCACTTCTACTACTGGTTCAACTTCGATCTCCACACCTGTGGACTGTTACATTTAGGTCTCGCTAATTCTTTCTTGGTCCTTTCCCTTTCGCGTTCCTGAACGGGTCACGCTCCTTTGCCGTTCTTTTTTTACGTAGGAACCGTTCCCCCTCCCCTACTACCAGTCGTGACATGGTGTGCATCTCTGCATGTCATCTGGTTGTGCTATCCCGCTTTCCCTGCCCTTCCCCCCTGTGCTGTTTGTCGCTAGACTGTCGTTCGTTGGAAGTTCGTGTCGCGTACTTGGTAAAATTAAGAAGAAAAGCAATTGGAAGAAATGTATTTTGTTGTACCGTATCTTTCCGTGGTCCTTGGGCTTGACGTTGGCCCCGTCTCCGGTTCTACGATGCCTGATCAGGAAACGTACAGGTACGTCTGAACCCTAGCATATGGTCTGATAACTTCATTTTGAGAGGCTGATTCCTAGAGGTCAGCAAACATGGTTAGGTTGTTTTACGTCTTCCGTTCCACATAACATCCGGTAGCCATTTTGAATTCTTGCCTGAGGACCTGGGCCCAAGACTGCGGCGTCTTGAGGTCCCTGACGTCTCTGCCATCAACATCTCAATACGTTCAGACCGTGGGTGTGCCCCACTATGCAATACATATATATCACATGGACATAACCGGGCGGCAGATATCCCTCGAGTGTAGATTCAGGCAAAAATTGATACCATCGTTCATGAGGAATACACCCATCTACTGGAGCAGAGAAACATCATGAACACGGTTACCTGATTTATACCCGTCTGTACAAAGATGTCCAGAGTTGAATGGAGTCTTCTTCCTTAGACCCTCAGCACTCAGCACTCAGTACTTGGTGTTCGGTGCGGATAGCTCAACAACGCTCGGGTCATCACCCAACAGAGTGTCTGTCATATTAACGTAAACGACATACGAAATATATTATTTTGATTGGCGAAAAAAAGCGGAGGGACGACAGCAGGGATCCATTTCAGGATGACCGCCACAATGTGAGGGGGGTTTGTGGATGCATGACGTGCGTAGAATGCAAAAATGGACGTAACATGGGTATGAAACTTAGGACTGACCATACTCGGTAGCTCCTTCCGGACGGTCAGGGTTTTGGGTTTTTCCTAACCGGGGTTGTTCAGTCACGAAGCTAGACTGGCTGTCAGCGGTTCCTTTCTTCTCATTTTGCCAGTCGATGAATTCAGCGTTCGGAGTTCCCATCTCCTCCGGGGAAGGGACTTGCGGAGCCGGACGCCTGGTGATGAACCGGACCCAAGGCAGGTTGATCAACCAGCGCCATAGGTCAGGAACCGAGTGGCTCACTTCGATGGCCGGGGGCACAGCCATGAATACAGCGAGGACCTGGCGGGATAGACACGTGAGGATCGTACCGGGAACAGGCGAACTGAAATAAGACAAGACTCACTTGTCCAAAAGTCAAGGAGAACTCAATGTCTTCCGAGCCCAAGACGCCGACCTCGACGATCCCAATCCAGTATGCCGTCGGGAGAGCGACGACGGACCAGAATTGGAGGAATGGGTAATTCGTTACTACTGTCCTCCTACGGTCAACTTCAGCACAACCGCATCTTTTGACGACATGCAACAATTAACTTACCAGACCTTGCCAAACCTCGGCCTCCAAGGTCGATCGGAAGGCCAGATTTCTTTTCTCCTCCGAACAATAGCGACGACCCAGGCGATGGCAACGATGATGGGGATCAGGAGGAATAGGAACAAAACGAAAACCCCAGTCGGTCCAACCAGTGCCAAGGCCCATGCAAAAATGAACGGAGCCCCGAGGAAAACACTCTCCGCGACAGAGGCCCCGCGACACGTGTCTTGAGCAAACTTGGTGTATGTTTGTGGGAGGTAGGCATATATGAGGATCGCGGTCCAGACAAATATGGAGAAAAACACCATTGCCCGTCGAGCATACTGCTTCTTCCCAAGCACCGGATCAAGACGATGGGAACTCCAGAAGGCTCGAATAGAGTAGCCTGAGAAGTAAACGTTGACGGGCGAGCACACGATGGAGATGAGGACTATGGCGTGGTACCGGGTGAGATTCCCTTGGATGAGGGAAATACCACAGGTGATTAGGAGGGAATACGTGATTAGGGTCTGCGACCAGAAGGCGGCTTTGACGCGTTTTGGCGAGTAGAAAATGAGAAGGGCTTAAGGCCGAGGTCAGCCTGGCTGATTTACACGTATCTATGTGAAGCAAGGGCTCACCAAGACAGAATCCAGTGACGTAGTCTAACAAACTATCAGTAACACGGCTCGAGATTGCTGAAGACCTTAGTTGACTCACTTGCAATCCTTACTAACGGGCCAGCGATATCGGGATTTGGACAGAAACCGAATGGGCAAACGTCGTCTTCCGGGGGATTCAGACAATATACGGACAGGTACTTCTTGACTTCTGGCCCTGTGAGGTTCAAGAAGCCGACCATGTTGTCCGTCACGGAACAGCCCAAGTCCTTGAAGGTCTCCGTACTCCACCACTCCGAGGAGAAACAGCTGATATCTGGAGGGTACGTTATGGCAAGCGGAACCTCGTTGCCGGATGCCATGGTGGGTGGCGTTGTAAGGAGGAGAAGAAAATGAAGGCGGTCGTCATGTATTTATCCATTGGACGGGCGATCGCCCTGTAAGTTGATACGCCGAAGACTTTGGGTGCTGATTCTCTGACAGTAGCGGAAACCCGACTGACATCACAGCGAAACGGAAGAAATAGTTACCCGCCTATCATGTAGGCCGGGATGCCAAGAGTCGTCCAGCACGCCATTCCGCACCCAGAGCGGGCTCGGGATGCGTTCTGCATATGCAAACGTGATGCAGGTCGTTTTTTTTCCTCTGCTGTTGACAATCTGTCGACCGGACTGTGTGCCCTCCTCGTTTAAAAACCGGAGTACTGGCCCCTGAAAATTCAGTGGAGGCGCCACAGAAGCCGTCGATGTGTTGGAGAGAAACTGGGCGCATCATGTATCAATCGTTCTTTCTTTAGATGGAACGCGCGAGTTTTGCCGACATCCCCGTCTCTTTCTTGCTGCTCGCCACAGTGGCTTTGAGGGCAGCGGTTTTGCTGGACGGTGCACACGGTCACGAATCTTGGTTATCCCAGAGTCTTGAGAGAAGATGGGGAGAAATAATGGACCTCGCATAAATGTGATGATAACCTTCTTCTTGGCGACAAGTTTGACGTTGATCACAAACATTCCGCGCCAGGATCCGTCTAACCGTCCCGGGCGTTCCGCCTGTCTTTTGATTTATATCCCTAGCTCCTGAGGAAAAAATGAAACTCCCCTCCCCTCTGGCGATATGGCTGACGGTAGCAGCAACGACACCATAATCTACCCTCCCGACGTCGAATGTTTCCAGTTCACGAGTAACAATAATGCGTCCGACCCTACCTCCTTCCAGGCAAACGGCTGTACGGTCTCGCAAAATATGGTCGACTACCTCAATCTCACTGTGGAAATTGAGAAGTATGTTGCGGCCTACTGTACCAACCCACCCAAGGATGACGATTGTCCCTTTGACTTCTGTCCAAACCCTGACATTGCAGGTATGAATCTTATCATCCGCCCTTTCTCCTCCTTTGTTGAGTAGATTTTTTCCATTCAGGCCCGCTGGTGCGGATCGCAAGTGAGTGCACGTTGGATGTCTGCATTTCAGCACCCTAATCCCCCAGTTAAACAGACTACGTCACGGCCTTCTGTATCGGTATGTCCAACGTCATTCCTGGGGACCAACGTCAGTTGACTTTAATTGCGCCAGCCGTACTCATTTTCTATTCGCCCAGAAGAGTACAAGAGGCATTTTGGTCCCAGATCCTCACCGTATATTCCTTGTTGCTCACATGTCTCGTCGCCGTCATCCGAGGTGATCTCACCCGATTTCACGCTCTGGTCGTCCTCGCGCTGGTCCTTTCTCCCATTACGGTCTACTTCGTCGCGTATGCCATACGCTCGTTTTGGTCAACTCAACACCGGTTGGAGAGCCTGTTGGGACGAACTCGTTACCTGAGGCGATTCATTGTCCTCCTCGCTGGGTCGGCATGGTTGGGTATCTTCATATATGCGTACCTTCCGAAAGGCATCGACCGTTTTGCCCAAGCTTCCTGCAAGGGTCGCTCGGTCATGGAGTTCTTCTACCTCATCGTGCCATTTATATACATCGGGGTCTACGCGAGCGACGGCGTTGTCTTTCCCCTCATCCTTTTTTTGATTCCAGTGCTTTCAATGATCGTTGCTTGGATTACCGCGATCTACTTTAGAAGAAAGGAGATCTGGCCACCGGGCGAACCGTACCGCCCCCATTTTGTGAAAGTTTGGTCAGTCAATTTCGCTCGTGTGGCAAGACGTCGATGCTAATCAAGGGGTATAGGAGAACGGTCGTACATTACTATCCATTTATCCAATTTATGTCGGTTGTCGCGTTCCCGATGGGGTATTGGGTCAGTGTCGTAGAGCTCAGCACTTATGGCACGGCGGACAACACGTTCTCTCTTAGTTTCGGCCAGGTGTGCTCCCACATATGAAACGTCAATAACAAAAAAGCTGACGTTGTTCAGGTCTTCGCGCTGTTTGTTGCCGTTCCTCCAGTCATCCAGGTGACCCAGCTCACCGGGGAGTTGTGGTACTGGTTTAGGGGGATCGCTTGGGTCCAGCGCATCGCGGGCCCACCTCCGAAACGCCACTCCAGGGTCAAAAATCCTCCCCTCGGCCTGCCTGACCTCGTGCCAAAGGAAAGGAGGCCACAAAAGGAAGAGTCGTATTCTGATGACTAAATCACGGATAATTTGCCTGGACTCCTTCTCTAGCATGTTCGTATTACGGCTGGCTTACAATTATTTAATTCCTACGAACACGGTCTATCCACAGGAAAAAAGGAGACCCAGTTGTGCTAGTTACCAATAGAATGTTCCCCCTATACCCTCCCCTTCTAAATCGTGTCCTCCCGCCTTTGAATTTGAGGCTGGATACCAATAGAAGTGTTTTTGCGACAATTGGTTCCGGCCGGGCGGTGAGGCTGATCGTGGCTGCCGGCGCTGATGCGCTGCGGATCCGCTCCCAACATTCATGACCGCGTTCAACGACCTCCCCCTCGAACTACTTCCGGCCATAGTGCAGAATGTTGTGAAGCCTAGTAGCCTGGCTTCATTTTGTCTCGTCAATAAGGCATTCTGCGAGTTTACGCGACCTTTCCTTTACCATACTGTCGCCCTTTTTTGGAACCACAAGGAGAAGGTGATACAGCACAATCTTAACTCCTGTCGGGCATATCTGACTGACCTTGCTCGAAAGATCATAAGACTTTTTCGTACGCTATCATCTTCCCCGGAACTAGCCAAGCACGTTCGGAAGCTAGGTGACGTAGTTTGTTCGGTGAATCTGTGGGTTGGCAGGTGGAATTTACGATCTGTTGGTAATCAGAAGTCCGGGATTTTCCCAAGGGGCTAGATAATGATAATTTGGAGGGCCTCTTCGACTCCTGCATCCGCGGAATCGCAAACACCGTCAACCTGCGTTCTTGTGCCTGGACTCGGGATGGTTCTTTAAGCTCTGACATTCTCCTTGCATTGCTGAAGCATCGATCGCTGCAGGAATTGGAAATCAACGGTCGCCACTATGGAAACTACGATCACGCGATCCTTCCGGGGTTTACGAATGTGAGGCGAATTAAGTTGATTATGCCTAGCGTGCCTGTAGTAGAGGTTCTACCGGTGTGGTTGAAACACCTTGTGCACCCGCTACAGAGCCTATCGATTGTGTGTAGGGTACGTACGACTCCTTGCATTCACTATACTCAACCATTGAACCAAAGCCGAACTAGAGTTCTTCTGCTGTTATAAATGCACTTCTAGAACAGATCTCTGAGGATTTATCCAATCTCGATGAACTTCACTTAACAGGCTGTCAGAGAGTGACGCATGAAGGGATTGTGAAGGCACTCCAGCATAACAAGAACGGAATCAAGAGCCTCAGCCTTGAGAGCATATCCCCCCTGCTTGTAAGCCCTCGTTGTTCGCACTGGAGCGGCACTTAATCAGATTTCCGAAGGACATACCAGAGTTTGATCTGCAGTGTCAGAAAGCACAACTGCTAAACCGGTTGACATCTCTGACCATCACTATCAACTACCCCCTCTGGAACTCGCCGTGGGCGAAGGATATACCCTCGTTGGTTTCCTCGTCGCCTTTGGAGTACTTACAACTGTACGGCACCACCATAATCAGGGACAGGGAAGCTCGATTGGACGACTTTGTCACAAGGCTCGTCTCCGTCCACGGGTCACGCCTGAAGCGCTTTTCGCTCCATCGCCTGCCTATCTCTTTGAAGGCATTAGATGACGTTTGCACCGGATTTACGAACTTGGAACAGCTTTTTATTGCTGTTGAACAGGAGGACCTGGTGAGTCCTTGGCCGAGGATCAGTCGTGAATTACATTGATGAGGTTCAGGAGTTCATCGGGAACTCGTTATCAAAGGCCACTAAACTCCAAGCGGTCCACATCAATTTTATGACCCTGCGAGTGGAAGGGATAGATTCCCCCCACCTCTCCACCAGAGATATGTTACAGATCGTGAACCAATGCAGTCCCACGATCACACAAATAGGATGTACCAGCCGAGTCTGGCAGGTGAGTTGAGTACCGAACGTCCGTTTCAGCGAACCTCACACGAAAGTAGGTTGTAAGGGGGGTCACACAAGTCGGAAGAGATAAGACAACAATTGTGGAGTTGGCACCGTACGATCGACCAGAGGTCCCTGATCAGTTCCGCGTCGTGCAGATATGACTTACGAATTGATCCGTGGGTTGTACTCTCTCCTCCCCATATTTGTGCCGTGCAGAATCGCTTGTGACTTGACTGCTCTCCGCCACTGATCCGGCTGGAAAGTGTAATGCCCTAGAAATCCGTACCAGGATTAACACCGTTCATGGAACGTTATTAAACCGGCAGAGGCTCATTAAACAAGGGGAGCTTCTCCATGCCACGTTAAGATCAATTTGATACCGTGAGATCGCCATTTATTGTCTCAAGAATGGGAATCTCACCCGCCACCCAGAAAGCCTGCGGCTGCAGCCAGGGACAGCACCGTGCTGCCGAGTGATCTCGTGCCTGGCACCCACCTACCCTGATTGTTTACCGGGGGGTGCATGGGATATGGTGTGTATCAACCGAAATTAAACCACTGTAAGCGTATATGAAAATAGCTCGTCGAGTTGGTTTTAACGCGGGAAAAAGCTCGGCCTCGTTTCCCTTTCGACTTAGCAGTCGTCTGGATCCGAGACACGGATATCCACCGGCAAAACGCCCTATCCCGACTGCTTAGAACGTGGTGCGGGAAACGAACGATAGATAAGAACTCATCTGGCTCACCCGTCGATACCCCCATTTTTAACCAAAACCCCGAAAGCCTCCCTGGCCGTAACTACCCATGGCTCCCGCCCTCTCGGACTACATCTCACCCGTCGCTGCGGCGTCCCTTATTGCAGTCTTGACCGCATACTTGGGCCTGACGTGGAGAAAACGTCCAGAATTCCCAGGACCGAAGGGGTATCCAATCATCGGAAATGCTCTCGATTTTCCTACTAGTCCCGAATGGAAAGGGCTTTCGCAGCTAGCAAAGGAACACGGTACGTCACTTTCTGAACCACCTTGGTCCCATACTGAATCGTTTGATGGATTAGGTACCGATGTGCTATATCTGGACGTTATTGGCATGGATATGCTCATTGTGAATTCGGTGGATGCTGCGATAGACCTATTCGAAAAGAAGTCCTCAACATATGCTGATAGGGTATAGATCGGCTTGGTACCGTGTGAACAACTGACCGACTTACTGATGGATTGTCGTTGCCTAGCCCAGAGCGCCTATGGTCGGGGAACTGTGAGCATCTTCCGTACCACACCCCGCAAGCGAATCTAAAATTGCTACCATTAGGATGGGAGTTGATTGGTGTCTCCCTCTAATGCCGTACGGAGATGTGTCTCAAGTGCATCGGCGTCTCTTCCACCAGTTCCTGAAGACAAACGAAGTCAAGAAGTTGGAGAGTTTCCAATACCTGGCCATCCATGAGTTTTTGTACCGTTTGGCTGAGAACCCCAGGGGCTTCTTTGGACATACCAAGTTGTACGTTGTGCTTCGTCTAGTTCGTGATCACGGGCTCAATGTTCACCGTAATTCAGCCTGATCGGGTCGCTCATACTCATGATCATGTACGGTATCAGAAGCGAGTCTGAAACAGACGCACACTTTGTCGTGCACAACGAGCCACTGCCACGGTCGGCCGCGCAATGGTCCCTGGTGCCTTCCTGGTGGACACGTTCCCTATCTGTAAGCATATCTGGCCATGTTTACAGGGAATCAGAGTTCAACCTCCTCTCAGTGAAGTACGTTCCTGCGTGGTTCCCCGGCGCTGGTTTTCAAAAGATTGCGGAGGACGGGAAGAAGGACTTGGATGAGTCCATGTACTCGCCTTTTGAACATGTGAAAGGCTCGATGGTACGGTACATGTTCTCTCGGGCATGACCGTTAATTAACAAAGTCGAAAAGCATAAGCCCGCTACCGCCTCATCAATCGTTGGGAATGTCTTGGAGAACATATCCGAATACGCCAAACAGGGGATCGACGAGGATGTCATCCGGGGAGAAGGAGCAACCGCATACTTCGCCGGTACAGACACTGTAATTCACCTCTGGGCCGCTTACATCTTTGAGGGTATCGCTAACTTTCGCTTAGACCAGTTCCCATATCCACACCTTTTTCGCGATGATGACCCTCCATTCCGAAGCGGCTGCTAAAGGGCAGGAGGAGCTTGATCGTGTCATCGGAAGGGACAGACTTCCGGAGATATCTGACCGAGAGAATCTTCCCTACATTGAGGCGATCCTGAAGGAGGTCCTGAGGTGGCAGCCGGCCTTACCTTTGTGTAACCCATCTCACTGATGAACCGTGTATCATCTAATCACGTTGCTTTATAGCTGTTCCACACCGGACGTTAAGAGACGATGTATATAGGGGAAGGTTTGTCCCCTCTGGAACCACGGTCCTGGCAAATGCCTGGTGAGCGTTTCGCGGACCCGGCATTTCAAGGCATTCACAGAGAACTCTACATCCAGGGCGATTTGTCACGATAAGAAGCTGTATCCGAACCCAGACGCATTCGACCCGGGTAGGTTCATGCCGAACGGTAAACTTAACCCGGAGGTGTTTCCACCTGAGGACATAATATTTGGCTTTGGAAGAAGGTGGGGGTGATTGTTAATTCGCCATAGCGGGTGGTTGTCGACTGAAACTCTTTTCAAAGGTCGTGCCTGGGGAAACAGTTTGCTCTCCGAGAACTGTTCCTCACGTTCGCATGCACACTGGCGGCATTTGACATTCAGAAAGCCGTGGGGAAGAACGGAGAGAAGATCGAACCGGAACTAAAGCACGAACCCGGGGTACTCTAGTGAGTCGAATCTCGCAGCCGTTAACCTGTTGTCTGACGGGTTGGGTTCCCGTTCACAAGTACTTGGATTCCTTTCGAGTGCGCGATCACACCCCGCTCAGCGGAGGCTCGTGAACTGGTGACTTGTGCTCGCAATTCTCATCTTCAAGAATAGGGAAATTGCAAAGTTTCGATAGCTGTATTATACTGAAAAACCAACCCCGCTTTTCCTCTTCCTTGCCCTCTTGGGTTGGACTTGTGGAAGTTCAGCTTCGTCACCTGCTGCTTCGGATTTCTTCCTCTTCCTTGTTACCTTGCCGACGTCTGCTTCACCACCTTCCGCATCAGCGACAGATTCTTTCTTCCTCCTTCTATTCCTCGTAGAAACAACCTCAGGCTTTGGTTCCTCGGCACCACCATCTGGTCCGGTAGTTTGAGGGCCCGCCTTACTCCATCCCTTGGGTAACGGCCTCCCCTTGTCAACCTTGACATTCACATCTTCTCCTACTACGACATCCCCTGGCTCCACGGCCTCGATGGTTCCTTTCGTTCCCTTCTTACGCCTTGGTTTCTTTGGTGTAGCATTGCCATCTTCGGGGACTTCGCAGTTGTCAGGGTCCAAGCTGTAGGACTTCCTCTTACCGCCGACTTTTTGGACTTCCTGACTCTTCTCCGGCCTGAGGTTTTCATGGATAACTTCTTCAAGCTGATAGATCCTATACAGGTGAAGTACGGCCTGTTCCTTGTCCTTCGCCTGAGAGCCATCAGCCTATAGCACAACTCTTTGTCAACCCAACGTTTCGACTAACCTCGATCATGAGATCCATGTCGTCGGGGAGCTCCTGAGGCAGCTCATAACATCGGTCTGCATGAGCCCGCTTCTCCATTATCGTCTCCGCGCCGGGACGAGGGGAGCTAAGGTGTTGCTTGGGTTTAATGCCTTTGCGCTCCCAGATCGCATTTATGCGGGTGATGAGTTCACCGAGGGGCAGGACGGAAGGCTATGAAATAAGAATATTAGCCGCAGATAAGATTCAGGAATGTTTGCCCTACGTTTATCCAGTTGTGATGATAATCGAACTTTCTTTCACTTTAGTAATAACTAGAAACGATTAGACGGAACACTTACGACCAGAGGGATACCAAGCTCTTCACAGACCGGCAATAGGTCGCCGGCACTGTAACAGATCTCACGATACCATAAACACGAGGAGGAATGAATTTCGAGAAGAGCTCACCTCATCATTCTCCAAGACCAGCCGTTGTCGAATTTCATCAGACAGTTTTGTCTTGTAATTTTCCTTGAACCGTTCGAGCGTTGCGGCTTTGTTGCCGTAGACACCCTGGACAACGCTCAGTGTAGTCTCGTATAGCGGCTCAAGTTCGTACCCCCATGTGGATTACCATCACACTATCCTTCCCCATTCCCATGTACTGTAGCATTGAACAGTGATCTGCCCGGGTCTGGTTTAACTGAATGACAGATAACGGTCGAAAGATATAACATACACTGTAATTCACGGACGGAGGCCTCGACAACGTTCTCCTTGTAGCTTCCGATTTGGGTAAACTGGCCCGGGTGGACTGTTAACCGGTGACCATACCCATTTGCGAGGTCTCCTGCTGCCTTCATGGAGGAATCAGAATATGATGCCAACTGGAAGATGCTACCCTGACCTGTAGTTCAGCAGCTGCGTAGTCAAGGGAATAACCGTATTTCGCGTGAGAGGCAAAAGGGAACATTTCCGAAGATAGGCGCATAAACTGAATCCTGTAAACATGGATCATATTGGGTGAGGCGAGGAATGGTCGCCGAAAGTGGGTCATACTTGTTATCTTCATTCCACTTCAAGAACAATATCAGTACGGCATAGCTGTGAGATTGGGGGATTGAGCGCACTTGTATGAGCTTACGCAAATCTCGTATGTTCTGAAGACCGAGGTTCTTTGCGAAGTCTAAGCCATTCTTCTCGATCGAGTCTATGCGGCATGTTCTACAGGAAGTCTGAGGTGATTGCGTAAGACGATGAGACACTATCTGGCTTACCTGCTGCAGAATATGGAGTCCGGTTTTGTAGTACGGAGGATGGTGTTCAGACAAGCCTACAACCATAGTCAATTGACAGTGTAAAGTGTCGACCGTGGGGACGTACGTATCCCAATCGACCTGGGGATCAAAGTTTTATAAACTCGACACCACGCGTGAAATCGGATCCCCACTCCTACCTCTAAACGTACTCGCCTTCGTTTCCACCGGCGGGATATCATACACCACAGGTTCCACAACTTTGGCCCTTCTTCGTTTCCTCTTTGGCGGAGGCTCAGCAGGCCCCTCGAATTCGAGGTCGGTCAATGGACTTTCAGAACCCGGGTCCATTGCCTCCTCGTGTTCCTCGACGGCCATCTGGTTAGCGTAGTTCACGACGATCCGTGGGCGACCAGACCTCCTGGTCGTTGCCACGACCGTCTCAGTAGCAACCCTTGCAACGCGTGGCATGGGGACCGCAATGCTGGATGGGACACGTAGGTGGAGGAGGGAAAGGAGGAACATCCGTCATAACTCCTGGTTCCGCCTCAGGGACAAATCCCGTCGATCGATTCGTCGGACGAGGATCGCGAGGGATCGCGTCACGACGTCATCACGAGAACACGTGATCGACGGCAACTCTGCCAGCTCAATCCTCGTTCCATCACAATGGCTCAAAAATTATCGTTACAGGCGCGACGGTGGAGGACAGTCATCGTAACCTTGCCAGTGATGGCAGCTACCTCACGTTCGTGATTTTCTCATTATCGTAAGCCAGGACCGATCCTGAGCGCTGAATGATCGTGTGAACAGTTGTGTTGTATGAACGCCTTGCGCTTGGGAAACCGCAGCGCCATCTACCACGGAAAAACGAGGAGGGAACTTCGAATCGAATCGTATCCATAAAACCTGACGAGTTGACCGCGGCGGAGAGACAACAAGTGCAGTTGGACCACACGGGAACGCGTTAAGGGAGATGCGGAGAGCAAATATTGAATGTATTACGATGCCGGTCATGTCTCCTCTCTAGTATGAAATTGCGTCCATACCAAACAACTAGGGCCGTAGGCCGTAACCTCCGGGAGTAGGAGTAGACGTTCTATTGCTTGGGTTGTTCTGAAGCCGGGAGGATTCGGGTGCCAGGTATTCTGGCAGGGTTGAAGGAACGGTCACAGTCGGCGTAGGCAGCACCAGCCCCGAAGCCCGTCGAAAGGGCAACCGGCCAAGTTCGTCCTAATCATATCCGGCACGCGTCCGTCAGCCGGACATTCACGAGACAGGGTGGGACACACTTTTGAAGAGGATGACCGAAGCAACGACTCCGACTCCGAAACCAATTCCTCTGTAACGAGTTCCCTTAACAAATGCGTGGAGGACGGAGCAAATGACTCGGACTCACGTTTTCACCAGAAGGTCTGCCACTTTGCAAACCAAATCAGACCCACAACCCCTAGGGACACGAACAGAAAAACCTACCGCAACGGTCATACTGGATGCAGTCAGAATTCCATACAAACAAATGCCAGCAGGCCACACACCTTTTGGCTGATGATGTCCTCGCTGGACGTAGGTTTGGGAGATGGAGATGACATGGTTAAAGCCCTTGATAAACAGACACAAACAACAACTTATTGCTACCTGTCCATGATGGTCAACCCGTGGTTTGCAGGACCATAGAAGGTGGAAGCATTGCACAAGCTTCGTCCCCTTCGCTACCGCTCGGGCTCTTCTCAACTGTCTTTAGGAGCTCAATGCAACCTCTTTAACCCGCCTCTATCCTAGCCCGATCGTTGATGGCACAGGTCCCACCTCATCCTTGACGGCGTGCAAGGCCCACTACAAGTCAATCTGCACGCACTTTATTGTGGTCCAACCGAATCTCGAACCATCGAGAACCATTACTCTCACTGACATCCACGGTAAAATCGCATTCCAGAAGCCGCATGCTTTCTGACGGAACGCCTAATGACCACCACTGCCGCTACCAATGGGTATGCATCGATGCTACTGGTATCCCCAAGTCCCTGCTTACGCGTGGGACGCATCTTCTCATCGTCGACATCTGGAAGGATTCTGGATTGAGTTGTCAAATGATTAACTTCTGTGATATAGAATCCAAGCATCTAAACATTTCCTTCGCAAGCTTAAGTCATGGACCATATGCGGTACTACTACGGACGTGGTTGTACTATCCGGCTGGGGAATACGTCAAGCGAGGAGCATGAGGAATAATTAGCAAATCAGGACTGGCTTCGATTCGACGGTTTTTCTAGCGAAAAAGTGTGACGGCGTTGAGGACTTTAAGAAGGATGTCGTGTCGGGATGTAATCACAATGCCAGAGGGAAAGAATTTACATTTACGCTGGGCAGTGTGCTCCCAGCGTCTGGGTTGAATATTAACAGAATGCGTGCATGCCTATATATCATATGAGACGACTTGGTCTCCCCTGGGGAAGAATACGATAACCGAAGAAAGATCCAAACCCGTAGAGCTCAAAGGTATCGAGTTGTAATTTGTCTATTGGACAACCCTCTCGAAGTCGAAGTAGTACTTAGCTCCAAGGGGACGAGCCTAGTAGACCGGATGAGTATCTATACGGATACTATCCACGATTCAACACGTACCTGGTGAATATCATTCCTGTTTGGGACAGGCAACGGATTGGGGAACTTCCCGTCCTTGTCCACAAGACCGAACTCGTACCTCGT
>Ga0307512_10004923_pt1 | contig 14253 bp, 12 predicted proteins | sample 14_EM_MG_FD_200267 | JGI IMG/M metagenome (GOLD analysis project Ga0307512, IMG submission 200267) | Populus trichocarpa ectomycorrhiza microbial communities from riparian zone in the Pacific Northwest, United States - 14_EM | ecosystem: Host-associated > Plants > Roots > Unclassified | place... | reverse complement strand
TTAATGACCCGCTACTTTATCTTCCAAGTCATTCACTCGTTCTTGATCGTCAGTCTCGCTTCTGGAATCATCGCTGCACTGCCCGGACTCGTCAACAACCCCAGTTCGGCTCCCACGCTGCTCGCTAGCAACCTCCCCCTGGCTTCCAACTTCTTCCTAACTTTCATCATTCTCCAGGGACTAACCGTTACCGCCTCGTCGTTGCTCACCCTTGTTCCACTTATTATCTACTACGTCAAGTTGATCATCCTCGGAAGTACTCCGCGGTCGATTTTCACGATCAAATACACGATGCGCAACGTCGCGTGGGGTACCCTCTTCCCGATTACCACCCTCCTCGTCGTAATCTGTAGGTCACCCTGTTCTCTCCTCCCCAGCCGAACTAATACCTTCTTAGCCCTAGGATACATGCTCATCTCTCCTATCATCAATGGTCTAGCATGTTTCACGTTCTTCTTATTTTACCAAGTGTGGAAGTACCTCTTCACTTGGCAACTGGATCAGCCACCGGCCACTGAGACTGGTGGTTTGTTCTTCCCCAAAGCGATACAGCATATTTTCGTAGGGATGTATGTGCAACAGGTTTGCCTGGCCGCTCTCTTTTTCCTCGCTCAAGACGAGAACAAACGGCCAAGTGCGATACCAATGGGTGCATTGATGGTTGTTCTCATCGTCTTCACGGCACGTGTGATTATTTAACCTGCCGTCGTTTAGCACCACTAACTCGTGCCGTTTAAAGGTCTGCTTCAACCTTCTTATTGTAAATTCCTACGGTCCGCTCAAGTCTGCCCTTCCGCTGAGTCTGGCCGACAAGACATACAACCCGAACAACCCAAACCAAAGCGAAGACGATGTCTCACCTGGGTCATCTGAGAAGCCCCTTCCCGATCCCCGCACCAGTCAAGACGCCGCGAATGCGGAAGATGGCGGAATCAAACCCGGCCCTGTCGAAGCCAGACCTAGGGACGAGGATGCAGAGGAAGACGAGGAACTCCACGATTTCAATGTCGAAGGTCCCAATGACTTCAATCATCCCGCCTCCGTCGACACCCAGAGGATTATCTGGATTCCGGATGATGAACTTGGATTAGGCAAGGCCGAAGTGGAGGACATGAGGAAGCGAGGAGTGGAAGCATCCTTGGAGAAGGCCCAAATGGATGAAAAGGGCAAGATAAGGATAACTGGGCCTCCACCGGGTGGACCGGAGATCAACATGGAGTAAACGGTTACTTCCTCTGCGTTCACATGGTCCCTCCTTTCTCCACAACTCTGCAATCCGAAGCAACGGCGTTTTTTCTGTTCTTTTTTCCTGGTTTCATCACAGGTCGTTCTTTTCCATGCACGCTTCGCATCCTACTCCCCTCTATATGACGTTTCTTAGTGACCTACGAATGTGCCTTCTATCTTCCTCGGACGCCCCTGGAACAGTACCATATTGTATCATTATCTCGTACATCTACGTCCTACGCTTTTACGATAACCCTTGCATTCCTTCCAACACCTCTGTTTAATTCTTGGTGTTTCAATTCTTGTTATTTGGCCTTAGGATGACGTGACGCTCTTCTTGAATCTCATGACATGTGGTAGTCTTGAAGTATACATACCATAGCGTTTAAAATTTGAAACGTCGGCTACGGGCCGAGTCGCAATGCCTTGTCGGCATCGAAGGTTTCTCTCATCTACGACCGCCGTTAATTTTGTATCAAGTGGTTACTGCGCGATCACATTACCTGCTGAACGAGTTTTTCATCTGTGAGGACTCGGAGACCGGTGAGCGCGAGGGCCTTGGAGATATTGAGACAGGCGATGTGGGCTTCCTTGGAAGCGGCCGAGAGAGTGAATGCCTTGGTATGGTTACCCCCGTTCGGTTCGGTTGGAATAGCTATGGGTGAAAGGGATATCAACAATAGCTGATAATAAGTGAAGGCAGAGATAGTACCAAACGACGGATGGATGCTTGGAAGCGCTGTGATTGTGATCAGAACCCTCCAGAGGGGAGTACACCAGAACCAAGGATACCGTATGTTACATCTCCCTGGTATAAGGGATGTTAGTGTGCATGGGGAGCGGTCACAAAGGATAGAATGCCCACGAAATCTGTTGATGCGGAAGCGATACCGTACACTCGATCGACTACTCCGTATTTCGCGTTGAAGATCTGCTCGAACGTCTCCCCTGCAGTAGGCGATATGTTAACTTCGCGTTCAAGGTAAGGAGGACGGGTCCATACCAAGAGCCTTGTTCTGTCTCAATTCCATCATCGACCTCTCCGGGCCTGCGACGACCTCGACTTCACAATCAGTTGCTAGCGCAGATGCCCTGGACACGGATTGTGGGTCGGAAAGACCATCAGGTAGGTATTGAGGATACATACTCAAAGCATCTCTTAACACGCTGGGTAATCGGCACCACTTCGCTGTATTTCGTGGAGCGAACGAGCCAGCTACAGTGACGTGGTGGTTATCACGGCGGGTTGAAAGGAATGGTTTGGATACTCTTGCCTCATCTCGGCATTATCGGGAATTACTGCTCAGGTAAACAAAGTGATAGGAGTGGGAGAATGAGCTGTTTCTCACCATTTGTGGCCCAACCTTCACCTTTGAAAATACCGTGGACTCGAACGTGGGGTCGCAGCTGCTGACGCAGAGCAGCGATGTTGTTATATGCCAGAACGGCTGCATCCAGTGCATTTTGGCCCTCCCATGGGCTTAAGGCGGCATGTGCGCTTTAGACATGGTATTAGCACAGAATGCGTCCGATCCTGGCCAAATCCATCACCTGCGACCTTTGTATTTGGCGGTCATCCTCTGGATGGCTAGAGTGGAACTCAAGCTGCTCGTAGCGTTCGGTCCAGGGGCGGGATGACACATGACGCATCCGACCATATCCTTGTACGCTCCAGCTTCTAGCATGATTTTTTTGCCCATACCACCCTCCTCACCTGGTGCGTTTAGTGCCAGGCGGGGACGTGGGGTGGAAGAGCGCTCACCGGGAGTTCCGAGAAGAATCACAGTACCCGAGATGTTGTGTTTTATGATGGCCTTCTTAATTGCACAGGCGACAGCGACTCCGGAGATTGCGATGAGATTGTGGCCACAAGCATGGCCAACACCAGGAAGTGCATCCATCTCTGTAGATCCGGTGTCAGGTCACCACTGAAGGGGTTCGGGAAAGGGTGGTGATCACCAGAGTTAACACCGATTGTTTGCCCACCGCTTTCGTGGGTGAACTTGGCCTCCCACCCAGTCTGCAGGATGTAGTTCCTCTTGACTTCGAACCCTTGCTTGGTTACATAGTCCGTCAAGACATCATGCGCGTATCTGTTGTGGGAAGATGAATGGTCAGGAACTTCCTGGACTGATCGTGTCGATAAGCAACGTACTTCTCCTCGAATAGTAGCTCAGGGTGGGCTTCATGTGGCAGTTTGAGTCTCGTCGCTATTCCATGGATGGACCAACCCACCGTGTATCTTCAAACTCAACTCTCTCAAGCTATCATCAAGTGCGTCGATCTCCTCTTCGACGGTGGTCCATAGTTCAGAGTTCCAGAGAGATGCTTGGGGTAACGGCGAAGGGAGGATATCTTCACCAACGGACCAAAACTTTGGAGGCGCTTCGCTCGACATGTCGTCTTGTTGGCAAAATTGGTTAGCGGAGGGAGATATATATCCGGATGGATCATCTTCGGCGGCTGGCCGGAGGCAGGGAGAGTAAGTGATGATATCATTGTGTGGGAGACGATGATCAGGGCCACCGGACCATTCTCCTTGCTCTCCGCTCACCTTGATCGTCTCACGTGAACATCATGTCTGGTAGTGCGGGTTCGTCGAGAGTGAACCTAGAGGGTGTAATGCTCTTTGAACAACCGTTTGCTAGGGTAAGTGAACCTTGCTCTGCTCATTTCAGAACTCTAATCCACCTGTGCAATCGTAGGTTCCGTTTGAGAACTACCGGAAGGTCTTCCATACAACCCAGCGACAGTTTGACAAGGATTTCTCCGCAATGCAGACGACGGCTAATGACCTTGCTGAGCGGTCGAAGAACGGCGGAGAGGTGGATAAGGAAGATGCGATCCAAAGCATTGACGCAATGATTACAAGGGTCGAGAACTTGAAGCGGAAGGTGAGTAAAATTACGTATCGCTATCCGTGGTGTGGGTGTCTAAATTTACCAGTTCTCGGATTTGAACGAGAATGTAGGTACCCCCACCCAAGCGGTGATGAAGGAACGCCTCCAACACCTCTCTGTCGCGGAAGATGCCCAAACCCAAATCACTCCGGAGTACCAACGGTGGTCGGATACGAGGTTAGACAGGTGGCTTATTGATTGGACCTTGCGCACGGGGAGGGAAAGAACCGCGAAGAAGATTACAACCGAGAAGGGCATACATGTGAGACATCCCCGGTTAATCGTCTTAGAATTTACTCACGTTCTATGGCAGACACTCGTGGATGTAGACATGTTTATGGACATCCGAAGGATAGAACTTGGACTCGTAAATCACAGTTGCACCGAAGCTCTTACCTGGTGCAACGAGAACAAACCAGCGCTCCGAAAGTTAAAGGTACGCTATTTCAGCAGCTCTCGTTCAAAGATCTGGCTCACGGCTTTTACAGAGCACCTTGGAGTTTGACCTCCGGCTTCAGGAGTACATTGAACTCGCTCGCCTTCGTCAAACAGATGAAGCCATTGGATACTTGAAGAGGCACATTATCAACTGGCATGATGCGCACATGCAACAGATCAAACAGGCAACTACACTCCTGGCCTTTCCACCCAATACAACTTGTAATCCCTACAAGGTCAGGAGAACTTAAGAAACCCCATAACTCCTCATCTGACACCCATACAGAGACTTTACGATCCCTCGCGTTGGGATTCTCTCGTTCGGGCATTCCGTCTTGCCGTGTATAGCCTTAATTCGCTCCCGACAGAACCACTGCTCAACCTCGCGCTGTACGCCGGTTTAGCGTCACTCAAACTCCCTTCCTGTTACGATGCTTCATGTAAGAATGTCGACTGCCCCGTCTGTGACCCAGATCTCGGGGTGTTAGCCCAAGAGGTCCCCTCAAGTCATCACGTAAACTCGACTATTGTTTGCCAAATATCTGGCAAAATCATGAACGAGGACAATCCCCCGATGGCATTTCCGAACGGCTATGTTTATTCTCGAGAGGTATGTTGATCCAGTACGGTATGATCTCCTACCTCGCTTAACCCACCTCCACAGGCATTGGAAGAGATGGCCGCCCAGCACGACGGAATTGTGACGTGTCCCCGATCGCACAAAACATGCACTCTGCAGGAGCTTCGCAAGGTGTTTGTATCGTGAAAATTAAAACCAGCTGTAATAGTGTCTGTACCCGTAGCTGTCCTGGAACCGTTCGTGGGCGATGACGTGGGTTTCGTCCACGGCAATCAACAATACGCGCGAGCCACGTCTGTGTGTTTACCCATCAAACCTTTCTTTACAGGCCAGCGTGCGACGGGCAGCGCACGTTTTTTCCAACCGAAAACGCCCTAGGATCGCTCGTCGAAAAATCTCAGTTGCACTTGTTTCAGACCCATCTCCCTATCAGCGTGTGCTGAACGCTTTCCCGATATCTTGCAATCATGTCCGTTATGCTCACGAAGTTCGAGTCCAAGAGCAATCGTGTCAAGGGTATGCGCTCGTGATAACCTATCCTCATTTTTCGCCCGTTCAGATCTCGTCTAGGGCTCGCCTTTCACCCGACGCAACCGCTCCTCGCCGCATCTCTTCATAATGGAAGCGTTCAGTTATGGAATTACAGAATGGGGGTCCTGGTAGATCGGTTTGATGAGCACGATGGTGTGGGTTTCCTCGAACGTGTTATTCGCAATCCTCAACGGTTCCCTAGGTCCTGTTCGAGCCGTCGCTTTCCATCCAAGTCGGCAGCTGTTATGCACCGGTGGAGACGACTACAAGATCAAGGTCTGGGGTGAGGTTCCCGCTATTTGTTCGTCGGGCTTCAACAGCTGAACTTTCACAAGATATCCGACCACAAAATCGGAGGTGTCTTTTTACTCTGCACGGCCATCTGGATTACATCCGCACCGTTCAGTTTCATCATGAAATGCCGTGGATTGTATGCGCTTGCTTCTGGGTCCCTCACATTTTGCTCACGACGAACCACCTCCTATAGATCTCAACTTCCGACGACCAAACCATTAGAGTTTGGAACAGCACGTCTAGGAACTGTATAGCAATCCTTACCGGTCATTCCCACTACGTTATGTCTGCGCAATTCCACCCCAAGGAAGATCTTGTCGTTTCTGCCTCAATGGATCAGACCGTCCGAGTTTGGGATATCTCCGGTCTTCGAAAAAGCACGCCGAACACGGCACCTGGAGCCTTTGATACTTTCGACAACTTCTCGACTGTGAAGTACGTGCTGGAAGGTCACGACCGTGGAGTCAACTACGCGATGTTCCATCACACGTTACCTCTCATCGTTTCGGCTGCAGACGACAGGCAGATCAAAATCTGGAGGATGAGCGAGACCAAGGCTTGGGAAGTCGATTCTTGTCGAGGACACTTCAACAACGTTTCTTCCGCTTTGTTCCACCCCAAACACGAGCTTATCGTCTCCTGTGGTGAAGATAAAACTATCAGGGTCTGGGATCTTGCCAAGCGCACGGCTGTTCAGACCTTCCGGAGAGAGCACGATCGATTCTGGGCGTTAGCTGCTCACCCTGAGCTGAACCTATTCGCGGCTGGCAAGTCTCCGTCTATGTCAGTATGATGAATAACTATTTAACTCAACACTAGGTCATGACAGTGGTCTCATCGTTTTCAAGCTTGAGCGTGAGCGACCCGCTTTTGCAGTCCACGGAGACCAAGTTTACTACGTTCGCGATAAATACGTGCGGGCTTACGACATTGGGTCTGGTTCCGACATTGGTCTCCTCAGCGTTCGCAAATTCGGAAGCCCTTACATCCCTCCTCGTACACTGAGCTTCAACCCTGCTGAACGCGCCGTTCTCTTGACGATATCCTCCGATAATGGACTGTACGAACTCACGGGCCTTCCCAAGGAGGCGATCGGGGAGGTGAAAGACTCGTCCAGTGAGGGCAAGAGGGGCAATGGCCAGAGTGCTATCTTCGTTGCTCGTAACAGGCTGGCCATCTTGAATAAGGCGACTCAGGTCAGCTTCCTCCCTTCACTTCAAAGGACACGCCGTCGATCCTTTTCTAGCTAATTGAGGTCCGTGACCTCTCCAATTCGGTGATCAAGACTATCAAGGCCCCTGTTCAGACGAATGAAATCTTCTACGGTGGAACCGCCAGTCTAATCCTCAGCTCCACAGCCTCGGTCGTCCTGTACGATATCCAACAACAAAAGACCTTGGCCGAGATCGCCACCCCACCAGTAAAGTATGCCATCTGGAGTGCAGACGGTTCCCTTGTCGCGTTGCTCAGCAAACACAGTAAGTTTTTACGGTCTTACGTTAATTTGCGAGATCAACCTTTTCTCCAGCCATCACGATCGCGAGCAAGAACTTCTCTCAACACACGCTAATTCATGAGACCATTCGTATTAAGTCAGGTGCATGGGACGATTCCGGTGTTTTCGTTTACTCAACCCTGAACCACGTCAAGTACACGCTATCCCAAGGGTACGTAGCTGCCATGATGTTTGCCCTCGCATTGCTGAAGCACCATTTCATAGCGATCACGGCGTGATTTGCACTCTCGATAATCCCGTCTACCTCACGCGTGTCAAGGGAAAGATCATACACTGTCTCGATCGCTCTGCCCGCCCACGCACAATCACCATCGACCCAACGGAATTCCGTTTCAAGGTAGCCTTGATGCGAAACAATTACGAAGAGATCCTTTACATTATCAGGACCTCTAACCTCCTTGGTCAGAGCATCATCGCATATTTACAACAGAAGGGGTACCCAGAGGTTTGTGGCCACCAATTTCTCAAAGCTCTCGATCGACCTTACATCCTGTAATAGATCGCACTGCATTTTGTGCAAGACAAGAGCACTAGGTTCGACCTTGCCATCGAGTGCGGTAACCTCGATGTTGCCCTTGAAACTGCTCGGGATGTTGACAGACCTGACTGTTGGGAACGTCTCGCTCAAGCCGCTCTCAAACAAGGAAACCACAAAGTAACTGTCCCCTTTCAGTTACATAAAACGCCTCTAATTCGAATGTACAGATTGTAGAGAAGGCCTATCAACAGACTAAGAACTTCGACCGGCTGTCATTTTTGTACTTGGCCACTGGAAGCACCGAGAAGCTGACGAAAATGCAAAAAATCGCGGAAGCTAGGGGTGACCCAATGTCCCGTTTCCACAATGCTCTCTTTACGAATGATATTCCCGCCCGGATAGCTGTCTTGAGGGATGTCGGACTCCGTGAGTACAGTCCCCCGGTTCTCTGTAGTTTGATTTCTCACCCGTCGCTGGAGATCCCCTCGCATATCTTACCGCCAAAACCAATGGGTTGGATGAACTCGCTCTGGAGATTCTTGAAGTTGCTGGACTGTCCGAAGCCGATATTGATGACGTCCCGTCGTTTGGAACTTCTACTCTCGAACCTCCACCGGTCGTGAACAAAACTACAGACCTCAACTGGCCGGCCATTAATGTTGGGGAGAACTACTTCGAAAAAGCCCTCGCCAACGGTGTCCTGGAAGGAGATGAACCACACGTCAACGGAATCGACGGCGTGGCTGCCGGTAGTTCTGCCCTCGACGACTGGGCGAAGGACGAAGAGGTCCAGGAAGTTATCCCTCCTGAAGAGGGTGGTTGGGATCTTGATGCCGATGACGAAGAAGAGGAAGAGGAAGAGGACGAGGGACCAGAACCCGAAGAGGAGCTAGGAGCTGGTGCCACCCCCGGCGCCAGCGAGACAGCATTGTGGGTGCGAAACTCCCCATTTGCTGGAGATCACGTCGCAGCGGGATCTTTCGAGACAGCCATGCAGGTGAGCATAGATACTCTTTTCTCGCCACGGGACTTGCTCACCTCTTGCATGCCCAGTTACTGAACCGGCAGTTCGGTGTTACAAATTTCCCCGCGCTGAAATCTCTCTTCCTGACCGTGTACCGGGCTTCTCATACCTATCTATCCCCCATCGCTTCCCTCCCCCCATTACAGCTACATCTCCGACGCAACCAAGAAGAGTCATCACCAAGTCGTTTCTTGCCTGTTGCTGCCCGTACTGTACAGTCAATTCGAACGGAACTTTCCGAAGGATTCCGTCTTGTATCCGGGAACAAGTTGCCGGAAGCGAAGGAGACCATACGAGCGGCGCTCCAAGCACTTTTGTTGGTTCCCGTCTCTTCCGATTCTGAGGGAAAAGAGGTGAGTATAATCACCGTCTGATTTGAGTGATCGCTGACCTGTACTAGTGGCGAGACACCGTTACCTTGGCTCGGGAGTACATCCTCGGCATTTCTATCGAACTTGAGCGGCGTAGAGTGGTGGAACAAGACCCAGGCAATGTGAAACGCAATCTAGAACTTGCTGCCTACTTCACAAATTGTCGCATGCAGCCACCACATATGCAGATCGCTCTGAGGAGTGCTATGGGAACCTTCAGCAAGGCTAACAACCATGCATCAGCCGCCAAGTTTGCCAGGAGACTTATTGACCTGAACCCCGATCCTAAGATTGTTGCACAGGTGTGTCGGTGTCCGTCGGTCTTTTGCGTCCATATCACTGACTCGATTTACTTAGGCCAGGCAACGTGTGGCCGCTGGGGACCGCAACCCGAGGAATACCGTCGAAATCGACTACGATGAATTTACCGACTTCGAGATCTGTGCAGCGTCCTTCACACCGATCTACAAAGGCTCGCAATCCGTCCGCTGCCCATATACCGATGCTGCATACCTCCCAGAGTACAAGGGCCATCTGGACCCGTTGACTGAACTGACCGAGATCGGTCTCGTTTCTTCCGGTTTGCCTGCACCTTAGATAATTTGTTGTTCTGGTGTCAACACCGCGGGTTGTATATTTTACACTCCACTACTCTATAACGAACTCTCTTCGGACGGTTACGCGTACAGCGTGCAATTGCAAAACAATTCGACATTTCGAAGCATACAGCGAGAGAGAACCACGGTCTTCTTTCTTCGGAGACAAGGACCAGGTGAAGTACAAGTGAATGCTACAAGCTCTCCCCCAGAGCAGCAAGCGCCGACCTAACACTGTTGATGAAGTCGAGTAGCATCGCCCGCGTTTGCTCTTTTGGCGCGTCAGCAGGCGTATCACGGGAGGAAAAGACAGGGTGAGATGGTCTGCACGATATAACGCGTACCAACACAAGATCTTGAGGATAGCGAACACCTGCCTTGTACTTTCTCTTTCTCTATGATGAAGTTGACCTCCTTCTCAAGCAACTCTGTGGCTTTCTCGTGTTCGTGGGCGGGTTTGGCGGCTGCCCAAGCGTGGAACTCGAGAACCAAGTCGAGTAAAGCCTTGTTTATCTCTAGTGAAATAGTAACAGTTAGACCGTGTCGCGGACTGCCGGAGTGGTTCGCATACTCTGCTGGAACTCGACATCTCGTGAGCCTTCTGTCTCGAAAGGCTGAACCACAGTGGCGAGGTGATTGAATGGTTGGTATCTATCTGCAGCGATGTCGGTGGGATTTCGTTGTCCCGACATGGTCGATTTTCTTCGATTTTAGAGGGTAGAAGGAGAGGTGCAGATAATCACGTGGGTTTGTTTGGCATTAGCCTTAAAAACAAACAAACGGCAAATAGGTAAGTACTACGATCATGATCCCTCCTGCATCGCTTGACCGTGAGTGGTCGACTGTTGGAAGACCATTCACCCGCACTATGGGTGAAGTTTTCCCTTCAACGGGCTCTGTTCGACTAGGAATTGACTAAGTGATAGTTCACCGGGTAGTATACTCGGACAATCTGGATGGCACGAAGTTCCGCGATCCCTAGTCACAGGACATCACTGTCCTACCCTTCTGCACAGAATCTCAGAATGTCTTGATCGCATCCCTCTGGACTAGTTTTTTTTTGTTTTCGTGCGCTTCCCGAGGAGGGGTGACTAATCCTCGTGGTATTGTATGCACAACTCCCACACGTCATCGACAAAACGTTCCCCCCCCCCACGTAGCGCTACCCGACCGCTTAACAAAATTCTATTCGGTTTATCGTCGAAAAAGCCTCGGTTAAGCTCGGGTAGTGCTACTAGAGTGGGGCGGTCTTGCTGATGCCTCCCTTCCTCCAGGTGGTATCGGAACGCGTTTGGCGTGATACTTTGAATGTTTCACTTCCATTCTCCGGGTACCGCGTTCAGTTTTTGTTTTCTCTTCTACAAACGCGTGCTCGAATCGGAACGTAACACCCGCAGACGTGCACGCGAGCCAACTCGATCGTATCTAATTAGCGAAGGCAGATGGAAGCGATCATTCCTGGTTTCAGCTGCAGTGCTCCTCGTGCATTCCTCGTGGGTTACCGGACTAGCTATCATGGGAATTTTGTGGAAACCAGCAACCTCCACCGTGTCGGACGAAAAACCGCTCAGGTACGCGACTTTTCCTCACGGCCATGTCCTCGTTCATGATCCTTCCGTAGTTTGCTTCGCATGTTTTGTAGGAGTTTGTTGAAGTGTGGGATGAGGGCAATAGAGCCCTGGAACGGTTCACCTCGTACTCGTTAGGTGCGAGTTTGGTCGTCTATTCATTTTCTACAGCGCCAAACCATGACGGTTCCTGGCATCTACAGCATTGCAGTCACCCGAGATTTTGCGGTTATGAAGGTATGATGTGCATTCGTTCGATGACAATGGCTTGGGAATGATTAATGATGATTTGAATGCTCGAGCCTTCGTGCACACGTACAGCGGAACTCTGCAGACACCAGTCAGTCATCAGCAAACGCCAGTGTTAATTCAATTAAGGTTCAGAATACACTTCTGAAGAGGGTTATCGGTTATCGGTTACCACTGGTAGCCATTGAAATCCGGGACCAGACACCAATCTCCTTGCATCGTGCATTGTTGTGGGAAGATCATTCCTGGCTATGGTGAGCCGCATGTTACAGCCAGTACCTCAATCTTCAAGGCCTCCGAGTTGGTCTCATTAACATTAATCTCAGAAGTGACAGATCTCGAACCCAGACCCGTTCACATAGCAAGTACCACCCTACCAAAACCAATTCTGGTCCAGACTCTCCCTCCAGTACGAACATGATCTAGGCCAGCTCACAGTTTTACCGCCTCTGATGCAGCATCTATAAATACTCAACATCAACAGCTGAGATTTGCATCCGCGACTCGGACGATACGTATGAGTTCTCAGGTGACCTTCGCACGCTCTCACACTGTATTCGACGTGGGAGCCAAAGAAGGCTCTACCAGAGGTGTATATTCATCGTGCTGGGCCTCGAGCCTGGATTTCTGATGCTCCCGCTGAATTTTGGGACTATTCACGGAGTTTGACGATGCGACGCACATTAGATCGGCCCGCTCCTCTCGACTCCGTTGCTGCAAGCTCAACAGTTGGAGGTATCGCAATTTATCATAACCTTGGGTTTTTCCCACCTCGTAGCCTCATCGATCATCTCTCGTCGTTCTCCTGATTTCCATTACCAACGTAAATAAATCACCTCGACTTGCCTATCGCATACAACCTCCCGGGTTTCATTGTTGTGGGAATACACATTGAGAATCCTTCGCTTACCCGAGGGTGGTCTGGGAGATCAGTATAGATGCTCATCCATTCGTTCTGGGGTTTGAACATATTACTAGAAGGATGGGAATCGGAACTACTCATGATTGGGCGTCCCTTCTGATTGCCAGAAAAATAAGGATATCAACCCCGAAACTTCCTCTAAATAGTGTAAAAATCAACGCTACAGTCTTCCTACTCTCGGCCCTGTCCAGGCCGGGCCCCGGAAACCTTCTCCCAGGGGAGACCATTCGGAATATCCGTGCGACGCGATTTATTTTTTGTGCACATCAAACGGCATCTGGCACGGGGGGATGTACGATCTCTGCCAATCGGGGGTGTAAATCTTTGTTTACATGCCACCATAAACGAAAGGACCTTATTCTATTCTTTTGAAAAAGAAGTCTATCGTTTTGCAATACGCGAACTTGCCGGGCAATACTTTATCCCAGCTTTCTGGGCCACTTGTTATGATCAGAACTTGCCGGGCAATATTAACTGGTATTGTGCACTGTGGCCCCGAGCCCGCGCAACGTGGCCACGTAAACTGTAAAGCACGAGTCGGCCGATCATGAACAGCTCTGATACTCATCCTTCTCTCTCGTATATAGATGTCAGTACATAATATATTCAGACTCCGAAACGGATGGATGAGCATTTATACCGATTTCCCAGGCCACTCTCCATCGGGGAGGTTTTCCAATAATTGTTGTCTGATAAGGCATACATCGCCGTCCTCGATCATCGTGGAATGAATGACATGCCCTCAGGAAGAGCATCATTCACTCGCGAACACCTGCCGCAACGAGTATCCTAAAGGGCGGACCGACCGGCGCGCCTCGCGATCAGGCATAACCGCAAGACTCTATTTCGCCCCTTGAGTGAGGGTCGGAACTCGTGCCGGATGGACTCATCTCCCTTCGCTAATATCGGTCATCTTGCTTGCAAGGTTTCGGACCCCCTAAATTATCCCGTCTGAACGAACATCGCAGCATCTACGCATTTGTTTAACCGTGTTATTCCTGCCACACCCAGTCACCTATAGGGCACTCGTGTTCGTTGTGTGTGACAGAAACCGCCACCGGTACTCGATGCTAGTATAATCCGTGCAGTATTTTTCATATCTTAGGAAGGGCAAAGGCAGGAATGAGATCATTTTATTATTTCTTGTTACAGCTACATGGCACGGCTTCGCCATCAACGAGCTATCTGACTGCGAAACGAAAAACAATCAGTCGTCTGTGAGAAACATTCACAAGTGTGGGAATACCTTCAAGGACCATCGACCCCTTGAAACGAGACGTTACAGGCGTGAGGGGGGACGGGGTCGCCAGGACGCGAAGGCGCGCGAGCTCTAAACAAAACTTTTTTCCCCATCGGTAGTGTGTAACGCCAAAATTGACGATAGCTGTGGCGCCTCTGGAACGTCTCGCGCACCACGCAAGCAAGGTTCGTGCCAACATAGTCGGCGCTTCTCTAGTGGAATAAGCGTACAGAATATCCAAGTTAGGATTTACCTGGGTCGGCTGCGATAAGGGGCTCCCTGTGTTGTAAAGAGTTGCGATCGCTGCCCTAATGAAATT
>Ga0307512_10004922_pt1 | contig 14257 bp, 19 predicted proteins | sample 14_EM_MG_FD_200267 | JGI IMG/M metagenome (GOLD analysis project Ga0307512, IMG submission 200267) | Populus trichocarpa ectomycorrhiza microbial communities from riparian zone in the Pacific Northwest, United States - 14_EM | ecosystem: Host-associated > Plants > Roots > Unclassified | place... | reverse complement strand
GAGGATTCTTCTCTTGATCGGACTTGGAAATCCCGCTGTCCTGTAAGAGTTGTTGCCATTCCTTGGGCAAGCCAGTAAATTCTCCAGTGGATGAGTTGAAACCAACATGAGTGAGATGGACGGGGTCATAGGGTGTGCTGATCTCCGGCCGTTTGTTCGAGTTGAGAAAGTCGGTCATAAACCCGAGCATACCCTTCTTGCCTTTGGCGGTTACAGTGCCGCTACGGGAGCGCGCTGCAGTGCCCATGCGATCTATCGGGGGAGGAGAAAACGACGTGACGTTGACGGAGGGCGAATACACGGTGGAGGACGAATTGGTGACGAGTGTGTGAGAATCTCCATAGGATTCCCTAGGGAATTGGTCTAGGTGCGGGGTAGAGGCGGTGCCATGGACAGGAGGTGGATTGGGATCGGTATAGAGATCATTGAGATTGACCGTGTTGGCCCTGGAAGGACGCGGTGGGGTTGGGGGTATGGAAGATGCGGCCATATCTTTAGTGGTGGGAAAGACGAAAGAACTATATTCCTGTTGCGGCGAGGAAGGCGCAGTGGAAAAGGGATCTGATTCGACCTCGTGGATGGTGGTTGGCGCAGTGGTTACAGAGCGCCGACGGGAGTGGGAGGAAGGTTTGTGGAGAGAGCTGCGGGACTTGTGGTGGGAAACTGAGGGGTCTTGGCCCCTGGAAGGCTTTGAAGCGTGGTGTGGGGTCGGTGGAGGGGGGGGAGCTTGTCTCGAGGGAACAAAGGGATCCTTGTACTGAGCAGCGGCAGCTTGGTGAAGATTGACGTTTGAGAGGAGTTCCTGGTACTCTTGGATAGATTGTCTCGACGGCTTGTGGTATTCGACGGTGATTTTTGAGGCGCGACGGGTCGACGAGGCCGATGGAGAGGAAGAGTCGTAGGGTTTGAGGTTGGTGGCCGTACGTGAGGTGGGCAAACTCATTTTCGCGGCAAATTTGGGACGTTATTCGAACCGGAACCAGCGCTGGGTGGTTTGGGTCAAGAGAGAGCGTTTTCTTTGCTTGCCTGACAACCAAACGATCGCAACGAAGCTATAGGCGACAAAAATGGCTCGGCGGGGCGATTTAGCGAGTGGATTGACAATAATAAGTACAGTACAGCAAATCTGTTGGCATCGACATGTCCCGCTTTCAGTCTAGCTGGGCCATCTCCTCCTGGTCTTTCATTTCCCACGCATCTCTGCCTTTCCTCTTGACTGCATCGTCGTGGCCTTGTTCTTTTTTTAAAAAAAAATAACGTGTGGCACTGAGATCAAGGTACCAACGCTCACAACGCACTTCAACGTACTTTCGCACCTGCACCTATACACCACCTTTGATGATCCTTAATGCGAGCTCGATACATCCGGAAAAAATCCGCCTTCAAATCTCGATTGCTCTTCACGCTGCGCGGCGACGGCTGTGTGCCGTTCAAAACTCACACATGCCCGATCAACGCCTACAGTCGTTTTAATAAAACTACGATCCTCCGCGGCAAAAGACACAGCCATGATTTCCCCGAACGGTGTGAGAGGCGCTCCGCGTCCCTCGCGCATGTTCTGTGCGCGGTGTCCATGATGCAGAGGGCGCGATGCACCTACCGGGTGAGTATCAATATACTCCCATACGTCGTGTTCCTCTCACACACGCACACCGGACCTTTGATACACGCCCCTCTCAGCCATGAGCGCCGCCTTGCGGCGCCCATCTTTGAGCTAAGCTATAATGTACCGTAGAGAGATATCCAAAATGAGTCCGTGCATCCTGCTGCCCGTCTGACCTGGGACTTCCGCTCATCTCCCGGAACCTGAAGGGCGTTCAACGCACACCGACTTTGAGTGGGAACTCTGTACAAAGCCGCCCTGAAGTTGCGCTGTGGACCATCGCTTCGCCTCGCCTCGCGTTTGATGGGGTCTCCAGAGCAGCATGAAACACAGGTACGTTAGCGTGATGCCAGCTCCGAGATGCCCAGGGAGGACGTCCAATGCTCGTCCCTACAATCCGAGGGCTTACGAGATGAATCGCCTCTGGGCACTTCGGATCCTCTACCGGCGAGCGTCAAGCCTTCATTGGTCACAGGAGAGAACTTCACATAGCGATAGCGATCGTTCTCGACCTGTGCCCAGCTTAGACAGCCAGAATGCCGCGCCAACTGCGGATCCAACCGAACCACTTGCGTGGGCCTGTGACCGCCCGCTACAGCCCCTTGGCTCCTCCTTTGCCCCTCTAAGCTTCAGTACCTTCTATGAAGAAAGCCGACAGCCAGTCAAAAGCGTCATCAGACACAGCACAAAGTCGTTTACACTTCATGGGCGCAAGTCCAAGTGGGGTCAAGTGGGGTGTCAACAAATCCAAATTGCTCTACATCCGTTATCCCGTCATGCCAATCAATTCCCGATGTGGTAAATCGATGGGGGCAGACCGGTCAGGTGCTAGGCTCATGCATGGACAAACTCCGTTAGTCTAGAGGCCATCCCCCTTCCCAGGCATGTGTGCTTCTGGCACGTAAAAGTGAGTAAGTAGGTCAGGCATGGGTCGATAATACGTTGGGGCAAGAGCCCGCGTCGACAATCATCAGGCTTCTCCTCGAAAGCTCGCTCGTTCCTAGCGGCGTATCGTCGGAGGTGGCAAGTTGACAGGCGGACCCGGGCCTTGCACATGGCTGTTTGCCACTTTGGCTGGACTTGTATGTTTTGGAATACAGTGGCTCTGATTTCCTCGCGTCGGGTCGAGTGTGCGCTAGGAACCAAGGTAGGTGCATACTTGTATGTTGTGCTTATGACCCCGTGAGATCGTATGCTTTCGTTTATACCTCTCCGACGAGCATCGTAGAACCGTGTGCGAAGAATCGGCGATATGGCCAGTGATAGGACTTGTATAATCTTGCCGTGCTTCCAAATAACAACACGTACGAATCCCCCCAACCCCATCGCGCCGACCGTCGCTCCCCCTTCCTCTTCCTCTTCCCCTCCCACCCCAAAAAATAAAACATGAAACACAAAATCCCATTCCACGGCCGAGAACAGAACGGTTTGAGAATTCCGTGCGTGGCTGATCGCATCCTAGAGCTCCAACACTCGGCATGGGCCCTCCGTCCGTTCGACGGGTGTTCCTCGCCTTGCGCCGTTGCCGTTACACCGCATCAATGAGAGAATCGTTTCTGCCCCGCTGTGTGGTTCCCAATGCTCAGCGTGCCCGTGGAAGAAGTCAGAAGTCGGCATTACACCACGTAAAGGGGCAACTCGCTGATCTACCATCAGTTCCTTCTCATAGGTTCTTACTACTTACTGTACTAGTAGATGCGTATCGACAAATGATGAAACTTTATCCGCTCCATCAACACTTGAACCGAGCCTCCGAAATACAGAACAGCACACTATTGCGGCAATGTTGACAACCGACGGAAGTGTGACCTATGGATGACGTCTTTCGGCTGTCGGGGATGAGCTGGAGAGCTTATTATTATCCTACGACAATTCAACAACTTGGGGTTCCCCCAGCATTTTCCTCTAGCAGTCGTTGCAGTTACACTTAGAGTAATCACATTGTAGGATGTTGTGGACTAGCTTCTCCGACCCCCTCCCCGTATCCATCTCTCTGTATATAAAAAACCCGATGGGAAATCCTTTATGAACTGAGATGAATAGTATCATGCCAGCAGATGCGCCATTCACGGGCCTAGTAAGGGTTCGTTGATGAGGACGCCTATCGGCCAGTTAGAATGTTTCAGAAGAGGTGATGGCCTGGGCCTAAGGAATGGGGGTGGGTTCGAGGAGACAAGAGATACGCTTTCCGCACGGGATAATAGATAACAAAGACGGAGGAAAGGGCCCGTGCCCATGCTCGTGCTGTGGCGTCGAAAACTCAGTTTGCAAAAAGTTACCACCCTCATCTGTGAATGATCGATGATCTACCATAACCGAACCCTCGCCATCCGTTTCTTCCTGGTCTTCTGTGCGTTTCCATCAAAACCGTGTCGTTATCGTGACCAGTATCATCCGTTATCGACTGGACGGGCGCAGGAATTTCCGTGGTTTTCATCGAACAGGCCATGGAGGCCAAAAAATGCAGCAGCGAATCCAGTTTGAGCATGTGGAAAGTACGTACAAACAGAGAATGATACTATACTCGAGCACAATAAGCGCGTCGTAAGCTATGGCATGCCCTCAGGGAGCTGGAGACCTAAGGGGATGCGATTAAACGCAAAAAATACAAACTGCGGCTTCCTTGATATGTGTTTGTGTTTTTAGTCATCAAACAGCGGTCGGAACGCCTGTCACCCACACACACAGAACGCACGAACAAATCGGAACGAAAATAGTTGAGCGCAAGCATGGAATGGATAAGGAGGTGGGCATACCTTGCCACTTTCATCTGACTGCGTGGGACCCATCTCCGACTCAATATCATCCTCGAAAGAGTCGACGCCCTGCCCTTGTCCTTGTTCGCCCAAGTCTGTTTGGGGTGCCAGCGACAGTGACAGCGGCGGTGGCGGCGGTGGTGTTGGTGGCACCGACGGAGCCGGAAAGTCTGATGGGTCCATGTAAAGACCGACTTCTTCACCCTCATCCTCCATCATTGCATGGAATTCATCCGCATCCATCTCGCCGAGACCAGATGCATGCAGCGCCTCCTTGTCCGCGGCGGACATCTGGGACCCCGGAAGGAAGAGGGATTCTTCCCGGGGTTGGGAGACGGCGAGCGAAGACCGACGAACAGCTGGTGGCTGCGAAGGCGTGGACAGCCGCGCTCCCGGGGAGCGCCGTGTGAGTGCGGCGGGCGCTACGCGCTGAACGACCTTCGCTGGCGTGCGATGCCGTGCCGTTGCTTCCTCGCGAGGGCGCTTGTGTGTTGCACGGCCTTGCACGGACCCAGACGACCCCGCGGAGCGGGTCTGGCTTGGTACGGCAGCCGCTGGCGGGGCGGGAGCGCCGGGAACGCTGTTGGTCGACATCGCGAAGAGACTCTCGATGCTGTCACTCTGCACGTTTACGTACAGAGCCGCGGCCGGATTGGTGAAACGCACTTCGAGTATGGCCTCCATTGATTCGGCATATGCAATCGTTGCCTGATTGATGCCGTATGCAAGTTAATACCCACGAGAAATCTTTGCGCCGGCTAGAGAAGACTGGGTGGGTACTGAATGAAAGACTCACATTGAATTCACGGAGATGGAATGCAAGGGAGATAGGTGTCGCGAAGATATCATAGTTCTCAAACTCGTCCGCGCTGATGGTCAATTCAGTGGCTAGTTGCCCTGCCCCTGCATTACACTGATTTACGCGCAGGCCAGACGAAACAATGTCTAGCGCACCTTTGCCGTCTAGCGAGGTCTCGAAACTCCTGACCTGTACCTCAGTGTCATCAAATACCCATATTAGTTGTGGATCAGCCTTGCCCCTCGTCGACGGAAAATGGTCAATCATATCCCTCATGGCTTTGGGGCCTATCACAACGTGTGATTCATTCAAGGCCTCAGGGACATGAAGGTGCAGTTGGGAGGACGGCGTTTGTAGCACCAACCGATGTGTCTTTACGATACCTGATGGCGACTCGTTTCAGTGAGAACACGACATACTAATAATGACATAGTAACCTCACCGTGTTTACAGTTCAAGCGAACAATTAATTTGCCCTCCAAACCATCGAGATCCTCATCCTCATGGTGAGACACGCCATCTACTACAATGAGATCAAGTCTTTCCAGAGTTTTTTCGAGGGTTTTGTGCTTGAGAATCGCAAGTAGGGGCTGCGAAAAACCGTATTGAGTGAGGAAGTACGCCTTGACCCGTGGAGGATGTACCTGCACGCACAACTGACCGGATACGGTCTGCGCCTGTTCCATATCATCATTAATTTCAGGGATTCCATCTCTCACGCTGCCTTCTCCGACGTTGTACTTGGTAAAGAAGCCCCTATCATACGTGAAGCGGCAATACGCAGACAGTGATGTATTTGTCGCGGAGAACGAGACGGAATTGGACACGGCATTGATGAAAAGTTCTTCGCTGTATTTTGCCATACAGGCGAGAGCACGCGTGAATGCTGGGGAGTGTTTCCCGTGGAGATTGGCAAAAACGGTCACAAAGGCGTGTGTGGCGGCATACACTTCAGACCCGAGGTGTCAATGGATGCCTGCATATTCACTCGATCGATAATACAGTAATTGAATGGCGGATGGTATTCTCTGGACCCGCTAACTGGTAGAATAACTGTCAAAAATAGGGACGTTCATTAAAACGAAAGTGGGGGTCTTACCAGGTTGAACGCCGTACCGTTGTAGAAATTAATTTATGATAAAAAGCCGAGCCGTCTGAGACTCGTCTGAGGTGATCACGTGCAGGGGCGTCACTTCCTTGATGGGCCTAATTTACTGTATTGCACCAAACAATCATGGACTCGTATACAGTCAGGCAACATTTCTTCCTAGGTATGTTCTGCTCTGGTAAACGTAACCTCTTTTTTTAAAACCCTTATTCTGCAACAAGGCGCGTTCGAGTCTCTAGCGGAGTATACCCCAGACAAACAGTTCGAAGACACAACCCTCTTCTACTTCTACAAAGCCCGCGCGCACATTGCTCTGGGTGATACCGAAAGCATCAAGCATATCATTCCCGCGAACACCGAAAACCTCGCCCTCAAAGCTGTGACCGTGTTTGCCCATTACATTTCCGCGCCAACAGCAGGTGATGCCGCACTCGAGGAGCTCCGCGATCTATGCGTCGAAATTGAGGGAGATGACGTGGAAGCAACTGAACGTGAGAAGGGGTGGGTGCGCGTCGTCGCGGGAACGGCCTTTGCCCGTGCGGGCGAAATAGAAGAGGCTCTGGAAACCCTTGGGGCAGAATCGACTACAGAGAACCTTGAAGCGTATGTGTTTTTCATCGATTTGAGAGCCTTCCGAACGGGTAGCTAACCCTGCCATCATACTTCCAACTTGCCTTGCTTCTCTATCTCACGGGATGAATTCCTAGAGTCGCCATTGCGGTCCAAATATACCTCTCCATACATCGTCCTGATTTAGCGCGGAAAGAATTCGAGCGCGCGAAGCAATGGGCCGAAGATGACCTACTGCTCCAGTTGATCGAATCAACTATTGGACTCGTCACTGGGAAAGATGGCTATTCTGACTCACATTCATTCTATACGGAGCAACTGGCCAACCCGTCCATCTCTTCACCCCACCTTCTCACCGCACGCGGGGTTACTCGCCTGCTTCGCGGTGAGGCCCAAGAAGCAAAGTCCGACTTTGAAGAGGCCATCTCGCAGCGGCGTGGGCACGCTGATGCGGAGACACTCGCGGCCAGTGTCGTGGCAGCAGGTTTGGGACCCAAAAAAGGTGATGCAGATGAGCTTTGGAGGTATGTGCGACAGGAATGCTTCTTCTTGTAATTCCGATACTCACGGCTCATTACTCTTCTCAGCCGACTTGTATCAGCACATCCCGAGCACCCATTAGTAACTGCGGTGAACGCGAAGGCGGGCGAATTTGACGACTTGGCCGCTAAGATCAAAGTCCCTCCCTTAGCCATCCCCACGGCGGATTGAGGATGCAGTCGAAGGTACTCGGAGATTGTTATCCTCATATTGCCGTTAGCATTTCAAAGTAGCATGATGACCACCCTTTATTTTACTTCTACTGTGTGCGCGCCCAACAACGTTGTGCAATTCGCATCTCGGCCCGAAATATCTCATCATCCCATGGTGAACGAGCGGCCCGCAAACTCTCCCATGTGGTCACTACCATTTCCGATTGTGGCATGTATAAGAATGGGGTTGACAATTGACACGCATGTTTGGCAGTTTGGGGATGCTCACACCGGGCGTAACACCTTCCGGGATTAGCACTGAGCCTCATGGCAACTGTCCACTAGATATTTCTGACTGTGAGACACCGGCTAGCAATACTGTATTGACAAGCCATCGCCCAATCATGGACAACAAAGATCGCACTCGATCGGACATCGAGAAGGGCACCAACTAGATACATATCCTGACAGGTTGGCTCTCACGTCTCGTCTGCCAGTGCCCAGTAATCGCATAACATTCCATATTTCCCACGCCGAATCAGGAGAAGATCTCATTAACTTTGGCCGGTGGTCACCTACCTGTCAGCAATACCATACTGAACTCGTGAGGTAAGTTTTTGTATGTCCTCCCATGTAGCGGGCTTCTTTGTTTTTTACCCGAGACAGACAGTTGACCTTATCTAGAACATCGAATTGACATAATTGACCATAATTCTGAGGTTGATGCCCTCGCCAGCTTGAGCAGCTTCCGTGCTGCTATGGAGAAAGTACCGTGCGACCACCCTCATATTGTAACCTTACTTATGCGCTCATCTGTCCGAAGACCGTCCCATGCCGTGATGAGCTGTCCGCGGTGACACATATGCATATGGAGCATAAAATACTTTGCGTTCGGATTTAGACATGAAACGTCACGACCCGTAACGCGCCCACTTCTCAGTAGTCTTTTGAATGACAACCGTGGGCCATGAGAGCGAGGGCACAGTGAGAAAGAGAACACCCGAAGAGTGGCGCTGCTACCATACATACACGCATGTCAACGGGGACGAATTCTTGAAACGCTGGGAAGGGAGGCGTTCACTTGGCCCTCGAGCGAAGCCGGTGATAAGGAAAATGGGAGGCGAATTCAAAGCAATTTAACGGATTGCGCGTAAAACCGACGTCCCACCCTTCACGTGAATTGCTCCGCGTCGCTGCGCCTGTTTCGAATGTGAGTTTTATCGAACTTTCTACGGAGGCCTGCGCCCTCTTTCCCGAGAACAACAACATTGACTTGTTTCGATCGGATGTGGGAACGTGCGGGACAGAGTGAACTTTGTACTAAGCGAGATGGACTTGATAAAGACCCGGAGTCCAACGAGGTGGCAGGTCACTCCTAATCAAGACATATACAAAGCACCATGCGGTGGTGGCGATTCCGCCAATTGCCTGTGAACAGCACGGCAGCGTTCATAGTCAATACAAAGTAACATGCCAAAGACCTCGGCTATTGAGTTTTTCGTTGTGCAATCGGGAGTGTGAAGACGGATCATGTGCCAAACGACACTCGCGAGTCGTGCAAGCTGTAGTCATTAACGGCAAGTGACGCGCCCACGCCCTCACGATCGGGCCCGTTTCAAAATCCTACAGAACTCACGTTATGTGGTGGAGGACGGATGGGCAAGGTGCCATGCCCCTACTCAGAGCAAGACAAACCGATGTTCCCAATATGGAGGTCTTATTTGGTTATGTAAGCGAATTTTGTCTGTTTGTTGCAGGGGCGTGTGCACCGTATCTCGCCACAGACATTCGAGCCCAACGACAGTCGTAATGCCCATCAAACACCTGGAGAGTATGTCACATTTTTTTTTATTTCATCGAGCTTGCTCATGAGGCAACAACCGTATCTCTATCCTACCAGATTACCTGCAGGAGAGGAAGCACCTTCAAACGCTTCCTCTCAACGTCCTCTCCGACTCCCGCCTGGGTATTGATGCCGCCTACTACCTGCAATCACTCTTCGACAGTCCGCCAACGCGGGAACCTCTCTTGGCCGCTACAGGTGGACTTCCTCTTGCAGTGACCACACGCATCGAGAGCGACCTCCGAACGCTTGAAAAATTGCACATCAAACCCGTCTTCGTCTTTCCTGGCCTCACCCCAAATAAGCGCGCCCGACACATGCAGCGCGACATCGAGCAGCAAGAGGCGTGTCGCGACCGCAGCCTTGCGTGGAGCAAGTACGAGTCGGGCCAGGAGGACGCCGCCACGAAACTGTTCGAAGGACGGAGTGGTTTGGCCCACTGGGACCTTTGGCGCCCGGTACTGCGAATTTTCCGCAACCGAAACGTCGAGTTCCTCGTCGCGCCGTACGTCGCATGGGCACAGGTGCGCTCGGCCGTATCCTATTTCTCGTCAGGATTCGCTGACCTCGACTGGCTTGTTGCGCGGCATTCAGCTCATATACCTTCAACGACATCAGAAAGCATATGTCCACGCCATCTACGGACCCACTGATACCCTCCTATATCCCGGCGTGGATAAGCTCATTACCTCCATCAATCTCACTGCCACGGACACCACATTCACGTTTACCTCCAAGAAAGCCATCCTTGGCGACCTCGGGGTTACCGAGGACCAATTTCTGGATATCGGTATCTTGGTTGGATTCGACTACGCGCAACCATTCCCACCCACCGTACATGAACAGGCTTTGAAGGCAACGGTAGACATGGTCAAATTCTACAAGTCTGGCCATGCTGCCGTATCAGTTTACGTCGACCACCCTGCAGTGAAATCCATACAATACCCAGATACATACGCGAGGACGCGATCCATGATCAAGTACTCGCTCATTCTGTCCGTCGAGGGCACTGTCCAACCCCTCCCACTCGCCATTCCCTCTCCAAATCCACCACATGGGGGAAATCACCATTCACACCACCCCACCGCCGCTGACATTCCGGCGGATCTGCACGAAATCTTCACTCACCGACTGCCTGACGAAATCTATTACTACTTGTCGCGCGGGCTATTGAGCCCACAACCGCTGGTATGGCTTGCTAGCGGGCAGATAATCGAACATCCGCCTCTAGATAACGGAGAGACGAACGAATATAGGCGATTCGTCAAGGAAGTCATCACAGAAGGACAGACTGGTCCCCGTGCAACCACTCTCGCCCTGATTAGCAGCGTCGCACACAATTTCTGGGCCATCCGAAAGGTTTCCGGCGCATTTTGGTTCGAACATTCGGCGCCTCCAGCGAATAAATACGTATTGCACACATCGCAACAGACTGTACAGCTCGCCGAACGCGTCGTAGGGTGGCACGTGCCATATTCCATTGTGGAAGAGGAGCTTCGCGGGCAAAATGTCAGGGGAGAATCATTATTGGACTTGAAATTTCCCCGCTGATACGTAGTTATTTGACAGTCCTCGACTATCGACTTTGCGCTTTGTCTGGGTGCTACCGCCACAGAGAGGCAGGCCGCACGCACAAGAGTCAGGCCTGGGGCGAATTTACCACCACTGGAGAAGAAGGATGAGATGGTTGCAAACGTGATATGGCGTTTCCTTGAGCTCCGAGGGTACGTATTTCTTCTTTCCTGGGGTTTGGGATACGATTGGCGCCTGTGTGGCGCCAATAGCACAGTTGATGCGCGGCGCTAACTTATTAACTTCTTTTTTTCACATGTATCTCATCTGGGTCCACGCCGCGGTACCTTGTTGCTGTCGCCTCACTACAGTTTTCTGTTGAAAACCCATGATCATTCGCCAATGGCGCGGGCCATGCACTCGGCGGTCCGGCAAGCACGGCTTAATGACAAGTTCCAGGAGCCCCTCTACCTGTTCCTCGAGTTGGTTAGGGCTGGAGTAATGCATGGTCACCTGTGGTCTGGAAGAGCCTTTAGTGGAGGACCGAGCTTCGGCACAGGTACGTCGTATGTCTATCGAAGGGGCGTGGGTGTTTCCCACGTCCAACCCACTCCGAAGGTTGCTGCTGCTGATGGTGGTCGCGTGGGACGGCAGACGACGAAAAGTCATGCATGCTACTGGTCATGCGCACGCTGAGCATAGTTCCGTTAAACTTCAAGGTATGTCTTATTTTCACTGCTCGGAATCAGATAGCAGAAGGCCGATGGGCGAATTGATTATAGTCCGTGCCATGGTCTGCGCCGCTGTCACGGGAGCTGTTGGTGTTCAACTCGTTTGTCCGATCGCTTTCTCGGGCGCTTCGGACGCTTCTGGAGGTGACCACGCTCAACATGCTGCTACGGTCCGATGCGCGGCGGGCGCGAGACGACCTGTTGGACATTGCACTATCACTGCCGTTCCAGAGTGAAGTGAACACAGGGTTTGGTGTGCTGGCGAAGGTATATTTGGACGCGTTGACGCATCTGAACAATCAGCAACGTGTCCGTGACCCGAATGCAGAAGGAGTACGCGAGGCGAAGGCGATGGCGCTCGAGATCTGCGAAGAGACATTCCCGGGGGTTAAGTCACCGCGAATGGAAGTCGAACGCGGGTTTCGGTTCTGGGACGTGGTAAGTATGGATACCGATTACGAGCCGTGAGGCGCATGGTTTTCCGGAAACTGAACCTGGGCAATTTCAGGCGCTGACGGCCATGCGGCAACTGCATTCGGAGCAAGCTGTGTTACCAGAGCTTATTGACCAGTTTGAGGCGGCGGAGGCGTGGCTGGGACCGATGAGGCCATGATGGGAAATAGCTGGGTAGGGTTTACAGGCAGGCGTGGGAATCGGGAAACCGAAATATATATAAAAATTCCGGGAAGCAGAAAATTGGCCTAGGAAACGCCGAGGCGGAGGGTTCATGCGGGGATGAGGATGAAAGATGCGATGATGATGATCATATCTTTTTTGCTTCTAACCCAACTACGATTTAAAAAAATTGGGTGACCCAACGACGGGCTCAGGCGAGGCGTGAGAAAAGGGTTGAGTACGGGTACGAGCTTGGGTCTCGCCGCGAAATGTCCGCTTACTCACCACTCACGGACGAATTGAAGGAAAACTGAAAAAGGAAATAGGCAAGAGATGGGATCTGAGCCGATCTCACCCAGTGAAATCTGGGTTGGGTTGCTCTCCTCTGGTCGGTTCGCATAACCTGCCCTTCTTGGCCTATCCCTCAAATTCCACCCAGTACTAAAGATGAACTCCTCCAATCCCCCCCGATCCCTCATTCCCATCCCTTTGTCCGACTCTCCCCCTCTCCCACACCTTCCGTCGACGACATCATGTTCAACGACGACATCATCTATCCTCCCTCCACAAAGGACTACATGCCACAGCCCTTATACGTCTGCCAGCCGTACTCTCTTCAGATCATACAACTCGTAGAGTGCTCCCCGCCGCCCCCTCAGCAGCAGAAGTACACCCCCTCGAGGATAATCTCATCCTCCTCCTATTCCGACTCTGAATCCGACACCTCTGCCTATGACTCATCTTCCTCTTCCCTCTCCGCCGGCTCATCTTATTGCTCCTCCGCCGAAGACAGTGCCCCACCTGCCCCACTGTCCTTTGATAGTCGTGACCCGTCTGTCGATGACACGTATCGCACCCGTCAACGTCGGGTCAGCCTCTGGCGTGACACTGTCTATTCGAAGAACGTGGCCAATTCCGGTTCGTCCGTTGCCCTTGTTGGCCGATTCAGCTCTGTTCTGACACCCGTTGCTTCTCTCGCCTGCATCTATCTGTATATGTATCGAATTGAATGCAGCTCGTCCCGCTTCTCCTTCCCAAAAGCGAAAATGTCCCGATGGTGGTGATTTGGCCAACAGCGATTCGGTGGTGGTAAGCCATTCATTTTATTTATATTTTCCCATCCTGGCTTCCATTTCACCGACTTTTCTTTTCAGACCTCTCACACACCGCCGCGCAAGTCCCCTCGTTCGACGCTCAGTGCACATTCCTGTCCCGCTTGTGACGAGGACTTCTCGTCACCCCTCAGTCTCCGACAGCACGCTTCTGCGAACAGAAATGCTAACGAAGCCTGTCGCATCGCCGTCGAGTACGGGTTTGAGCAATAATTAGTTTCGGCCCCATCCGTCTCAGGGAACTGAGCGGGTACTCCTCACCTCATCTCATCTCCATGCCTCATCATATTCCTTTACTTCCTCTCCCTCATCTCACCATCAACCTGCCCCCTTTCGTCATTCGGCCACACACCGAGGGCACAGCAAGCCACCCTACCCCCTTTGGTCGTTGCCCAGTTACGCACTGCCCTCGATGACGCTTCCTCGGTTCGGGTTCCGGCATCCGATCAACTCCTTCTCAACCCTCTTTACTCCTTTCGAGCATATCGTCTCGTCTCATGAGTCTCTTGTTGCACTGTACTATTATCATCCTCAAGCATTGACTGATACGCTAAACGCTGTATATGTCCCATCCAGTACTCTATCTCTTTCATAATCGGTAGTAATACGATCATCTGCATGGTTCTTTATCCTCTCTCCTTCCACTTGTCCCCCTTGCGTGACGCGTGTGAACTCCGAGCGCCATGTCGGAAAGCGAGCTCCGTAACCTTGCCACGGATGCGACAGCCAATTCCCATCATTCACCGCATTCGTAGAATTTGCACCCATCAGCAACCAAGGCGCGGGTGGGGAGTTGGAAATTTACCGAATGGATATCCATGACCTTATCCACACACACTCATCTCGCTACTCGGGGTCGGCGTGTCCCTTGTCCCAGCCTCCGGGGACCGTGGGATCAAAGTCATGATGGCCTGTC
>Ga0307512_10004921_pt1 | contig 14260 bp, 6 predicted proteins | sample 14_EM_MG_FD_200267 | JGI IMG/M metagenome (GOLD analysis project Ga0307512, IMG submission 200267) | Populus trichocarpa ectomycorrhiza microbial communities from riparian zone in the Pacific Northwest, United States - 14_EM | ecosystem: Host-associated > Plants > Roots > Unclassified | place... | reverse complement strand
CACCGTTCCCGTTTGAAGGTCCAAGCGAAGCAGAGCCATGACTGGGGACGGATAGTTGGGTTCCTTTACAGATGAAAACGGGGTTGTGGTAGATGGATCCTCCAGTTTTTTGAGGGGATAAAGGGAGGACAAACTGTCTAGGGTTAAGAGGGAGAGAGAAGATAGGGTGGGAAGGAGGTGCATGGTAAGGGAGTGGAGATTTGAGAGTTACGGTGTAGTTATGCATTCAGGGGCGGAACGGGAAGGAGATTGAGAGTGAAGAGAAGAAAGGAAAGTAACGGAAATGAGAGGAGGGAAATGGAAGGAAACTGAGAGGAATGGATTTGCCTCTAGTTGTAGGGAAGGGAGTGGTCAAGTGGAGAGTGGAGACCGCTGCAACTTTTTTCGTCAAGTGTTGTTTGGGTGGGGATTTGGGGAGGAAATCTTTGATCAACTTTTAAGTTCAGACCTTTCTATTTCCTTTCTCTTGCAAGGATAAGATTTCTTTTTTTTCCTTCTTGATATCTCGAATTCGAAGAAGTTTTTTCTTTTATGGAAATTAGAAAAATAAATATTTTTTTACCATCAGAAAAATAAATATATTGATCTCTCAAATGTACGATAGTTTTCTTTTCTTTTTATTATTTTTTTCAACATTATAAAAAAATAAAGATAGCTTTATTCTTTCTAGAGTGTCTTTAGAAGTTCCATCAAACCATTTTTTTTAAAAAAATTATTTTTTTAAATATTTTTAACTCGTTTTAATACATTAATTTTTTAAAAAATATATATTATTTTAATATATTTCTATCAATTTTTTACTACACACTCTCAAATATCCAACAGAAATAAAACTCTTTATATTCAGTTTTGAACATATGCCAATCCAATGTACAATAACTACACGAAATATATCTGCTTCCCAGAAAATTATCCTTTGAATCTCTTGATAAAAAAAAAAAAAAAATACATGTTTTTAACACGGTGCTTCGCGCTAATAAACGAACCCTTGGAGAGGTATATACGCTAGATGCACCTTCTAGTTTTCTTTTTCTGGATGAGAATATATGCTATCTGAGGTCATTTTGAAGTAACAGGTTGCTAATCCAGTCGAGAAATTCTAGAACAATTCTGTGTTGCAATAAGCTCGGCACCACAAATCAATCTTTTGCGAGCGAAGGTGCAAACACAGAAAGGACACAAGATATGGTATTCTTGAGCTGCAAGTTTTTCTGGGTTATGGAATTCTTAAAGTAATCCTCCCCAACGACTTATCACAACCTGGTATTTCATGACTAGGTAAATGGATAGCTTTTTTGTAATCATTCAAGAATTAATGAATTCTCATCAGTGCTATATCTTCAAGAAAACTTAAAATTAATGTCTATAGTTTGGCTACAGCATCTGGAATGATGTCAGGATAGGTGGATGCATACCCCCAATTGTTTCACTCGCTTATCAAAATGTTGTGTCAGTGTAGCTAAACAATCTGCAGAGGAAGAGAACCACTGGCTGAGATCTGGAGCAAATTGCTCTGAGCTTTTCCCTATGCCCTATTTCTAGAATACATCGACTTATTCATACAACGAAAAGGAAAAGAGAGATTAAAATTAGCATACTATATAAGCACCAAGTAAGTAACAAAATCAAGAAAAACTATTTGATGGCTACTAGATCATAGTAAATGGGGGGGAGGGGAGATTGTTCTTCTACCAAAGTTTTTACAGATTAATCTCTGGATGGAGAGATGGTTCCTTTGCCAATTCCTCAAGTTTGTTGACAACATTTTGTGCTGTATCACCATATGCTTTGGAGATCGCAGAATCAGGTGCTGAAATCACTACAGGGATGCCTTCATCAGAACCTTTTCTGACGTCCACTTCTAACGGTATCTGAAACATCATAATGTAAATTGAAGTGAATTACTAGTTACAAATCAACTGGAACATCAAGAGATTGCGCTCATCATGTCCAAAGTAAATAAATAAAAAAGTTGGCATACCTCACCAAGAAAGTTGTGACCCATTGAAGCAGCTGCATTTCTAGCTCCTTCTTTCCCAAAAATGAATGAAGGTTCACCACAATGTGGGCATTTGAAGAAACTCATGTTCTCTACAAATCCCAAAATCTGTAAACATCATTAGGATGCTTATAAATAGAATTATTAACAGCAGCTTTTCTTTCCTTTCCTATAGAATATCACAACAATAGAATAAAAATCCCAAACACCTCCATGACAAGTAACAGAGGAGGAAAACACTTGCTTTCAGTTTCTACTAATATACCAAAAACTAATAAATCTGTGAAAACACATGCATGCAAGAGAAATATATCAATCCACCAACGGATGCTTGCATGTTTCACATGCATCCATGGGTGCTTGCATGTTTCATGTGTGTAGCGCCAAAACTTACAAAATCATTATTGCTTGTAACTAATGTGATTTGTAATAAAAAAAATGTTATGCCACTGATCATAATCAGTTTTTTATTTATGCAATATCTAGTAATGCTTCATTATCTAAGCCAAATTGCTGAATTTTTTCACTAATTACTGAATGAAACATTTTCAGATTTCAGCAAAAGAAATGATCATACAGGAACGCCAACTTTAGAGAACATATTAGCTCCTCGACGAGCATCCAACAAAGCAATATCTTGTGGAGTTGAAACAATCAATGCACCTGTACAAGAAGAAAATATGTTACTGAAACAGAGTCACTTATTGGCAATAAAATAGGAAAAGCTTTCTTCTTTGGCCCCCACTTAGATATAGGGAGTTATATAACATGTGGGAAACAGACTGAATGAACCAACAAAAGCACATGTACAAACATCACAACCTTTTCTGCTTATTATCAAGGAGAAAACTTTACTGTTTACAAAATAGTTGGAAGGGAATCAATATTAAGTCATCCACAGAAATGCAACGAGAGAACGCCAGATGAAGCAAATGAAATATTAAGTCATCCAAAATCATTTTCAACACCGTAAACATAATGCTTGCAGTGTCACAACATATCCATATTATATCCAGGAGCCATAAAAATAGAGGTCAGGAATAAAACAAAATACTAATATAAACAAGGTACCTAGAAACAACATTTAGTATTATTAATTAGACAAAAGGCTAGTCAGCATAATGGCAATTGTCATTTTGATAATTAAATCAGCACAACAAAATTAACAAAACCTTAAAAGGGAAATGGAGAGCAATACTTTTTTGTCCTCGGGCTAAATGAAATACTCTTTACTCACCAGATAGTTGCAGATTTTGGGTCATAGTTAGTTGTGCGTCGCCAGTACCAGGGGGCATATCCACCACAAGAATATCAAGATTTCCCCAATCAACTCCCCTAGTCATTTTCACAAGAGCACTCATCACCTGTAGTAGAAGGTAGACTCAAGTTCTCATAAGAAGCAAATAAAAAATTCTATGGACAAAACTGCTACATTCCTGCCACCAGTAATTATTTGCAGATGATGTAAAGGCAAAAGGATGAAAGGAGAGTAAATGTAAAGCACGGGGTTATCTCGATTTTTTTTTATCAATGTTTAGACATATTTTTCACTAAAAGAAAAGGAAAAGCATCATATTACATTAACTAACGATGAATTGTTGAGATTTTTTGTTAAGTTGATGTAAGACCACAATCCATCTGAAAGATGAGTTGCCAACATGTAGGGGAAATATAACGACTAACGTACCATGGGACCTCTCCATACGATAGGGGCATCCTTCTCTACAAGAAATCCCATTGACATACACTTAACTCCATAGTTCTCTATTGGAATCATCTTCTTATCTGCAAGAGAGAGAGAGGAGAGAGAGAAAGTTATGTTCAAATTGTTGTTTACAAGTTATAAGCATGACAAACAGAGATCCATTGCATATGTTTGGGTGTGATTGTGTATCACCTCAAGTTCAACACTGGATGTTAAATTCACATAACTTCAGCCCACAAGGAAATCACTAGAAGTAAATGAAGTCACAAAAACAAAAACTCATTCTCCAACATCGGCATCTGCCATGCGTGTAGAAGGGGAGTCAAGGGGGGGTGAAAATTGACTTATACGATAAATTCACTTCCTTGTGTCTCAGTATATTTTCAAAATACGCATTTTGCAAGGTACAAAGCACAACGCATGTAATTCAGTAGTGAGAGTGAGGAAATGAGAATGATGAGTTATGAAATCAACCAAGGTTAGTAAACGATCTTAAATAGAGCAAACAACTTCTAACTATCTCAAACCCCTTGCTATCACACTTACAAGGATCAACTTATTGATATCCACTTAAAATACTACCTTAAATCGACAACATGCCTTCTTGAACACATTAGAGACTTAAAGCGTTACCTTCAGTGATATCTGGCTTCCTGTCAATCTTCATCATCATAGGAACAGATGGTCCATAAACATCAGCGTCAAGCAGGCCCACCTTCAGTTGGCACTTAATAGCAAGTGCAACAGCCAAGTTAACTGCAGGTCCAACCAGTTTGCGGATATGAATCAAATCAAACAACATTAAGGAAAAGGGCAATGGTAAGTGCCTCGTGGATCTCATGTACAAAGAGAAGACATATGACATGGTAATCAAACGCATTTGAATTCAGAGAAACAATCAATATTGCTCATAATTTGAAGTTAGTTTCCACTTTCCACTCCTCTTTAAACCACCCCCACTTAAAACATCACAGAAAAAGCAAATATTTCAAAATGAAAACTAATAACGCAGTCATTTCTCAAAATCAGCATATAATCATTGACCCGGAAGTTAGAACATTGCAATTACCTAATTGCCTCATTAGCTCAGCAAAACAGACAAAAAGAATGGAAATTTTTCCTTGCTGCTGACATTTAGAACCGTCCCAAAACCCCAAGAGACTCCATTTTAAGAAGAACAATGAAAACAAACTTGTTAGAAAGCTCAAAATGAAACAAACCCTTCAACTTAACTGCCCCTAAGACTATAAAATAAAAAAGAAACGAAAAAAGAGAAGTAAACCCAAAAACAAAGTACCCGCAGTGGTGGATTTGCCAACGCCACCTTTACCAGAAGCAACAGCAATAACATCCTTCACCCCTTCAAGCCGCAATTGTGATCTCTTAAACGTCCCTGAGTAGCTCCTAATACTTCCAAGCCGCTGCAATCCAAACCCACCACCCCATCACCATCTCCATCAAATTATCAAAACCCAAAAAAGGAAGAAACCAGATCCAAAATACAAGACCTCAACTTACGCTCAAAGGTCCCAAGAATCCTTTCATGGATCCAACCTAGTTCAAAACACACAGCTTCTTCAAGGCAGATGAATTCTTTTGAAAATCTCGATACAGTCTTTGTTTTACGTGTTGATGATCGACTGATCTTTGCCCCACATCGGAAAGAAATGGAGAGTGGAGTAAAAGGATGGATTATAAAACAGCAGGCAGATGGACAAAAAAAATTACTTACCTGGATGGGGTCGATGGGCGATCAAGAAAGCCCATGGCCTAGGTTGGCGGTTCTCATTGCACTAGGACAGCGCGCGAGCCTAACATCTCCCCAAGTGGGAGAGTGTACGTCATAATTTGTGCTAGTTGGGGCCTGCGTCCGCGCGGCCCCTCTCCAATCCTTACCAAATTTTCAAAATGATGGGCCTCGAGCGTGAAGGTGGCACCGTCCTTCCTCATGCTGAAAGCTTATGTCTAATATCTGAAAGCTTCTTAAAAGAAAAGGAGGGAAAGTAACAGCTAATTTGTAGCTCAAGCTTCCAACTATTCATCAATTGCTTTCAATTATTCAGCGTATATGAATAGAATTCTTACTCATAAAAAACATTAAGTTGTGGAGATGCATTTTCTTGAACAAGGGAAGAAACATATATGTTGGTAGTGTTCTTGCCATGGAGTTTTTCCTAGGTGGATCGAAGAGCTGCTAGCAAAAGGGCAAAGTCCATGGATTCACACATAAAATAGACTTGAAGAAGATATCTTTTTTTATATATAAAAAAAAAATGACAGATGAAGATTTAGCCAATGTTTTAAAAAATATTCATACCATTACCAGATTCTACTTCTATTTATTTTAGATTCTAATAGATATGCGTCCGCCCTATGCGATGCGTTTGTGTTCTTCGTGTGTATAAAATGATATATAGATATTGTAAGCACATTTCAAATAAATAAAAGAAATTAATCACTCGGATTATAGCACTGATTGGGTTTAATAAATAGTTTTACTTGAAATTTTCCAATTAAATCATCCATACAATAATTGAAACATTACAACCTATAAAGGATTACTATTTTAGAAATTTAATACAAACATATCAAATTAAAATCCACATTGGATAATCATGGATTTAATTAATATTTAAGTCTAAAACATCATAAAATCTTAGCATAATAGTTACAATAAAATATTTACATTCATTTTATTATTCCCAAAAATCACACATAGTATGCAACATCATTAATATTCTTATAAATACAAAATACAAGGGTTTCGTCATCTATTAATCCCAACAATACTGGGAGGATCCTAAAATTATTTTATGCTATAAAATAATTAATTAATATGACATAAAGTCTTTCAATACAATTTAATAAATTGTATTGAGTAAACTAAGGTATACATATCCATTAAGAATTTAGTTAACAATTAACTTAATTCCTCTACATCTTCTCTTAACATTTATTACAACAATCTCTTGAACTTCCAAAAGATTTATCTCTTGACCCGGTTGGCCCTCGTTCAAGGTAATATCCTTACCACTCAGATTTTCACTTTCCTTTTTTTTTTAAGTTTTGTCCTTTGATTATTAAAATCTCTTTGATTAGGTCATTTGTTTTTTTAATTTGTTTTTTAATTTCATTATTCATCATTGAATTGTTTGATAATTGAATTTTATAATTTTTATTTTATTTTTTTTTCTATAAAATTATTGTGATGTCAAACAAAAGTTCCAACACTGAGTTGATGATCGATTTTGTGATCGTCTATTTTTTTTAACATTTAGTTAAATAAAAAATAATTTAAGAAAAAAATCAAGTTATTAAACTTTATGGAACTAATGACCTAGTTTGGAGGTTTGGTATGGTAACCCGGGTTGTCTTGATTCACGGGTTTGGTGGGTTACTTTTTTTATTTATTTGAACTCGATTTTGTGATCTTCTATTTTTTTTACCATATAATTAAAAAAATATAATTTTTAAAAAACAATGTTATTAAACTTTATAAAGTTTTTGGACCTACTCACGGGTCTTGTGGGTTGACCTGATTTGCAGGTTCATGAGTTGACCTGATTTGCGAGTTTAACTTTTTTTTTTCTCAATTTTATCCTCCAATAATAGATTGATTGAGAATTGAGTTTCATAAATTGTTTTGTTTCACTTTCTATGAGGTTATTGTGATCTAAAAAAAACCCTAGTATTAGGTTGATGCTCGATTTTGTGATCGTTTATTTTTGTTATTGTATAATTAAATAAAAAAATATTTTTTTTTAAAAAAAAAGATATTAATCTTAGTGGAGTTTATGATCTGGTTCGCAGGTTTAACATGTTGACTTGAGTTACCCGACTCACATGTTTGGTGTGTTTACTCATCAAACTCGATATGTTTTTTTTTCAAAAAAAGTTTTTGGTCATTTAGCTTTTTTATTCATTTTTTTTATTTCATTCAATAATATTGGAGTAGTTGAGAAATAAATTTCATGATTTATTTTTGTTTGTTTTTTATAGGATTATCATGTTTTCAAATAAACATCTATTTTAGAATTGATGTTCGATTTTGTGAGTATTTATTTTTTTATTATATAATTAAATAAAAATAATTTACAAAAAATACAATTATTAAAGCCAGTAGATTCCATGACCCGAGTCGTGGGTTGACCTGGGTCAATTTAATCTAGAATCATTTCTTTTTCTTTTCTCTCATTTTGAAGTTTTTCTAAAAGTTAAACCTTTGTTTTTACTGATTTCTAGATTATTTTTTAACTGTAAAATCGATTAGGTCAAAAAATTTAATTAAAGGCTTTAGCCAGATTGATAAAAATCCAAATTAAGAAGTTTCAAGATTGACGTGGAGTTTAATGTCTCTGTAAAGAAATTCACCGTATTCTTAACATTATTTTTGATGTTTTAAAAAAATTGGTTCGAGAAGCGGCGGACCATTTTGGAATAGACTAATTTATTAAACTGAAGTTGAACACCTGTCCAAATAATCGGGATGGGATGGGTTTTTTTTGCCGATTGCATTTGCATTCCTATTTTGGCCATCACCATACTAATCCGAGACAGTTGATTTCAACGGTCACTCATTTTCCTCAGTGATAAATAATCAACCATTTTATAATTTTCCCTTATTATCACCACCTTCGTGTCTGTCTTCTCTAATTTTCTTTGTCGAATTTGGAAATAATTTATAATGGCAATGCCCTTCCACTCTCTTCCTCGTTAAATTCCATTGTGTCCCAGGTGCATTTTCTATCTCTGGTTTTCATTTTGGTGCTTATGATTGAAACCCATTTTTAAAGTTCAATTCTTTTTATACGAATCTGTGTTGTAATTGCATTGTACATTGTTTTTCACATTGATCCTTTTTCTTTTCACGTATAATGATTGGTTTAGCGGTTCTTAATTTCTCAGCATTTGTGTTTCTAACCTTGAAAGAGTGCAGATCATGCATGAAGTAGTGAATTCGTAATTATGCAAAATTCACAAGGGATAATTTTTTTTTTGTGGGACCAAGTAAAAAACGATCTCAAAAGTGAATCTGGGATTGGCTTCTTAGCATTAATCGATGTGGTTTGCAAATTAAATTTGCTGTCTGTCATCTTTATTGGGGTTGTTAGCTGATTCTAGTGTTATATTGTGTAGTTGGGTTGGGTAGAGGATTCTTCTTCTTTTTGTTTTTTAATTTAGTATTCTTCTTGTTGGTTGATTTTATTACTACCTTGTGCAATTGGGTAGAGCTAAATCTGTACTGATTTTCTTATGAATTCTGAGCCAGGTTTCCCTAACTTTGAAGGTTATTTAAGAATTTGTTCCAACTGTCCATTTTTACGAGGAGTTTGTCAGTTCATGATCCTTTCATTTATGCCCTAATTAACTCTGCCTTTTTTTTAGGTTCAATTATTTTAGATAGAGTCTCACGTTAAGCTTTAAAAACTTTGGTAAAAGTACACAGTTGAGTTGAGTATCCTCCTTTTTGGGGCTTTCTAAGACATTTCTGATTTTCTCCTTTTTTTCTTTTTTCATTTTTTAAAAGCATTGCTGCAGATTTATTTGTAACTTAGTTATTTCTGAATTGATTCAATTTTTCTGGTTTCTGGGGGTTGTGGCCACGCGCTGCATTGAATTCAGAAGATGTGCATTTGGATGATTGGTCTATGAAATATTTTGATGAATAACAGCCTTTTTTATCTTTTCCTATTTAGCGAGTCCAGAAATTCATGGAGTTCTAGTGTGTTTCTGGTGGAAATGGCTCCAACTGGCACCTCATTTGTTAAAGTACAGAGGGATTTGCAGAGGTTTATGATAGTTCTACAATCAGCAGCTTCTGAATGGTTTTTGATCTTTCTGCTGCTGATTGATTCTGCACTGTCGTGTCTGCTGACAAAATTCGCAAGTTATTGCAGATTGCAAATACCTTGCATGTTTTGTTCCAGGCTTGATCATTTTCTGGGCAATGAAAAACCTGGATTTTATAAAAATGTAATTTGCAGCAACCATAGATCAGAAATATCAACCTTGATTTCTTGTCACATTCATGGGAAGCTTGCTGATGGCTATGGAATGTGTGAGGAATGTCTATTGTCATCCACTATGAAAAGCAAATCAAGCACAGATATAAACAGACTGTTGATGGGTAAGTTTGGGTTTGATATTGGCGCTGATGGTTTCGAGAACTATTTGTGGAGTAGAGAACTTGTTTCTGGTTCTGTTGGTATGAGGATGTGCTCATGTTGCAATAAGCCTTGGAGATCAAGACAGCCTTCCAACAGAGTAGCCCAACTGAAATCACCTAGGAGTGGGATGACTAAGCCTAATATCCCCATGCCCCGCCATTTAACCCACCGTGAAAATATAAAGAAAAGGAGAGAGAATTTTCCTGGATCTGTAACATCTCACCGTCTTGTAAGGTGTGGTTACAATCCTGGGTCACAAGTAGCATACACTGAGCTCAAGTTCACTTCTGATTCTGAGTCGGAATTCCCATTTTCTGATGATGATGAGGGCCGTAGTATTAGTCACATAATGAAGGAGCTGAAGGAAGAGCCTATAGTTCCCCCCAAAACATTGACCGATGGTATAGCCTCGGAGAAGATGACGTATCATTCCTTGAAAGGTTTGGCTTCTGATGTTGAGTTTAACAGGCAGCAAGCTGATCATGAAAACTATCCCTCTGCCCTACCTCAGCTTATTTCTTTTGATGATTTTCCTTCTTCATCCAGTGTAATGGACATTCATGTAGGAGTGTCATCGGTGAGAAGTGAGCTCATGTTTCCTTTCTCTCAGAATTACAATCTTTCTGCACTCTCTGATCTCATGTCACTGGCAGTTCCTTCATCATCTAATGCTGTTGAAGGTCCTTTGGAAGCATCAGAAAGGAAATGTAAGTTCTCCATATCTTTTCACTTGCCTGTTATGTGTGAGGATAACTGTTTTATATTCAACTTATTACCTTCCTGTGATTGTTTCTAGCAGCAAATGACACTGGAACGGGTGACAGACAAGATATATCCATCAACAAGCACAAGGAAATTTCTATATTAACTGCACCTACCAGAGGAGGTGGTCAGGTTGCTAATGAAGTGCCTTCTATAAATTCACGTAGTGTGGATCTGATTGATGTGTGGAAGCCTGCTGCCAGTGGTGAGGATGGAGAATCAAGAACTTCTATGGCAAAAAAACAGACTGTGAATGGACCTGAAAGAGTTGATACGGAGTTGCCAACGGAAAATGTTTTCGCTGAAGGGCCTGATTTATCTTCGCATAACGCTATCACCGGGATTGAAGGTCATGATGATGAATTGCAGATGAATAATGCTGTGAGATCTAATGGAGTTCAAATGCTTAAGACAGAGAGCACTGGATCATCCGGTCTTGAGTCTCTCGATGGAAGCTTTTTCACTGAGATTGAAGGTGAAAGTATTATTGATCGGTTAAAGCGACAAGTGGAGTCAGATAGGAGACACATAAGCGCTTTGTACAAGGAATTAGAGGAAGAAAGAAGTGCTTCTGCAATTTCTGCAAATCAGGCAATGGCCATGATCACAAGGTTGCAAGAGGAAAAGGCAGCACTTCATATGGAGGCCCTGCAGTACTTAAGAATGATGGAAGAGCAAGCAGAGTATGATGTAGAGGCTCTGGAGAAAGCTAATGATCTGCTGGCTGAGAAAGAGAAAGAAATACAGGACTTGGAAGCAGAGATAGACTCTTTGCAATTGAACCTCTCCAATGAATCAACAGCAGAGACTATACATGTGGAAAGTGATGATCTGAAGGGGAAAAACATGAGTTTAGAGAATACTTCCCCATGCTATGATGATACCATTGTTCCTTGTAGCTCATCATTTAGGGAGGTCTTGAATGACAATGAGAAACCTGCTAGTGTCAAATCTTCTTTGTCAGAATATGAAGATGAATAGTTTCTCTTTTCACAACGTTTGAAGGGTTTGGAGAGGAAACTTCATCAATTTGCATCTCATGGGGGTTCGCAATCCATGTCTGATAGTGACTATTCCCAGGAAGCAGCTCATGGAGGGCATAATGTGGGAGAATCTTTAGACTATGAGGGGAGTCGAACAGCGGATCAGACAAAAGAGGATAATTTGTCAATGCAAAAGGATTCACCTGTATCTAATGGAAGCCTTCCTGCCCATGAAATGTCCAGTGCTTCAGTTGGCAAACATCAAGTTGTTGCTAACAATGAAAGTAACTATCTGATTTTTGACGGGAAAAAATCCTCCAAGCAACACAAAGAAATTGATTTGGTTGTTCTTGAAAATGAAATCTCAGACCTTAATGGAAGATTGGAAGCACTTGAATTTGATAGGAATTTTCTGGAGCATGCTTTCAATTCTCTTCAATCTGGAAAAGAGGGACTACAATTTGTTCAAGAAATAGTTCATCATCTACAAGAATTGCGGAAAATTGGGATGAGAAATAGTAGCCGATCTGTTCCTTGAGTTTATATGCTTTGTTATGGGGTTAGTATATTCATTATAACGTTTGCATTCTCTTCCACATGTGGATTTTATTGTCATTACTGCTTCTGCAATTGCTAATTTCTGGTAGTAGTGAAGCATTCATTCGGAAATTAGTAACACTACAATCAACATGTTTACTGGAAAAGGGAAATTTATAATCAGCCTTTGCTAATTTTGAAGCTCTCCCATTGGAATGGTAAATGGTTTTGAAAATTGAGATGCCCTTTTCTGTACAGAAAAACCTAATGAGCCAAGCATATACTATCACCCGGGAGTTTTTAGAGGAAATTCATTGTGGCATGATACAATATTGATGCATTTTCAAATTTGCAGCTTCCAGTGTTCTTTTGGCTAGAAGTTTAGAAAGTCTATGCACATAGAAACTAATTGTTGATATAGGACTCTATTCACACTATGCATTGCTTCTTCTTCTTTTTTGCTGTTTAATCCTCTAACCATTGCCAGTGAAAATGTTAGTTTATGTATTTGTCAACTAAAAGGAACTTGAAAGTAACTAGCATAAATATGTTGCCAACCTTCACATGTTTCGAATTCATCATGAGTTCTGAAATGGAAATGATGTTGAGAAAACTAATCCTGCTCATTGACGACGATGAGACTCTTTTTTCCTATGTTGTCCCCTGCGTTACTATATTCAACTGATCAAAACTATGCTGCTTTTATGAACCATTCAAGATACTTGGTTCTGATTGCAGTAGAGTGGAGAGGGTTATTTGCACTGTGCCCTGTTGAGATTCACGCTTTGCCTTTTATCCTCACCTTATTTTAAATCTTTTAATAACGCTGCACTTAAGATTCAGCATGTGTCTTTTCTTCTTATACTTGATATAATTTTCAGATATGCACTTGGCACTACTGAAATGAAAGAATTGGAAGCCAAGCACATTATCTACCAGTATTTCAGCGCAGGACTTGCTAAATGCTCTGCTGCATCATCTCAGCTATCGTGCTAAATCATATACAGGCATAATGAGCTCTCTTGTACAGGTAATAATACCTTAGATCTCTGGAAGAAAAGAATAACATACTCCGAGGATTGGTTCTGTCCATTTTGAAGTGATTTCCTCCATTTTTTTTCCGCCCTCCCGGTGGATTTCTTTAGCTTACCTTTCCTGTTACTACAACTTGTAGGCAGGTTCATCGTTTTTTATAGTTTTGAGGGCACCAATAGAGGAGATTGCATAAAGTTGCATCGTTTTTATGTACTTCACTATCTATAATTTCTTGAAGTCAACAGATCCGTTGTAAATTCGAAAGACCACCTCTCTTCATTTCTTTCTACCATGCAGAGGCCACTTTCATTATCCCTAGTGACAGAGAGAAGAAAATAAGAAGCAATTCTTCTCTCCCTTTATCCAATATATTTCAACTTTGAATTTTAACTTATGCAAGGAAGACGTTCCATTCTAAATCTTGGTCACATTAGAACAGCAAGCAGCCGGTTCCAATTTGATTTTCAACTCTTCACAGATAGGAATTCCAAAACATAATATAACTGGTAGAAAACTTTTCGTACAAAGTAAGGAGCTATCTGCTTTTTCCGTCCAGCCATGCTTTTCACATTAGAATAGCAATTTTTTTTGTTTTGAATCAATTTATTTATATTTTTTTGATACGGAAATGTTAAAAATAAATTTTTAAAAATAAAAAATATATTATCTTAATATATATTTTTTAAAAAAATGCAATCAAATCTTAGCGCAATGAATAATATTTCAAGTGTTCAAAGCGCCACAACATTGAAGACACCAAAGAACCTATCCTCGTATTTGTTTTGTGGACTTTTATGACGCAGTCAAAGCTGACCAGAAAAGACAAGGAAATAACTGAGATATATCATCAGTGACGTTATTTGGAAAGTGCTTTCAACTAAAAAAATCCGTTGTCTCTCTTTGAATGGTGGTGTTTAAAAGCTCTTCCACTCGTGTTTTAATTACCTTAAAGTGCGGATGAGATAGAAAGCAGCTTCCGCTGCAATTTCCTGGAGACACTCCCCCACGTCTCTCATGGAAGTGATTAATAAGATATTTTATATGATTGTTTTCTAAATTATTTTTTATTATA
>Ga0307512_10004920_pt1 | contig 14261 bp, 12 predicted proteins | sample 14_EM_MG_FD_200267 | JGI IMG/M metagenome (GOLD analysis project Ga0307512, IMG submission 200267) | Populus trichocarpa ectomycorrhiza microbial communities from riparian zone in the Pacific Northwest, United States - 14_EM | ecosystem: Host-associated > Plants > Roots > Unclassified | place... | reverse complement strand
CTATAATATGTGGGAAATTTCAACTGTTTCTAATTGGAGTTTGGATTTATTTAAACTTTTCTTTTCAAGTTTTCTGCACAACAAAATGCTTAGAATTATTTAACTTTTTATTAAAGTTTTCTACAACTATTTTTTGGTTGAATAGTCTGATTTGCATACAGTGTGGGGCATCGGTAGGGATGCCGCGGTCCGGTTAAGTCCGGTTCAGGGGTAGATTTCCCCGAACCTGGAACCGGACTTTGGGTCCGGTTCACAGATTTTCATGAACCCGAACCTGAACTCAAGAGAACCGGACTTTGGGTCCAGTTCAGGTTCTTCCAGGGTTTGGACCTGAACCGGACCTGAAGTTGTGTGATGCAAAGTAAAGGTGCGAGAGGGACAGGGTGGGCAAGGGAACAGGGACACCTGTGGCTTGCCTGCTCATGCACAAGGCTGCATGCGGGTTACACCATATTTATTGTGTGTACAAGTCACTACACAGTATATACAATGAGGTATACTACAGAATTGAACTTGCTGTGCGGCGCGCCATGACCACGCGTCATGTGGGGGCAGAACGCTTACACCCGAGGCGCTTGCCCACACCGTACCACCTAAAGATAATGGCGGTGGGCTCAATACCACATGCGCGGAGGGTGGGGCGGAGATCCCAGCGGAGCAGGAGCTGCGTCACGTTGGTTGCAACGTGGATGCTCGCACCCACATCTCCCAGCATACGCACTGACTCAGGGATCATGACACGATTCCCGGCGTGTGCAAGCATATGAGTCGCCGCAAGGCCGCCAAAGCTCCCGCCGACAACTGTGATATTGAGGCGGAGGGCGGCGCGGCGTCCACCGTAGAGGGGCCGTAGGTACCATTGGCCGAAAGGGCCTCCAGAGAGACCTGTTTGAAGGCACCATCTTCAAAGCGGTGACGGAGAAGGCGGGCGCGGGACTCTGAATGGTCAGTGACATCATCCCACATGCTCGAGTTCCCAACAAGCGCCCGATGGGAAGACCATGCATCGTAGCGTCGGTCCCTCACAAGGTCGCATCCACACCACCAGTCGCAAGGGTCCTTCCTCTGATTCAGTAGCGGCTGGCGTCCACAGCACGCAGACGAAGAGTGGGAAGTGTCCGTACGTTGGGCAGCAATATGCCCACTTGCTCATGCAGCACTTGCAGCGCAACCTGTCGTTGCAAAACGTCACACAATTAGCGCCAAGATCAGGCACAGTAGAGGGGAGACCATGAACGTACCTCATCAGGCCTTCCTTTGTGACGCAGCTCGAGCATCTCCAGCCCTCACCAGTTTTTGCCAGGGCACCTAATAACCGCCCTCGCGTTCGCGCGTCAACTTACAGCGCTAGAACCAACGTGAGCCCCTTCAGCTCGCTCCCTAGCGCATGAAAAACCGCAGCCAGAGCGCAGGCCATCATACAATATCCTTGCGACATGCAACGTCACCCACCCCACCGGACGGCCGGCCACCAATGCGGCTACAAGGCCTGGGCTAGCGTCTAGCGTGGTGAGATGGGGAACGGCCATCGAGCGCACTTCACCTGGGCCTGGCGGTACACCGACGAAGATAGGGAGGGCGAGGTGGACGGTCTACAGGCGGGCCATGAGGAACTGGTCGAAGAACGCAAAGAGGGGTGTGTCCGCAAGCGGCATGAGGCGCGTGAGGGTAAGTGGTGCCACTGAGAGAAGCTCAGCGTCGAATGCGGGGAGCACATCAAACGCAGCGTGAGGCGGAGGATGAGGCTGAAGGGCATGTCGTGCGCGAACGGGTACGTCGAGATCGTGAGCGGCATCACGAGCTCTGCGAGATGCGAAGTTGCTGCGAGTCGCCACACATGCGTCGGCTTTTGCTGGAGCGGTGGCGGTGGCGGAGTGCTTGAGGGTGCGGTAGAGCATGAGTCGGGCCGCAGTGCAGAAGCGGCGCGAGACATGGGCAAGGATGTGGAGCAAGGCGCGGGGGATGGGCAGGTTTTGGTGCGCTTGGCAGCGTGCGTTGCGAGGGGTGTGGGGTTCGAAGGTTAGTCACCATCTCCACGAGGTGCACTATTACAGAGAGCAGGTTCTGTGTGAATTACCATCAGTTAGTCCAAGTACTTCCAGCCCCTCACATTGCCAGGTCAGGGGATCGGCACAAAATTGTGTACGCGCAAGGCAGGTGCTAGGAGGGAAAGGGAGTCGGCACAGAGGTTCATGCAACGTTCATGTCGTGGTGGGGGGGAGGTTATCAGAAACGTTGAGACCTTGGGGTCTTGAACGTTGAATACACGTTTGAGGCAACGTGCATAAACACGAGATGACCGGTTTGGGCAACTCGCAGAAGCCAGGAAGCACCGCACGCTGACCTCACGGTTCAGAGGTTCGGACCGGTCCGGATAGGTTCACTAGGTTCGGGCCCACCCCCGAACCCGGAACTGGACTTTGGGTCCGGTTCAGCCACAATGCCGAATTTTGGACCGGACCTGGGTCCAGTTCACTGAGGTTCGGGTCCGGACCAAAGTTCGGAACCGAACTGCGGCATCCCTAGGCATCGGTCCACAGACTCCACAACTAGATCTTTCGATCTTTGTCTGTGCCTAACAATAATACTCCCTAGCACAACTATCCGGCGAATTTCAAAATTGAACCATATAGGTGGACTCGGGGGACTCGGGAGGGGCTGCCAGCACCTGCCAATCAGATGTTGTGGCTGCACCCCTCGGCTGATAATCGTCCCTTGTGAGGTACAGTACAGTGGTATATTCTCTGGTATCTTTATGTTATCAACCTGACATCAGCACTAATGGTTGTGGTAGATGCGCGCGTCTAGGTACCACATATAGGATAGCTCGAGTAAATTTCAATTTCCCCGTGCAGTTGCTGTACTTGAGGACCAGGCAGTGCACTGTGATGTTCAAGTTCCGATAAAAACCTCACGCTAGTGCGCCACTGCCCCCACCGACTGTCCCCCTTATTGCGAACCGACAACCCTCTGTTCCCTCGTTGCCATCGACTATGTACACAACCACACCTCCCCCCCTCCAGTCAGTCTTTGGTGCTGCCCTTATCGAGTATAAAAAGCAGACGGGGAAAGACATCGTTGAACACCCTCTCAGCACCAAGCTGGTTAATTGCAAGTCTGTTGATGATGTCCTCGCTGTATTCCAAGAGCAAGCTCAGGCATTCGAACACTTTCGAAAAGGAGATTGGAAAGTCCAGCTCATGAGGCGACTGAAACCCGTAGTCCATGTTGTTCTGGCGCTTTCTACTGGCGGGGTTCTCGGCGAGGGCCTCGGCCTGGTGCGTCGAATAATTCTTTACTACTTAGGTTTCTCTAACGGACATCCTGCAGGGACTTCCGCCCGCAAAAGCAATATTTGCTGGAATGGGCATCCTCCTCATGGTCTGTACTTAATTTCCTTCTTTCATTTGTATGATTACATGCGGTACTAATATCCACTAGGCTGCCAAAGAGGTCAGCTCAAGCTATGATGCACTTGTAGAACTCTTTGACTGTATTGAGAACTTCCTGAGGCGCCTCTGCGTGTATACGCAGATATCTTCTTCCATGGAAGAAACGGCTGTGAAGATTATGGTAGAATTGCTTTCCGTTCTCGCGCTCGCAACAACACAGATCAAGGAAGGACGATTCCGTGAGTGAGCTCGTGTGAGACCATTACTCTTAGCTTACAATCACCCAGGCAAATATGCGAAGAGATTATTAGGGGGGGACGACATAGTCTCCGTTCTGCAGAAATTGGACCGACTGACAGTGGAAGAAAGTAGGATTACGGTTGCGCAGACCATGGAAGTAGTTCATGGTCTTGTCAGCAACATGAAGGAGGTCATGGAAGGTCCGTAGTCGCCCATATATCCGGCTACTCTGTCGTGCTAAACCTGTAAACCGATTAGATGGCAAAGAAATGTCGGACGGTATCCGGCAAGCTCTCGGTATGTTTGTCTCCAAGTACAAGTACAAGTCGGCGTATTCTGATAATCTGGATCAGCTGCTTTGCAAAAAATGGCAGCGACAATAACCACCATGAAGTGTCTGTTGCTTATTATTACTGCTATCTTCTGAGAACTAAATCCTTGTCAAAAGGGGATCAAATGCAGAGAGACGTCTACGCGTGGCTATCCCCCCCGGATCCATCAACGAACCACAACATCGCTTGTGAAGCTCATCATGATGGAACAGCACAGTGGTTCATTCAAGGAAGTACCTTCAGTGAATGGAAAACGTCAGGTTCATTACTGTGGATCAATGGAATGCGTTCGTTTCTACCATACTACATGCACCTGCTTCTGGTTTTGATCTCTCGATTTATAGCGGGCTCGGGAAAGAGCATCTTGTGGTATGTGGTTCTTAAACCTCGCAGTCATGAGAGAACTTAGGTCATGGGCTAGCTCGACAATTATCCGGGACATCGAAGCTATGCGGAAGGCCAAACTGGCCTTGTCAGCATATTTTTATTTTGACTTTCGTGATACCGAAAAGCAAAACCGCCACAACTTCCTCGCATCCCTTCTTGTTCAAATTTGCAATAGGTCTGCCCCTTCCTGTAGCGCCCTCTCTGATTTGTATTCTACACATCGTCATGGCTCTCAACAGCCCAGTGATGGCGCACTTATTCAATGTCTCAAAACTATACTTGGGCTTCCAGGACAAGAAACCATCTATATTATTGCAGATGCATTGGACGAATGTCCAAACAATCAGGGGTTGCCATCCTCACGAGAAAAGGTCCTAGGGCTCATAAAGAAGCTCATTGATTTGCATCTTCCGAACCTGCGAATTTGTATCACCAGTCGGCCTGAGATCGACATCCAAAACTTTCTCGGGCCTTTGGCATCACAAAGAATATCCCTTCACGAGGAGAGAGGACAAAAACAAGACATCGCTGACTACATCAGCTCCGTCGTTCATGAAGATCCAAAGTTGCGGAGATGGAGAGCGGAGGACAAGGAGTTGATTATCAGTACGCTCTCGGAAAAAGCCGACGGAATGTGAGGCGTCATTATTGCGCTACCTGTAGAGGGTTGCTCATGTCGATGTCGTACAGGTTTCGGTGGGCCTTCTGCCAGCTAGAAAGGATGCGTTACTGCGTCTTCCCTCCAAGTATTCGGCGCATACTGAGTGAACTGCCTGGTACGCTGAATGAGACGTACGAGCGCGTCCTACAAGGCATCAGCGAAGACAACTGGGAATATGCCCATCGTCTCTTCCAATGCCTTGTAGTCTCTGTTCGCCCACTAGGTGTCGAAGAGCTTGCGGAGGTACTTGCGATTCAATTCAACACAGGCGCAGCATCCGAGCTAGTGGCTGATTGGCGCCCTGAGGATGCAGAAGAAGCTGTGCTATCAGCATGCTCCAGTTTGATCTCTGTCGATAGAGCCGATGATTCCCACATCGTACAATTTTCCCACTTCTCTGTCAAGGAGTTCTTGACATCGAATCGCCTCGCTTCATCCAGGGGGAAACTACCTCGCTATCACGTCCTTCTCGAACCTTCCCATGCTGTCCTTGCGCGGGCTTGCCTCAGCGTCTTACTCAGGCTAGGCGAAGACGTGGACAAAAATCGCATAGAGGAGTTTCCTCTTGCTGAATATGCCGCTCGGCACTGGGTCCATCATGCCCAATACGAGACGGTGTCAGCATCCATACGCAATGAGATGGAACTCCTCTTTGACCAGAACATGCCTCATTTCTCAGCCTGGATTTGGCTATACGATATGGATGAATGGTGGCGCAAAGAGTTTATGATCCTGGATCACCCATTACCGCCCGCAGCACCGCCCATTTATTATGCCGCCCTCTGTGGGTTCACCGATCTTGCAGAACATCTGGTGGATGTACATCCACGACACGTCTGCACTAGGGCTGGTCATTTCACGACCCCCCTGCATGCGGCGCTACACGAGGGCCACCCAAAGATCGCGAAATCACTAATTGAGAGCGGCGCGGATCCGAATGCCAAGTGCACGCAAAGCCTAACTCCGCTACATTTGTCATCCCGGGATGGATATCTCATCATTGCGCAAACGTTGCTCAAGTGTGGTGCTGATGTTTCTGCACAAGATGACGATCACGAAACTCCACTACATCTCGCATCACGCAGTGGCCATCCCGAGGTTACCCAATTGCTCCTCGAGCACGGGGCATACATTGATGCGCGTGACAAGGATGGTTCTGCTCCCTTACACGCAGCCTCGGAAAGCGGTTGTCTGGACGCCGTGGGATTGTTACTCAAGAAAGGAGCAGATCCAAACGTGCAGAACGAGAACCTCGAGACACCACTTCACCTTGCAACCCTCCACAGTCATGTCCCCGTTGCGCGGTTGTTACTCGACCGCAGCGCAAACCCGAACACTCCGAACAATCAGGACTCAACTCCGCTACACGTAGCATCACGACACGGATGCCATGATATTGTCCGATCACTCCTTCCCAATGGTGCAGATGTTAACGCACAGGACGGGGGAGGTTGGACCCCATTGCACCTCGCAATACTCAAGGGAGGACCCAGAATCGCGTGGTCCCTTCTACACTGTGGCGCGGACCCAAATTCCCAGGATAGTCAGAACTCAACTCCTTTGCATGTGGCGTCACAGGGCGGACATGTGGACCTTGCACGGTTGTTGCTTGACCACGGTGCCCTGGTGAACTCTAAAGACGGGGACCAAATGACTCCGCTCCACCTGGCATTAATCGAAGGGGAACTCGATGTATCGCGGCTATTACTTGAGCGTGGCGCAGACCCTAACTCCCTCGGGAGCCAAGACTCGACTCCGTTACACATAGCATCCCAAATGGGACATACAGATGCTGTTTGGCTCTTGCTGGAGTATAGTGCAAATGCAAATTCACCGAAGGGGGACCGCGAGACTCCGCTGCACCTCGCATCTTCCAGCGGTCATGTCGAAGTTGTTCGTTTGTTGCTTGGACACACTACAGACGTGGATGCCCAAGACAACAAGAACTGGACATCGCTACATGTTGCTTCTCGACATGGGCACTCTAGTGTTGTAAGGCTACTGCTCGAGCACAAAGCAAACGTAGACGCAAGGAAGGAAGATTTCTGGACACCACTTCACCTTGGATCACTAAACGGGAAGGTCGATGTTGTACGCGTGTTACTCGATCGTGCTGCGGAAGTGGACGCCAAGGACCGAAAAAACTGGACGCCATTACATCTTGCATCCCGACACGGTCACCTCGAAGTTGTCCGATTATTGCTCGAGCGTGGGGCGAACGTGAATGCGTTTGGAGGGGGAAATTGGACCCCTTTGCATTTGGGGTCGCTTAAAGGGGAGTTCGAGGTCGTCCGTTTGCTACTCAACCATTCTGCCCGTGTAGATCCCCGGGATCAAAGAGACCTGACGCCACTGCATATAGCATGTCGTAACGGACACCCTGAAACAGTCCAGTTGTTGCTCGACTTCGGCGCCGACGTGACAGCGCAAAAGGACGATCACTGGACCCCGCTACATTTAGGGTCGCTTGTCGGAAACGTCGAAGTTGTTCGCTTGCTGCTCAAACATAAAGCGGAAGTGGATGCACGAGATAAAATGAGACTGACACCTTTGCACGTGGCTTGTCGACATGGAAATCTCGACGCAATACGACTACTGCTCGATTGTGGCGCAGATCCGAATGCCCAAAAGGACGACCGCTGGACCCCGTTACATCTAGGATCGCGCAATGGAAAGCCCGAGATCGTACGGTTAATCCTTGGCCACGTCGGTGACGTGGATCCAGAAGCCGACAAGGGCTGGACCCCTTTACACGTAGCGTCACGTTACGGTCACTTGGAGGTCGTGCGGCTATTACTCCGGCACGGGGCAAAAGTTGACAAGAAAAAGGAAGACAGTTGGACACCTCTGCATATGGCCTCGCTTAATGAAGGGCCAGCTGTTGCCCGTTTACTAGTGGAGCAGGCTGCAGACGTGAACGCCATGGACAACGACAACTGGACTCCCTTGCATATCGCATCGCACAACGGGAATATCTGTGTGGCGGAATTTTTACTCGACCATGGCGCAGACGTGAACCTTAAAAAGAGCGATGGATGGACCGCATTGCATCAAATGTCTCTCGGGGGAGAGCCCGGGGCTGTACGCCTACTCCTTGAGCATGCTGCAGCTGTGGACGCGGGTGACAACAAGAACTGGGCTCCGCTCCACATAGCCTCACAACACGGACAAACCAGAGTTATACAAGTATTACTCGAGTACAACGCACAGGTGGACGCACGGACGGAGGACACTTGGACCCCCTTACACGTCGCATCTCGACATGGACTCCCCAAAGTAGCGCGACTGTTGCTCGAACGCGGCGCAGATGCGAACGCGCCGAAGGACGATCATTGGACCCCACTCCATCTTGGGTCGCTCGTTGGAGATGCCGAGCTTTCTCATTTGTTGCTCAAGCATGGGGCAGATGTGGATTCCCGCGACAACAACAACTGGACTCCGTTGCACGTGGCATCGCAAGCTGGACATGTAACTGTCGTGAGGCTGTTACTCGAGAATGGCGGCAAAGTGGGCGCACGGGAGGAGAACGACTGGACTCCGCTCCATTTGTCATCGCATAACGGCCATATTGAAGTCACGCAGCTGCTCATCGAGCACAGTGCAAGTGTAGACGTGCGGAACAACCTGGGACAGACTCCGGCTGATACCGCATTGGAGCGAGGATACCATGAGATTGCACGGTTGCTGTCTGAGCACGCAGTCCGTGATTGAAGAGCGTGAAGGACGTGAGGTACGTACTTAAACATTCTGTATGCTTACAGGCCATGGTCCTTAAGATCCGTACTCTGGCCCTGAAAGAATGAGCAACATGCCAACTGTAGATTCTTCATTCGGTCTTTATATTAAGTGGATGCTAGTGACCTCTACTACCATGCACCACAGGCATTTCCATGGTGAGTAGTTACCGGATATGAAGTAACCCCATTCACGGAGTGTGACTCGACAGTGATGAGAAAGCTAATCTTCTACATGTCGATGGTTCATTATTCACATCTTTCATTGAGCTTGTCCATATCCATGTATTGCTATGACGCGGTTATCAAAGAAGCATAAAATGTACAGTTCACGTTTGTCTTCTAACCCATAGTTACGGAAAATCCTATACTGCTCAATTCTAAACTGCGAACTCTAAACACACCCAAATAAACCAGAAGGCCAAATCAGTGCCACTATCTATACCAAGGAAGGCACTCAATTCCTCAAAATGGGAGAAACGGGAAACTTTCAATGGTAAAGAAGACCCTGTCCAAGGAAGACAAACTCAGATTTGACCCACCCGGAAACCGCAGCGCTTCTTGCGCAGCTTTGAGTGCCTGCCGCAGCCCATCCCAACCTTAATACCATCAGAAATTTTCCGGAGCGGTTAAGCCAGGAGCCCCTACCAGGCCGAGGGCCAGCACTACGGGTCCACAGTGAATAAAGTTATCACAGATTGGAATGCAGCAGAGTTTTAGATCGCACTCTGCGCAGAAGCAGAAGGACGTGACAGGCACTTTGGCGTTCCGATCGGCGCAGGCCGGTGGCCACCGGGAACTACCGATGTACAACAACCACTGATTTATTGTTTGACTTGACATCGAAAAACCATCATTTCTCCCTACTACGATGACTTCGCTTTTTTTTGTTAATTTGACAGCGCTCATCTTTGAAGGCTTAGGCATGAGGGAGAATCAATGCCCGCCTGCCATGACAGGTCCAGGTCTATTCACATTGAGTTAAATTGTGCTCCCTCGCAGCACAGCGCAACGGCGGTGCAACCCTCGTCAAGGTATCATGTCGAGACGCCCCCTGGGCGCTTCAGCCACCAACAGCACTACTGCTCTGAGATCGCCCCCTATCTTTCCGCCCTAGTGTCCCGTTGTTGTGGAACAGTTTTATCAAAAAGTCTTGCCGATCACTATTTGAAACGCATCTGTTATACTTGTATGGAATAAATTTTCACCAACAGGTCCACAGCCATTTTACTGCATCAGGCTGGCTCCAAGTGTACCAACATTTTACCATCGACATTTCTCAATTCCAATGATGGCTTTCCAAGTAGTTGTCACTCAACCCAACGCAACCTGGTTCTGCCATTGTCGTTGCTTGTCCTGTCATAGTGGAAAATTTTCCAAGAGGCAGTGTCGATCAGGTCAAGCCACACTTTTTTGGATGAGAATAGCGCTTTCGACGAAAATATGTGGATGGAGATCCGGCAACACCCCAGTGCCGACAGTAACCGGCTGACTCGTTCAAAAACACTTTGTGAACAAAACGTGACAACTCCAGCACCCATAACTACCGTCGGTGCACACACGCCTCATGTTCTAGTAAGTTCTATCTCTTGGGCCTGTACGTCTGACGCAGTATAGATAGATAGCGCTGCGCCCCTTCCGCCAGAGTAGCCTGGCCGATCTAGGCGTGGTTTCCGGGGAAGGCGGTAAAAAATTTCGGGCGCTGGTGAAAGCCCAAAACTGGCAGAAAGGGATTCGGGGTAGATGCCTTTCTGGGCCGCCCTTGGAGGATGCTGTATCAGCTGAGAGCCATCCGCCCAAAGTTGAAATGCCCGAAGGATGTTCGAGAGACGTGACAAGCCAAGCTGTCGTTGGTGCGACTCAACCCTCCCGTTCACATCAGCCGCATGGACGCCAGGATCGATGAGAGATTACAGAAAAAAAGAGTGCTCGATTTAGTTACTATGTGCGTAATATGTATGTAGGAGAACAGGGATGCAGGAATGTCTACCCACTGTATATTGACATGTGTGCCTTGAAATGCGGAAGCGAGGAATTGGACTCACTAGCACGCGCGTATTTCCCTCCTCCCCATGGAGAAGTATGGCTTAATATAGTCCTCTTAAATGAAAATGCAGGCATTTCACATTTGCGTTGTGTACTTGGGGGAGATGCGTGTGATGCACAACAAATCAGAATGTCTAGCCAATCAAAATGTGATCCAATCAAAACATGGGAATTGAAAGATCGTCTGACGGTTTGTCTCGCAATTCGAAAAAAACTTTGCGTTATATTAAAGTAGATAAGATACTATAAGTCTATGAGTGGACAAAGATCTGCCGGCTATCGGCAAACGTCCCGTTCCGGAGAAAGTCACCACCACCGATCAGACGTAACCGGATAACCGGTTGACTCATATCGACTCCGGCATACACCACTCAACATCGGCGCCACCGCCGCTATAGGTTTTATGAACTTGGTTACCTGGCTTGGCGGACATGTGTCCGAGGCAGTACACATACAGTCAGGAATGCGCCCCTGTAGCCCAAGTCCACCAGCTGGTCCGATTTTGGTGCCGTCGCCCGTTTCATCACCATGGTTACAGTCCTGGGAGGTACCCCGCCCAAGAGTTATGCTGTGGTACTTGGCGGAAAATTTTGGGCGCAGTACATGGCCCAAAGCTGGCCTGCTGCCGCCGAAAGGTGATCTGATACGTACCTTTCTGGATCGCGTGGAGTGGGTCATGGCGTCCGCGGATTAAGCTGTAGTTTGGAAGTGGGCCAGTTCCTGAAGCTGAAAGGTGCTTGAGAGACACGACAAGCTACGCCGTCCTTGCTTGTAACGCTATCTCCGTACGTCCAGCCAAAATAGTAAAAGGATCGATATATTCAGATCAACCGAAAGTGACCGGGTTTAGACGTCCACACCTACCTGTACCGCAAAGTAATGTAGAAATATCGAAGTCATGTACTTTGTCACGTCTGACACACGACACTTTCGGTGCTAGGGTTTAGAACTCTGGATCACGGTGGGAAGGTGGCCACCTCCAAATAGAACAAAGCTTGCAGTTTCGGCACCAGAGATAAGATTTTTAGGTTTTCCTTTTCGACCTATGTTCAACTGCCGAAGCCGAGGTTATGGAACAGGACCCACATTCGCAGAAACGTGTCTAATCTCGTGGCAGCTGGTCCATGGCCAACTCGTCAAGCCACCGTGGCCGCGACAATGGGATCCTAGCTGACGATCGCTGTTGCACTGGCACTCCGCACATGCAGGATAACGCATGACCAGATCTGACGGGAATGGAGGAAACTGGCCTGGTTGCAATTGGTCTTCAATTTTGGAAACAAGTCACTAGAGGTTTTTGAAACGTGAAACCTTCTCTACCAAACATCCTGCCAGATCGTCATGAGCACATTTAGCATTCCTCCGGTTTTCACAATGTAAGTCTTTGCACAATTCCACGTTCGTATGTGGAGATCTCCAGCGACCAAACATCATGGTCATCAAGGTGTAAATAGGCATAGATGAGAACAGGAAAAAATCAATTTCTATGCCATTTCCATCTTAATAACCATATTTGGTGGATAAAGACCCCCCAATGCAACCATGGAATCATGCAAAAGCTCCACTGCAACGGTGGTGTACCTGCGGACATCGTCTGATAACGACACGTGCACATACATGCCCTCCGCCGCTGTGGAAGTGCCCGTTGGAAATAGGCGCATGCGTCGGCCCACGACAAGAAATTCATCACCACCATGTGCAGCCTTCCTGGGACTCCTGGAAGACTGTACATGATCGTGGTTTGCCAAGGTGATAGAGTCTCGAGGTGAGTCCGGAGTCCGAGTCAGCAACCAACCTGTGCGCATCTGGACCTTACGTCTGGAAGAATTTGACAACTACTACATCCGTGGCGTCGAACTCCCTCCCAGAGATCGCTTGTGTGTAGTTGCTGACATTGTTGATCTTCTCATAGTAAAGGAGCGAGAGGCCTTCGTGGTCGGTCACGCCAAACGACGAGCATCGAAGGACGCAAGATGAGTACCCTATCCTATTTCCTGTTGTTTCTCTGACTCGTCTGTATTCCCTGGGTGGAGTATCAATCGCCTCTGAGACGACGTGGAAAACACAGGAAAAGTGCAAGACACGAACCCCTGGTAAAAGTTGTCCTCCCAAATAGATGTCGTCGGTGAATGTAGAACAATAGAGACAAGAGGAAACCAGCTTGAGGACCAAGGAAGCTGGTGTATAGGCCAGCGACAGCATCGATGAGCAGGGACAATACGGTGCATTGCGTATATCCTCATCAATGCTGTGAGGGTAGTGTCATTAACGGATCCGTAACCGGTAAATGTTACGTACATCGGGATAGGCGTAATGTATCTAGTGCGAAACCGCGGTCTGGAGGCAGGTTCTCTGAGCCTGGCCTTAACCTCGCAACGGGCGACAATCGCTCGTTGACCCGTGCCACGCGACCCAAAAGAGGAACACCTTACTCAGGCTGCTTCATAACTGTCTCCGTGTTCGAGGGGCAATTCTACTAGTGGGCTTGTACCCTGAACTCCGACTCGAAAGTCTCGATCGCTTGCGCCAGCGTATTGTAGAAACGCCCGCAGTTCCCGTGGTTAGCACTCTGAACGAGGGATCGAGGTTGATAGGTCTCTCTGAGCTATCGACGACGGGGCATATAAGGATGAAAGTAGCGTTTTTCATGGGACCGCTCAAAGAGCCGCTTCGTACGGTTTGGTTGTGTTGGTAAAACTGTACAGTCATCACGTACAGTCGCCATCGCCTTGACAAGTTTGTTGCACAAATTTCGCCACCTCATCCTCATTCCATGTGTGTCAAAAGATGTTATGCTGGACTTTTACACGATACACCCATAGCAGTGTTTGGTCCCAAAACTCCTGCAGCTCCTACTGTCGACATCTCGCATTTCCACTTATTTGTTGATTCCACTGGCCCTCAACCCAACGAAACCCCTTCCGCCTTGACGACCATTGCCACCTGTCATATACTGTGGTACAGGAATTTTCCAAGAGGCGATGTCGAGAAGTCAGAGAAGTCATTCGTGTTTGGACCGACAAACGGCGCCATCTACAACAGAACAAAAAGATAAGTGGACAAAGATCCGCCGGCTATCGGCAAACGTCCCAGTTCCGAGAAAGTCACCAGCACCTTCCCAGCTTGAGATCGGACGTAACCAGATAATTGGTTGACTCATATCGACTTCGACATACATCACTTACCACTGGTGCCCCCGCCGCCATAGGGTCTTATGAACTCGGCTACCTGGCTTGGCAGGCATGTGTCGAAAAGCGATGCACATACAGTCAGGCATGCTTCCCTGCCGCCCAAATCATCGTGACCTGTTTCATCACCATGGTTATTCTGAGAAGCCCCCGCCCAAGTGCCAAGCTGTGGTACCCGGTAGAAAATTTCGGGCGCAAGAGCCAGCCCGAAACTGGCCCACTGGGGCTGGGAGGCGTCACAGTTCTGACCGGGTACCTTTCCGGTCCGGGTGGCATGAATT
>Ga0307512_10004919_pt1 | contig 14262 bp, 18 predicted proteins | sample 14_EM_MG_FD_200267 | JGI IMG/M metagenome (GOLD analysis project Ga0307512, IMG submission 200267) | Populus trichocarpa ectomycorrhiza microbial communities from riparian zone in the Pacific Northwest, United States - 14_EM | ecosystem: Host-associated > Plants > Roots > Unclassified | place... | reverse complement strand
CTTTCCTTTGTCATCTCCGTTGTACTTTCCTTGGTGCGTTACTATTTTCTCTGGGAACAGGCCTGGGCGGAGGGCAAAAGGGAGCCTGCACCGTGCCGCTAAACGCGGACTGCGGCGGGGAAAAGGACTGTACATTGCTCGTCATGATCTAGATAGGTCGCACACGAGGATAATGAATAAACAAAAAAAAAGCTAGACAGGGGTGTGGGTGCAGGGAAGCAAAAACCCTGGTCTGATCACACTCGGCGCTTCCGTCGCCAGTGTAGGAACTCTACAGCGGGGTCCTTTGCGGGAGAGGTGGTGACTGGCATCTCGGCCTGCACACCCGGAAGAAGGGCGCGATGCGGGCGACGAGGACGTCTCGTTGACAGCGCAGGCGTCCGCGTCCAACGCCAGAAACATCTCTGCGACGGCAGGGAGCCGACAAGGTGGATCCCGGCGCTACTGCGAACCCAGCGCCAAAACTCACCGTTCACGAGCTGCCCGGTCTGAGCGACGCAGCGGAGACGGCATTGGACAGGATTACCAAGGGCAGCACTCGCCATCTGGATGGCTCGCGGTCTTTCTCAGAGCTGAGGAACCGGCGGTGATGCATATCGCTGCTCTCCCTGAGCGCGAGGGCGTAGATACAGGATTCCGTCTACCCACAGCATGGCTTGCGACGAGGTTCGGCGATCCGTCGACGAGATGCCTGTGGATGTGATGACGCCGCAGATACAGAGACTCCTGCGCCGTCAAGTGGGTGCAACTGCCGACCACTATTCTCCCCAACTGTCCGTGAATACAGCACCTGACTGCAGCTTTGCGGGAAACGCAATACACCCACTCTCTACAACGATTGTCGCCCTGCCTCAACGCGATCCAATCCGGCTGAACACCGGACCTCCGACGCCTTGCGCAGTGGCCGATACCGAGTGCGAGTGGTTGTGCACGGCCCAACCCGGCGCACGACTACGATCGCCCGCCCTCAGTCAACAGTCGGGACGCCGCCGTATATCCGCCGGCGCGCTACAACCGCAGCCGGGCGAAGATGTTCCGCGTGTCATCTCCTCCCGTCACAGCACCTGCACGACGAAGCCCAATCGCAGGCACCGATGGACGTTCCGTCAAGTGCGCAACCTCGTTTTGGCCTCGACCAATGACACCAGCCTTCACCACCCCCACTCGCAGCAAAGATCACTGCATCCGGCATCTGCCCCCATGGACAAGCGGTAGCCACCCACCGAGTCGAGAGTATTGATTGTGCGTGGGGGCAAAAAGTAGATGAAACATAGGATGAAGCGCTAGCGACGAGTAGCGGAAGGAGACATCGCCGAGCTTGGGCACGCTGTGGTGGCCGTTAGGAGGATAAATCCACATGTCACTGCGGTCCCTCGCAGTCCTGGCGGGTTGACACGAACGCCGCAATCCGCGCTTCGGGGTTTCTAGCGGTGCCATCACCTTCGCACCGCGTAGCCCAACTCAGTGAAAACTGCGGCGGTCACGGACGGCGCTCGGATTGGCCGTCGTTTCGAGGTACGCGCAATGCACATCCCGACAGCACCACGACGAAGGCACTGGGCGCCAGCTCCGCCGCCGTTGATGTGCGGGGTTCGTCCCGCACAACCCACGCTGTCGTAGACTCTCCTATGGTGTGCACATCCACCATTCGTTACCGACAAGTAGTGCCGCAGTACCGCGCACTACTCGGTGGTGCTGTTGTAGTAGGGAATCTACGTCACGGCAAAGTTCAGCACCGGGCCTGCCAAATCGCGGACACGTCAATACTTCTACTCTCCGTTCGCCGCGGACGTACGCCGTTGCGCTACAATGTATCGAAGATTACCTGCAGTTAGAGCCACATAGTCCGTACCGACCAGTACTGGCCATTACCCATGCGTGCGAAATCCCTCGCTCTGCGCCTGGAATGTGCGGTCTCTGGATCGAGCTCAATTACGGGAGCTGAACCAAACGTTATATGGACAGGAGGTTGGCACTCTTGCGCCGGAGACTGGACGGAGACCGCAAGGTCCAAGAGTGTGGATCTACCGGCATGCGGCGAGCGTGGAAGAAAATTCGGAGTCAGGATGAACTGGAGGGGAAATATACTTCTGCGGTTCCTTAATAACATTAGCATTGCGGCAGCATTAAACCTCCGGCGACGAGCTGACCACTCAACGAGCCGATCATATACGCCATAGATCAACTCTGTTTTACATGCCGAGAACTACTTCAGATACCATCAGCAAGCCACCCCAATTGGGAACAAATATGTGAGCCTTTCACCACCTTTATTCGGAAACACACAACCTGAAGAGTTCTTGGAATGGAAATCGAGCGGAGACGATTTATTACCGATGGCATCCGGCGCGTTGAGCAGCTCTGCCCTTGATATTCGACCAAGAGGAAGCTGGCAAGCTGTAATCTAGGAGAGTCTGCAGAATTGATTGCAGGGAGGCAAAAGACCGACGGCGGCGAGAAGCCGGGTAGGCTTTATCACCGAAGGGCGGAATTCTCGCCTGTGCTCTACCTTATACAACACCACCTGGATAGACTGGACTGGAATACACAGAGCAGTCGTCATAGACCGTCGCTGCCCCTCTAACATCAATTCATATCTTATGACCGGTACACATACAGCTCGCAACAGTTACAATTCCGACTAGAAGAGACCTACAACACCAAAATATCCTACCGCCTCATCGGAATGTTTTTTCCACCCGGTTACCAAGAAATTCTAGTGCTGACACCGGCGCTACTCGCCAATAAGGTTTCAGGCGACCGTGTTGGAAAAGCTTCTCGGCGCTGGATGTATGGAGGCTGCTAGAGTTGAGAGGGTGGTGTTACCATGGGAATGATGGGGCTAAGCGGGAAGTGTGGATGTACCTAGTGTTCTCGGTTCGGCGGGCTTCTTCTGTTCTGTACTCTTACAACCTATATAGCAACTGAGATTGTCTCTACGCGAACCCTACCACAACTTGAAGAATCCCATCTACGCACACCTACGGCCATAACCATTCAACAGACCGCACGCAAGACTTCTTGTTTGACCTTGACAACTGGCACGTTTGAAATGGGTCGGAACAGTCATTCAGGTCCGTCCGCAAACCGGGACGGGGATAACAAATTGTCCGGTTCCAGTCCACACTCCGACCCGGGCCTAGATCGGTCCGTGAACGGTTCGTTGTAGCTCCCCTTTACCTCGCCCAGGACTATCCCAAGAAGATGTAGAACGCCCCAAAGAAATTGGAATGGAAAGACAAACGAAAGCCACCCCCGATCTCCCTTCTCCTCTACTGCAGAGGCCGTGAAGGAGGGTTTGCGAAGAACAGCGGCTCTTCCACCCCATCGGTGCCCAGCTTCTCGGCCTTCTGCCTCCGCTCCGCCTCCCTTTCCCCCCACTCCCGGAGTTCTCACTGCGACGACGCCTCACTCAGTGCGTCTCCCTCAGCAGGGGCTGGGACCCGCCTCCCGACATCTGTGGTGAAAAGGAAGCCCAGGGCCGCCTAGCTGCACCTGGCATCGACGAGAAGGTCCGGTTCCTGTTCGAAGAAGTCGTGCCTCGTCACCTGCATGGTGGCTCGCGAGTGCAAAATTGTGATTGGAATGAACAAAGCGTTCCGATTGGCTAGCGGAAGGATTACGGCAGTCATTTTGTATCACTCGTAGTTTCGCAACACCGTGATGTGCGACCTCTCGGCGGGCGGTGTGCGAGGGCTGCTGGACTTCCTCAGCATTGCGGACGTAGAGCGGGGGGTAGGGCTGGACAGCATGGAGACGGAGGCACAGTGCGAGGGCTCAGTGCAGAAGAAGGCGGGTTACCGCATTTCTTTCATCCCTTTCTTCTTTCCTCTGTACCGGGATAGGCCGTGGGGCAGGAGGAGCCACTGACGTCAATACGACCGCTGCGGACAGAATTTTCGCCATGATTTAGATATGCCTGTACGGTTGTTGGGGAAAAAAAAAGGACGCCGTTCAAGACCCCGATTCCCATCGAAGGGATGCAGGAAAAGTGGTCAGCTTCCCCAGAGCCACACGCACAACCACAAGATTGGGCGACTGCAGCCCACATCAAATAATGGGCTGACCGGATCAGTAAATTTTTCATATTGGGGGGCGGTGACCATGCACCGTCCTAGGGACGCTAACCGGAGCAGGTGCTGATACCACTGTAGGAATTGTTTGTGCCGCTTTATAGATACACGGAGCTATAGCACTTCGATTCAAAAGAATCTACGTACACATTTCCAGCATCCGTTACCTCCTTTCTTGCATCTTCCCGTCGCTGTGTTATCCTATCCTTGCCATCCTCCTCATTGTCATGGTACCAGGCGTCGCGGTGTCCTCGTCATCTTTCTCCCCTTCACGCTATTTCCGATACTCGGAGAGCTGTGCTAACCGCTTCAAGAGCAGTAAATACAGGTGCTGGACGCGACGATGAACGCAGCGGTGGATGAGACGATGCTACGGCCATGACGACGGCCTCCTCGTTTCGTACGTTGGATCGCTGCGCCGATAGCGCTCTCGTTCGTCGCGTATGGTGAATCCATGGCGATGGGCTTCTCGTCGTGTTTGGTGGACTGCCATGCCCACAGACTCTCGGTGGACACTATTGACGTACTCGATGATGGATGCCCTCACTGGATGTTCTCGCAGAATCAATAGACGAACGCGGCGACGAATGCTCTCGGTGAACGTAACGATGGATGCAGCGGTGGATGCGACGGTGCGATGGCTATGTCGATAACCTCGTCGCGTACGCTGAATCGCTGTGTCCATCTCTGGTCATGTGCAGTGGATCTATGTCGATGGCCTTCTCGTCGCTGCGTCGATGAACTGCTCGTAGTGTACGGGGAACTGCTGTGGCGATGGCCCCCTTGTTGCCTCCGGTGGGTGGTTATGTGGATGGTGCCCGCGTCAGGTGTCGATGACTCAGTGTCGCGTGCCATGGCTCACCTTGTGGAGGCGTACATATCTACACTGACCGGCTTATGGGCGCTTAGCTTGGAATCGCTGGCGGTGCACCCACTAACTAGCCGCGCACGGACAAATACAAATCGCGCCACCGCAGTGGGAGTTTCAATGAACTTTTGCGTTGTCCAAGAGCACCCCAACTAAACCACCAGATTTGGGCATGTGATATCATATGACCTCAACGCTAAAACTGCGGCTTGACGGTGCGCACCAAGCTTTTGTCCATTCGTTGTGCTGTCTGTTCCCGGCTTGCGGACTTACACACCTAGCGAACGGTTTTACGACGAGGCGAGAGTCCTTACATAGCTGGTTGCCCCTGGCCGAGGAGACAGGAGGAAAGGGAAGAAAAGGAAATGTCTTCTCCCCGTCTCTCGAAGAGGGGATAAGAGAGGCGGGGCAGGGGAAGTTACAGCGTGCCGCCTGCGGATTGCCCGAAGTTGGGCGGATGGAACTAGAACGGACTGTATATAAATATCGCCATGATCTGCTATGTAGGGTTGCGCGCGATCAATGAAGCATCACCGTCAGCAGCAGCGCTTCGACGCGAGAAAACCGGCCATCGTCAAACAACAAAGTCGAACGAACCGAATATCGAAGCAAACCGCCCAAGGTTCTTTCGTAGTGGTTATCGAACTGAACAGACTTTATTCGCGTAGACGTACATATTATCCCTTCTCCGATGATCGTGAAGCAAAAACCCGCCCGAGTCATACACCTCGACGTTGTTCGTTCGATCCGTTTCCATCAAGTACTCGAGCAGTCTCGGTTCAGTTAAACCTTCCGATGGCCGATTGCATCTCGTTTCCGTTGATCATTCCGACGAGCGCCGGAGCCGAGCGCGTTGAACCGTCGCGCCTCGTTTCCGTCACGTGTTACCGGAAAACCGGACTCGCTCGATAGTTACTACCGTTGACCGAACGTCCCAGTCTCACAGTTTCATTGGTAAGCCTCTGCCCCGGTTCATCGCTGCTACCTGAGTGTGTATGATACCGGACTACCTCTTGCACGTCGACTTGCTTGCGCGCATGATCCTTCGTCTACATACAAGCTTCCTGGAAGCGCTTTTCCGGAAGCTATTCCGCTGTTACTGCCTGCCACTAGGTTGCACGGTTGGATGAGGGCTTCGGCGGGATAGGTGAGATCAGGTGGGCGGCATGAGGTTAGATGTGACAAAGAAGGCCGTGGTGAGATAAGGGTCAACGCCTGATTAGAAGGCAGCCAAGACCGAAGGCATTATCAGAGGGAATCGAGAGACGAAGAGATGCCGGTACATGCATCTGGACGAGAACTCCCTCATCATCCAAATTTCGTGTCGATCACGCTTCTTGGATGCCGTATCTACGTCCTCAGACTTGCGGGGAGCAGTGATACGCATCCCTGCCGGCTCCTCAGCAAGGCTAGAGACCGCGGTCCATCCGAATGGTCTGTGCTGCCCTTGGCAAATCCTGTCCGATGCCGTCTCCACTCGTCGCTCAGACCGGGTAGCGCGTGGACGAAGAGTTCCTGGCCCGATCGACGGGGTAGTTTCGTCGCCCGTGGCAAAGGTGTTGTTGGCGCTGGGTGCGGGCGCATGCGCTGCCAGCACGGCGTCCGGTTCGTGTGCTAGGAAACGGACAATTTGTTTTTGCTAAGATCTTGCTCGGTGGCATGCGAGCAATGAATAAATAAAAATAAGAACAGCGCTTCACCGCGAGGAAACCACATCGTCAAACACCAAAATCAAACGAACCCGTATATCAAACAAAACCTCTTCAGATGATTCCGCTGTGGATATCGAACAGAACGAGACTTTATCCGCCTAGACATACTCCTTCTTCAAAGATATCGGCGGAAACCCCCGTCTGGTCGTACACCCCGGCGTCATTTGCTCGCATGTAGATATCCCCTTTCTGTCCGGTTGGGCCCCGGCTCCGTTGAACCCCCCCGCCGGGCCCCCGAGCCAATCGCGCCTCGCCGATCCCCCCGCCGAGCGCGCGAGCCGATTGCATCCGTTTTCGTTGATCTTGCCGGCGAGCCCGATGCGAACGCGTCAATTCTTCCGTTGAGCACCTGACTCGGTAGTCGGTCGCGCCCTCGTTTTCGTGTGGAGTGTTGTCCCGGAGAAGGAAGAAAAAGGAGAGCATGGAAATAGCCTCACAACTTCCATTCCCAGAACCTCCGACGGAGCAAACCGGCCACACTTTCGGGGTGGCGGCGGGAGCCGGTCGAAGCGGGGCGACGAGACAGGAACAGCAGAGCTGGAGCGCATCGTCACCCCGTCCACCGGTGCGCCCGTTTTGGCCGCCCAACTGACGCTCCAGCCCCCTTTCCCGGCACTGCCAACGAGTACTCTGGTCGGTACCACCGTGCAGTAGCGTGCCTTTTTTGCTTCATCGCCACTCGCGAGTGGGTTGATCGCCGGTGGGTGACTCGTCTTCACCGCTTAAACTCCTCGAAGCACATTACAACTGCACCAACGCAAGCTTTGCCGCATTCCAGTGTTAATCACAATTGGCGCCTGGTATCCCCGTCGCGTCGCCTGGAGATAACTATCCAGGTCCGGCAGACCCGGTCTTATTTCTGTCGTGCACATAAATATCGCTATATTCAGCAACGGTGCAGGTAAAAATAGTTGGGGGGTTTGCAGAGATCCCATTCTATGCACACAGCCGAGCGCTGAGAATGTAATGAGGTGATACTGCACGCATTGATGTGTGGGTTCTCGAGCTCCCTCCGGCTCTTAACCTTCCGCCCTCTAAGGCGCTAGCCCACCCGCACGTGACCATATCACCCAGCACCACTGCGCGATAACCATCACGACGTACATATCTAATCCACCTACACCTACACAACATAGCGCTGTAGGTGATTTGCTAGTCAACAAGATCGCCTCGGGTATGCACAGAGCGGGGCGTGCTTATCGTGCTAAGATGCAAACAAACCCACTGGTTGGTGGATTCTAAGATAAAATTTCAAAATGGTTGGTGAATTCAACCGCAGCCCGTGAGAGAGTGGGGTTTCTGATATCACCACTGCTGCACAATGCACATCTTCGCAATGCTCATGCGTATCAGATTCTCGTTTCTGATAGGCGCTTTGCTTTGTAGCACCGATCCCACAGCAAACGTGCGGCCCGTCGGCGAAACTGCGAGGAGACGTGCTAAGGTGTCGCGACTCTGTCCTGGCGGCGCGACATGGGTATCGAGAGGTGGTTCTGTTTTGATCGCGGACGGCGCGCGGTGTGGAGGCTGTAGACCTTGCTAAGAAGGCCTGCTCGTGCGAACCCCATCTCGCCACGACGGACGTAGCGCTAGCGAACACAGTACACAGATCACCCTTGGTGAACAAACGCAGGAGTCCGGCGGTTTTGCAGAACACACTCGGCAACTCACAACTGCAGCGGTGGTGGCAAGCGCAGTGATACCTGCTGCAATTGCAGCAACTTGCAGTGTCTTTCGCCGGATTGCTGGAAGTTGGCTGGCCATTTTGGTACGCGTTTCGTTGATGGTGATAGGAACCTTGTTTCTCCATCACGAGTGTTAAAACTGAGGTAGTCAGCGCGCGTCTTGGCGCGTCATATCAAGTTGCTATCAAGTTGGCTGAATCTCTCTATTGGTCAGTCGTAACCTCATGTCGAAAAGTGCCATGATGGTGTCGCTATTACCGCTACGAGCCAGGTGTGCCTGGGTCGTATGCGATTAATGAATAAACTAAAAAAGAGGATGCCGCCGTCACATTCGGGCAATGTTCACGGAACAGGGAGGCCTCATCTATCTCTTATCTCGACTGTTTACCGTAATTATGCATATAACTAAACCTGGATAAGAGTCCTACTTTTGAAACCGGGTTAGCGCGCCTTAGGGCGTGCTAGCCCGCTTCGGATTAGCACCTTGGCGGCAATAGAACGTCACTTATTTAGGAGGTTGGGAGGTTAAACTTCGCAAGCGTCCCCAAGCAGCATCGCGAGAATGTTAGATGCAGACCTTTACAAAATACCTACGGAAATCAAGTCTACCGGAATCACGGAGGCAATAATGGGGAGCAGAAAAGTCAATTTCACTATAACCAACGCACTTGACACAGCCGTATTGCAATTCACCGCGCTCGTACTTAGCCTACCCTCCAAGAAGCTATCTATGATGCTATCGGCGAAATCTTAGATGACTAAGTTGGATCTTTCAAAGCTGTTTGCCCCGTCACCCCCACCATCCCATTAACCGAAACCGAAGACCGGCCTATTAGGACAGGAAACCGTAGACCTCTTGCGCAAAATTACTCCCTGTTTCCTAACCCGCCGTCCTTGACCAACTCTATGGATAGTCAACTCCTTATAGCTGCCCACGCTTCCTCTGCAGGCGCGGCGCGTGTCCAACAGGCTCGTCGGGTTCAGCGCTCACGCTCTCAGCGACGCATCCTCGACGGATATCCCCTGGCAGACCCAGCGCACACGGCCCCGGTCAGGCTCGGGGTTTGGCGCGCGCGCTCTCTGTAGTCACGTTCTCGACAGGCTTGGTCTCGGTAGGCTCATGAAGCGCAGGCAAGGAAAAACTTCCTGTTGAACCGGTTTTTTTTTTGTTTTATCATACTCGCATGAAGCCTATCTAGACTATGGCGGCGTACATTTTTGACCGTTTCCCCGCCGCTGTCCGCGCGATGGCGGCCCTCTTGAACCGGTGGGATTAGCTAGGATGAAAAAGTAAGAGACTGGAAGGAGTGCGTAAGCAGTATGAGGTCGCAGAGCTGTTCCCTAGTATCACTGATAATGAAGATGCCGCTGGGGTATAATTCTGTTGGAGGAGGTTAGTGACCGCATGTAGTATAGAAGGGTATACTCTATCACAGGATTTTTGCGCTAGTGAGTCTGATACTAACTATATACATAAGCGCAGCGCGCGCTACATACGGGCGCCAAGACTGCCACGTGCGGCGCTGATCGATTTCAAAAGTAGGACTCTTATCCGGATTTATGGTACATCACCGCTCGGTCTCGAGATGGATCCTTTTAGCACGAACGAGAGTAGAGTAATCGCATTCCTGCCCATGGATAGTCTGTTCCTCTTAACTGCGGCATCTTGGTCTCTTTCTTTCTTTCTTTCTTCGGCTTTTGTCTCGGATAGACCACTTTTTAGGCGATTTTTTTATTCCCTAGGATAGACCACTTTTCTTGAGTATTTGCTTGCAACACCCACGCTCTCCACACCGATGCCCGGTAACAAGCCACCCTCACCGCCGCCAGCAGCACCCAAAATTACACGTTCCTTACATACACAACATCGACACATCCAATATGTACGCCTCGCACCGGCGGAAATTCTCTAACCCCAACGGCGAATGAGATATCCAAGGCCCCTTCGATGACCATTCCATCTACTCAAGTCAGAGTGGATGACGAGATCTCCGATAGTAATGAAGAGGGACCTGAGGTACCTGGAGGAATCGCTGTTATGGAGAGGGAGGCTATACAGTGCGAGCAACCGAAGACACACGTACCCAGAGGACGGCTGGCAAAGAAGAGGAAATGAGGAGGCAACTGGGAGGACACAAAATTGGAGGGCTCCAGGATATTCGTGGCCGGGCCCCGCCACGTTGCTCAACCTGTAATGGCCTTGGTCACTACGTACGTACATGCCGCAAGGCACATACTTAGCCGCACTACCTTTTCCGTAAAAGCTAATTGTTGCGAGACGCGAATCTGCGAGGCGCAGCGGCACGGTGTGCTGGTGCTGATGATAGGTGTTTGCTACTTAGCTAATACTCGAGAAAAGTGGCCTAATAGGAATCCCGTTTAAAAAGTGGTCTATCCTAGACAAAGGCCGTTCTTTCTTTTGTGGAGTGTAGGAGTGTTGCGGTGCGTTGAACAGCGCTTATTTTTCTTGTTCGCAAGGGTGGAGTTGACTGGTAAGGCGCCGTTGGCGCTAGTGTCCGTCCTTCGCCTATGTACATACTCTCCCCTTTCTCTGTAGACTCGTGGTTGGTGTTGTTGGTGTTCACCGTAGTCTTAACAAGACCCATATGAAGACGCGAGATAAATTGATACCCTCCCCCTTTTTCTCTGCCGTTGTATGTATACCTATATGATATGTAGTTCTTTCTCTTTCCGAGAGGCAAGCAGACACCCGGACAATACAGCAACTTCCCTTTTTTTTCGGTTCCTTTGGTCAGTGCTTCATCTCGTCCTGCTCCAGTGCATGCGGGACAGAAGAGCAGCCCCGAACCCCCGCCCGGCCCTCCCCCACTCGGTTTTCTTGTCTCCTCCTTTTTTCCCGTTGCCCCGGCTTAGGGGCAACAGCCACCTTTCTCCCCCCTCGTAAAGGAGTGATCGATAGCTGGGAACGGAAGCTTGATATTGCCCCATCTTGAGCGCCGGCAAGAAACTAAGCACGACGGAAAATGGGTATCACAGAAATAAGATGCTGTCTGCTAAGCCTGAATTCTGCACGGTAACCTATTGCTTAATCGTGACGATGCCCTACTTGAGGCCTGGTGACGTACGTGCGCGGTTTTCATTGCAGGAATGTGCATATTTCAGCTGCCGTCTCGTGGATAAAACAGTCATGGGAAGAATTAGCAAGGCTAGGTCCCCCATGCGCCGGCTGTAACATCATGAATAGGGCCCTACGCTTCCGCACCACGTACCCGTCCTGCCCAAATCCAAGACCGGCCACGGCGGAGATCAAGGCTGACGGGCTGGCGGACTTCCACCTGCCTCTCACGGGTGGGTACGGTCGCCGGTTTGTGACTAACAGACTAGGATTGGTGGATCATAAACCCTTCTCGCCAGGGATCGGCCGAGTGGCGATGTGACAAATATGGCTGCATGGAGAGAAAATATAGCAAAACAATAAATTTCTGTTCCCACGATACGTGCCAAGTTCCCCAATTTGATGTGAGTGTTACCAGATACAGTTCTCAACAGATCAGAGTTTTTACAGTTCCCCCAGCCTAGATAAGCTTCCGCGCCAGTTCCTTCGTCCGCCTAGCACCCTCAAATGAAACAACAAAAAGCAAACTGAGACGTTCCGCAAGGGATTTTTCCACCGTTGACCGCACAAATCGAGAAGTAAAAAAATAACACAAAAACATTTGCCGCCGACGCGCTTAGCTGCGTGTATGTACTTAAGTCACCGCATCCGCACCTCAATGTGGTGATCCACCACCCCTACTAGAACAAATAAACATTCGAACTTGTCACAATGGCACAAACTTTCGGTTAGTTCCCAATGACGCTGGTTTTTTATGCCGGCGGAACCTCCAGAGTTTTGTTCGTGCCCAATTGAGATTTATTGACGATCGTAGATAAAATTCGATCTATTCACTTTATCATCAACCACGTATTCCTACCCCCAGAATTACCTCAGCAGGGTGAGGACGAGGCAAGCGAGGGCAACATGGCACTCCTAAAGCTTCTACTGCATTGCTCGGAGGACTATGCTCGGCAGTGTAGCACCAACGATCTTCCGGCTTGTCGGTGGCCCGCAGCGATCAAAATGATGCGGTGCTTCGTTGGTTTTGAGAGGCAGCAAGCGGCTTGCACGCATCCATTCGAGGTGGCGGTTAAGGATATGGATGATGGCGGTATTGTTTGCTTCTCATCCCTAGCAATCATGACATGGCTAACAGATGGATCAATCTTAAGATGCCGTCGGGATCGAAATCACTGCTCAGAACGCAGGCCTTTACCTTCGCCGCACGGGAGATTCGGTCCTCGTTACGTCCTATGAAGCTTCCGCTACATCGGACGCCATCGTGGGGGCTGCTGGACGGCTGCTTATCTCGTATCCCGGCCCAGCGTTCGACGTGCCTTGGTCGACCATGTGTGACTCGACGTTTCTCGCCCAATTCGCTCAATTTGTGAGCAAGATGAAGCGGCAGGCTCTTTCCGCTGCTGTGGCCACGTCGACAAAGGCGAATGAGGTGGTCGCTGAGGAGCGAGAGAGCGTCCACCCCAAGTTCATAACCGAAATGCTCAGCGGGATACTGAGGGCGGTCGGGAAGGTGGCTGATGTTGAGAGGTTCATCAAGAGGGTCGGTGATGAGGTCATGTGGGACAATGCGCTTATACCATGGAGGAGAAGTCCTTTGTGGTTGGTGGTCAGAGTATCGCTCCAGTTAACCCTTGGACGGGAAGTGTTCAAGGAGTTTATGGTCTACTTCATGGCTCGGATTCTCGGTCACGCCACTCAGAGTAACATCAAGGGCCACCTACTCTTCGTCATGAACTCGAAGCTCTCTAGGAGGGTATACAAACTTCAGGATCGCCTACCGATATTTGTTCTGGACGAGGCCCAGCGTTCCGGGGAGTTAGCACATTCTCGCATCGAACATGAGTGGCTGCAGGTACAGACGGCAGTTACGAAATCCCCGTGGAACCAAAAAGACCTCGATTATGAGAAAGATGCTACCATTACGATGGAAACGAGCAGGGAATATGTGCAGGGGCTCAGACATTTCAAATGCCGGGAGCTGGAGACCGGCAGCTTTGTTCCAGCAGAGGAGGACCGGCACAGTTGGACATCAATCCAAATACCGCCTCTGCCAGGTGTACGAGAGCCTGAGGAAAGGAAGGATATCATGCTCGCGGACTTCGAGACCTGGGTCATGACCAGCCTTGGCGAATGGACCGCCAAGTATCTGGTGGAGACTGAGAGTGGCAGCAAGCTCCTCGGAAGTTCCATCAGAGAGTACATCACTGTAGCAAAATCGGCGTATCACGAAAACCCGGAAAGGAACTCCGTCATGTTACTGACTACGATGGAATTGTGGATGGCTCTGGACAGATTGGCGTCGAAGAGCTGTCCTCTACTTGCCGATTACTCTCCGGAGTTCACGGAGTCTTTCCTGTCTGCGCTTCTCCTTCCCCAGCCTCAACAGCGTATCCGAGTATCTCACATCGAGGCCTACATTAAGAATCGGCGCTTCGAAGCACTCCCGAGGAGTGACTTCATATTCTCAGGCAACATCACCGATCGCTCGTTCTCCGTCAGATACTTTCGCAGTTCGAGCTCCCTCATGCAGCTTAGAGACGACATTTTGAAAGACGCAGCCTCCTCCCAAACGCGCAAGAAGGACGAGCTTAAGCGGGAAACAAGAGAGTATCGCCGATTAGAAGCCCAGGTCAACACCCTTTCGTGCGAGTACTACACAGACCGGCAGGGCTATAGAAGGCACTCCAATTACTGCAACAAATGTCGAATCTCCAGAGAGATCGCCGGCATGAAAATTGAGATCTATGAATGGCCTCTCCCGGAACGCTCGTGTGAGGAGGCAGCAACAGTCTTTGAGCTGAGATGTCCAACAGAATTTGCAATCTGGCGGGAGATGACGTTCCGG
>Ga0307512_10004918_pt1 | contig 14267 bp, 26 predicted proteins | sample 14_EM_MG_FD_200267 | JGI IMG/M metagenome (GOLD analysis project Ga0307512, IMG submission 200267) | Populus trichocarpa ectomycorrhiza microbial communities from riparian zone in the Pacific Northwest, United States - 14_EM | ecosystem: Host-associated > Plants > Roots > Unclassified | place... | reverse complement strand
CCCTCCCCCACCACTACCATTTCACTTTCTGAGATACCTTTACTATGTCGCTCTTGAATGTCTTGCTTTGCTTTCCCCAATTTTTTTTTGCGCATCCTCCTACCCTCCATCCCGAAAAAAAAAACACCAAAGTCGCACTACGAACTGGGCGTCCTCATGCGCTTCGGTCTCACGATTCACGAAGTCTACGACGGGTGTGGTCCTCCTTCCGATAAGGTGACAAAAGGTCGCCGTTCTTCCTTCTCTCGTTCTCTCTCTTCTCCTCACTCATCTAAGCACGGCCATCTACCGCTATCTTACTTGCATTCCCTAGGTTTTGGTTGATTTGCTGATGACCCTCATGCCTGCATTTTTACGACTTTGTACTCTTTGTCCTCTGACGGGCGACCGTTGCGTCCGATACCCTGCCCTTCCTCCATGCATCTCATCGTCTCATCCTTCTCTTGTTTTACATCGTATTCAATCGTCTCGTTGGCGACTGCAGCTTGTCCCTTGTTTTTACATGCTTCTCGTTGTCGACGTCTACGCAGCATTCGTTGTACGTATTAGACGCACATCCACTCCCTCATCACATATCTTTTTGCTCATTGCATTTCCCTAATATCGCTTGGTACTTGATATCTTGTTGTGACGTGCATCCTTGGTAACATCGCACTATTGTGCGGAGACATACAAAGCCTTCCAGTCGTACTGGTTTTCCCAATCTGATGTCTCTGTACCACGCTTGGCTCTATCTAGAACACGTATGATTTTGTTCGAGCGACCTTATTCTCGGACTGGCGCACATAAAAAAGTGAAACATAAAAAAACAAGAGGCATACATCACTATAGTAGTCACTAGCCAACACCAGGTATAAGGGAAAAGCATGGGTGCTCATACCGTGCAGAAGGCCCGTGTGAATCACCTCGACAACACCCAAGGGTGATGCAACAGAGCGAGAGATTGCACAAACCTTTTTTTTCAACGGAACATCCCTTCGATAACCGTTGGCCCTGATACCTTGCTCCATGGCGAAGGTGCCAGAGGGCCATAGCGTAGTGGTAAAGGTGCCAAGGCATCCCTGGATAGGGGTCGAGACTGAGGATTAGGGGCAGGGAAAGACGGCGGCGGCGGCGGCGGTTGTGGGGGCGGTCCATTGCTTCCGTGCGATGGAGGTGGCGGTGGTGGTGGTTGCTGTTGCTGTTGCATGGGCTGGCCAGGTCGCGGTCGCGCTTTCCATGCGTTTTTTATCGTGGCCGATCGAGCGAGAAGCTAATGTGCGATTTTGCAAAAAATAAAAGAAAAAATTCTTCAGTCACCCACACCGAAACTGGCCCACGAGAGCAGCGACAGCACACACCATATCCTTCTCGACGCCATCGGCAATGCTTTGAATGACGTTCTCTACCACGGACCGATGGTTGCCTTGCGGTTTGTCGTCACGAAAGCGCATCATTCGCCAATGTTCGGTGATGGGATCCCAGCACACCTCGACGATGCGGTCATCGACTTGCTCGCCATTGACTTTCATGCTGGAGAAGGGAAAAAAGTCATTCATCCGTCGAACATTTTTGCTTGCAGCCTACGACATACCTTTCCCACTCATCGTCGGTCACATGCATTGTGTCCCAGGGCTCATACGTGGCTTTCGCACCGTCACCCCCACACCAGGCGTGAAGAGCAAAAATGGGCTTCGCGTGCAAGTCCGGTTCGCTTGGTGACCCAGGGACAGGTGGGAAGCGTACGACGAGCTTGAAGTCAACCGAATTCTCGGACGGAGGCTTCCACTTCAGTCTGTTTGACACGAAGGTCATGCGTCAGCGGGAGCATCGCCAGGGAAATGAGAAGACAGACATATTTCGATCTGTCCCGGGAAGGTAAGGCGCCGAAACCGAGGTGTAAATCAGTCCGTCGTTGCCGTGGTGTAGGTTGGTTATGTCGAGAAACACCTTGTCGATCGAATATGAAAGGTTGACCTCCTTGAGCTGAATGCTGGGAGAAAATCAGGGAAGGAGGAAAAAAAACAATAACTACCAAATCAAACCCACTCGAATGGTTGGTCCTTAGCCACATGGGGATGATCGCGGAGCATTTTCGCGTATGGCTTGAAAAATACCTCCCTCAATCTCTGGAGGAGGCAATGTATGTCAAAAATACCGGACGCAAAACGCGAAAAAAACGTCATTACTCCATATCTTTTGTCGAGCGTTTTAGACATGACGTTCTGATTATCCGCGACGAGGCAATCAAAACAAAGCAGACGAAGGGTTTCCTACAGAAAAATGAGGGGCGTTTTCATTCAACTGACTGAGAACAAGCCTGCGAACACAACATACTTGCTTTGTCCGAGGGTCGACGTCAATGACCAGCTCAGCATCGACGATAGTACTCCGTAGAGGCCGCTCCGGGTGTTCGTGATGGGGGAAGAAGAGTCCTGTCACTTCCCTGTATATATTGTGACGATCGACCTTGAATAGAGGGTGAGCCAAGGGAAGGAGTAAGAGGACGTCGTGAGCGCACAATGCAAACAATCTGCTCGCTCGTGTCTAGGTTGGTGAGGACGACAAGCAACACCCTGACCCCATCCGACTTTTCGGCGACCCAGTAACTATACGAGCAATCCGTCGGTTCACTAAAAGGGGGTACTCTGGAAAAGGTGGCACTCACTCTTCATTCTCCAGCCTTTCGAGGTCTTTGGTGCTGAAACTGACAGGTTGGCTTCCTGGAAAACTGCCAAGGCGGGTTAATTGGATTGAATCCTTACAGGAAAGGGGAGCGTTACCGGTCATGGTTAAGGCCACATAAATTCGAGACGTGGTTTCGGAACCAGTGATCCTGTTCCGAGTTCTTCGGGATGGGATTTCCGGGGATATCAGGGATGCGGGACATGCAGAGACATAAGTTACTAGGGAGGATGTCTCCCCGTTCAATTCTCCATCAGTCTTAGAATGACACGTGAGCACGTGGCACAGCATGTCAGAGTCATTCATTCGTCGTGGGGTTTGGGTCATCAGTCAGCACATTCGAGGCATACATGTACAGCTATTATTTCACCGGTTTTCGTCAAATGAGGTGGTCATTGTAGATGCCCGGCGTGTAGAAAACAGTATAGAAAGAAAATCACAATGCGGACCGATCCCACCTCGGCAAATCGTCATGCAACTAACTCATCTAGCGATCCTCCGCCCATTCCTATCGTGAAAAAAGAAGTTCATCAGTAACTCGATACCGCTGAAGTACCAAAGAAATCAGGAGACTCACGTTTTCCTTCTTGATCTGAGCCTATGATATATGCATGTCAACCAACCGTCTTTACCACACCAGATGAAAGGATTCGTTACCTCTTCCTCGGGAGTGAAGTCATTGACAATGTTGAAAAGCTTCCTAATCTCCTCGGGTGTCTTGCCTTTGATCATGTTGGCAACAGTCTTGCAGCCCACGTCGCTGTCGAGAAGGTCAGGAAAGTCAGGGGGGGCTACTCACGGGACTGACAGGAGAGGCTTGATATCGAGGTAGTTGGCAGCCAAGATGATCTCGAACAGCATCTCTTGGTCGACTGCGATAAACTTCTGATCCCACTCGCTGATATCGGTGGTGCGCTTGCGGGTTTCATCTTGTGACTCGGCATCTGTGGTTGGAAGTCGTTCCCCCCGATGGTGTTCACAGTATTCGAGGACCTGGGTGAGCAAGACATTTAAAGGTAAACAAGGGTCGACACTTTTACAAATAGCGTGCTTTCCTTTTTCAAAACGCTCGATGAGACGTTGGGAAGTGGTATCGGCTGGTCACTTTCTCCGACATCTTCAAAGTCGCGTGTTAGGGTGGTGCACTAGGGGTATAATAGGGCACGGGATTTACCTTCCAGCATATTTTTGATAAGCACGGAGCGTTCTGCGACGTCCTTTTCAACGACGAACTGTTCATTATCAGAGGTGACGAGAAGGACCATTGTTTGATTGAATGGAGATGAGAGATAATGGTGGGGTTAAAGAGGAGACGAGATGAAAGCGGTTGGGCCAACTAGTTCCCCTATAAAGAGATCCGCTAAGTAAGTTACACGCCAACACCACACCACACCCGTCAGCCAACCACAGCCACAAGGTCTACTACTACCCCCTGATGTCTCTCTTTTCCTTTTTGTGCCCTTCCCACTCGTATTCACCGTTTTCTATACTCGGTTGGTTCACCCTTGCACCTTTCGTCTCTACTTGACCGGCCGACTTGGTCCTCTCACAGGCTCGGTCCGTACCGCAACTAAACGTGCTGGCGGCTCAGTGCGCAATCATGGTGGCTCACCAGGGAAGCGCCTTGGCGTTAAAAAGTTCTCAGGTGTGAACTTTTTGCCATTGCTCCCACAAAATTCCTAAGCCCTCTGCCGCACAATAGACCAATACGTTATTCCCGGTAATATCATCGTACGCCAACGTGGGACACTATTTCACCCTGGTCAACATGTACGTTCCGCATTGCCCTTCACCTTACTTGACGGTGTGAATCTAAATGCGTTTCTCGTGCTGGTTGTAGGTGAAAATGGGTCGTGATCATACATTGTATGCCACTGTACCCGGGTACGTCCGTTTCTACAAGGAGAAGTGGATGCGAGGAGAACGCAAATTCGCTGGTGTTGTCCTCAGTCGAGGTGAAAAGCTACCTCGCGATGAACAAGCGCTAGGTCGCAGTCGTTTCTTTGGCTTTGTGAACTTGAACTCTTCCACGACGGACACACCACAATCACCTTCCCCATCCCACACATGAATAGTATAGCCACGTTGTCATCTCCATACTCCAGTCGTACTCCCATCTCAAAAATAAACTAGAGTGCCTCTATTATCACTTATGCATAGTTCTGGGAGGGCACGGCGGCCTGTTACTGGTAACAAATAGCCCCATTCCGCGTTTCATGTATTGCATGAGAAGGTTCACACAAGAATACTATTTATATCCCATACCTGTCGCCATGTGATTACCATCACACCATCCCCACCAATGTCCTCTGGCTTCAAGTTGACTATTGCATCAGAGCTTCGACTAGAAGGTCTGTCTGTCTAGAGTCCGTTGATGCATCTATGTGTGACATTTTCTTAATTGATGACGCAGCTCTGCCTTCGGACGAGGAGGTCGGGGCGGCGGGGCGCGAAGTGCTCGAGGCCACCAATGGCTGGAAGAAAGGCAAGACATACCAGAAGAAAACTGTTCAGACATACTCTAGACCCAAGGGTCCCGGGGACGGCGCGGCTTGGCACTGCAGGGTCAGTGAACATACACCCACCGAGGCCACATTCGATGAATTTTGGAGCAAATTAGGACATAACCACTCCGAGAATGAGAAAGAGTGTGTCTGATTCGTCTCGAAAGACGGTGACCACGATGACGAGCAAAGGGCAGGTACATCGAGGTCGTGAAGAAGGCAACCATGGTGAGGAAGATTTCCGCGACGCAAGAAATCTGGACGATGCACTATGAATTCCCGCCATTTGGCGTTTCTCCACGGGTCTTCACCGTTCTCCAGGTCACGCATTACGATGAGTCAAGCAGCCCCCGGACAGGGTACGTGCATCCACCACCACGTCGCTTCATTATCATCTTACCGCCTCGATTCCAACAGCCTATTCATATCTATCCCAATAGACCTGTCTAGCGATCCTGAGCTTGCTAAGCTCGAAGAGAAAGGGGTCAAGGGTCGTTACGTTAGTGTTGAGAATATCAAACAGCTCCCCAACGGGAACACGGAATGGCGCATGGCTACGTCCAGTAACCCAGGGGGGCGCATACCCTCTTTTATCGTCGAGAGTACGATGGCAAGTGCTATCTCTGCGGTGAGTACGTCTAGATGATCAAGGGGTCCACTGGTCTTGACTGGTCATACGGATATGATGATAGGACGTCCCACACTTCCTGCGATGGTTCCAGACCACCAGACATGGTACTGAGAATGAAGAACAGCGTACTGCTATCCCGGTTGAGGCACCTGCCGCATAGCCGAAGTCGTAAGGGGATATGGAACCTGGACCAAATTTGCGAAGCCGCAACGACATGGATCCGCATTTAGAAGGCATACAGAGAGATTATGGCCTATGCAAATACCACTAATTGCGAATTAGCCGCCTCACAACATCGTGGTCTCATTTTTACCTTCCTAACATGTAACGGCTTCCAAAGCTTTGATTTCACTTCTCCGGACTACAGAAATTATCTACCAATTCATTACCGGCAAATGCTGTCTGGTCTAACTATACTTTGTCGCTGCCTTCACTGGGTCAACTTCGGACTGAATGAGATAAGAGTTACTCGTGTTGTCCGAACTTCAAGTTTCAGGGGCACATACCTCGAGCCAAGCTCTAGCAAGACATTGCTGTCTACATTGTCCTGCCTTTTCTACTCAATCTCTTCGGCAGACGGCAGGGACAGACACTGAGGGTTTTCTTGTTTCCTGGGTCCAAGAATAACGGCACAAAATGAAGGGAACGTTATCCTGCCAAGGAACAAAGCAGACTATAGTCAGGCCGGTGGCGTCCCAATGGCCGAATGCGAGATGAGTCCTCTTGAATACAGCATATGCCGCCACAACTTCTACTTCTTCGCATGGTTCTCGGAGGGGGGATCGAAGCTTGTTACCACTAAGATAGTCTCCTCCCGTGTTTCCCATCATACATGAGAAGGCCCTCACAGGCATGCTATATATGTTCCACATCTTGTCCCCATGCTCTCACCATCACCTCCGATGTCCTCTGGCTTCAAATTGACTACAGCGACAGAGCTTCGACTAGAAGGTCTGTCCAAGAGTCCGTCCGTGCATAATGAGCCATGACGTTCCTTCAAATGATCACATAGATCTACAATCGGATGCGCAAGTTATTGCGGTAGGGCGCGAACTACTCGAGGCCACCGATGATTGGAAGAAAGGCAAGGTATACCAGACGAATACTGTCCAAACATACTTCAGACCGAAGGATCCCGGAGACGGCACTGCAGAGTCAGTGAACATACACCCGCCGAGGTTACCTTCGACGAACTTTGGAGCAAAATAGGAAAGGACCACGCCGAGGACGAGAAAGAAAAAGTCTGCCTTATTTTTGAGAGGAGGTAGCTCCGATGAGCGGAGAGCAGGTACCTCGAGGTTGTGAAGGGCCACAAGCCACGCACTATGACGAGTCGAGCAGCCCTCGGACAGGGTGCGTCCATCCGTCACCGCATCGCTCCGTTCTCTTACACCCTCATTCCAACACAATATTCGTCTCCATTCCAGTAGACCTGTCTGGTGACTCTGAGCTTGCGAATCTCGAAGAGAAAGAAGTCGTCAAGGGACGTTATGCCAGCGTCGAAAGTATCAAAGAACTTCCCAACGGGAACACCGAATGGCGCATGGCCACGTCCAGTAGCCCAGGTGGGCGTATACCCGCCTTTATCATCGACAACACTTTATCTCCGCGGTGAGCACGTCAAGATGATCACGCGGGACACCGGTCTTGATTAAGCTTGATTGGTTATATGAATATGATTATAGGACGTCCCAAGCTTCCTACGGTGGTTCCGGACCACTAGGCATGGGACTGATAACAAAGAACAGCCTACTGTCGTTTCCATCGTGCCAAACATACCCGACGCCATAAAGGGACGACCCCGAACTTGTAAAGCCGGAAGTACACCGAACCATATTTGGACGACACAGTTACTTACAGTGGACTACGTTACACTTGTTTGGATTACAATTAGGGAGGCCATGGTCTACGCAAGCTCCAGGTAGCGTTCCACTGAATCGGATTAGTCGTCTCGCGCATGACATCGTGATCTCGAACTCACCTTCCCAGTTTGTAACCGCTTCGTTCCAGAGCTTGATTTCGTGCTCTCTCGTACCACAGAAGTGATCCACGAATTCATCACCAAGGATCTCACGTGCAATGCTATCTGGTTGGGCCATCCTCTCTGTCGCCGCCTGCAGCGATTGCGGCAGCATAGTGATCTTTCGGCCAGCACGTTAGAGAAATACATTAACTTTGGGTTAGGGGGACACACCTTTCCAGCCTTCTTGTCTTCAGGGCTGAAATGTGAAACCGGCGGGCCAGGCAGCGACAACTTCTTCTCTATGCCCCTCAAACCGAGTCCGAAAATCGCGCTCAACGCAAAAAACGGATTGACGTCTGCGCCAGGGACGCGTATCTCGAAGCGTGTCGCTGCCGGTGGAACAGAGGGGGGAGAGATTACCCTCACCGAGGCGGCGCGTGAATCGTAGCCATACGTCACGGCATTTGGGGCCCAGAAAGCTTCCCCGCCAACAAGCCGTTTGTAACCATTGATGGTAGGTACAAGCTGATAGGGCCCATGATCCCCAGGAGAACACTCCTAGGAAGATGTTTACTTACGGTGGGCATAACTAAGATTGCCTCAGTATCGCTCTGCCTCATGAGATGCGGGAACTTACCATCAGTCAAACCATCTAACACCCCAGCAAGGAAATACTCGGCTGTCTGACTGATGTACCTGAGTTCGTCATAAGGAGCCCCTTCACGTCCTCCTTGTAGCTCTTCGGATTTGACGGCGAAGGCGTTGCTACCATTACTGTCTCGGAGAGACACGTGGATGTGACTTCGAATGCGACCCTCCGTCAGCTAATGGTAGTTGACGAGATCACACAATTTGCACAAACCCGCTGCACCCAGGCAGCTGAGCAGTGGCCATAATCATATAAGAAAGGATGATGACCTAAGGAAAGGACGGTCTCACATTACCCCAAGGCTTGGCCATGAAACTTGGCGTGATACCATGTTTCATGCCCAAGCTCTTGACGAGATACTTGAATAGCAGGGCATTGTCGGCCACGCGAAGGGCCCTCGTGTAAGCAAGTGCCGTCTCGAAAACTCCTGGGCCGGTCTCCGTATCTATCCCAAGATATCACCACATGGAAAAAGCGAGATCGACGATACACGTACGATGAGCTTCGATGTCGATGTCGAAATATCTCGCTACATCGAATATTTCGTGAAAATAATCGTTATTCAGCTGTGTTCGTAGCAGCGAATAGCCATGCACTGCCAAAAGAACTTCGGTCAAAACGTGGTTATTCTTGAGTCATGTACCATGGTACACACTCCCAGGTGTTAAAGGCTGTAAAGCGTTGAACCCTTTCTCGGCGAGGCTGTGTGGAGTCTCTACAAACGCTGATCAGCCGTTACCTTACATTGGCTCTACTCGGGTCACCTTTGAATTGAAAATACTACAGTAAGAGATGAGCGTAGAGTCCTCATTTCAAGCGTCAGATCCATATACCTCAAACTCTACGCCAGCAAGACATTGCCATCCGCTTTGTTCTGCCTTCGCTTCAATTTTCTTCAGCAGGCCGCGTGGGCAGACACTGATGGGTGCTTTCGTTTCTGGGTCCAAGAATGACACTAAGAAAAAGGGAACGTTTTTCTCCCAGGGGACATAGCGGAATGTTGACAGATCGATGTTCGCGATGAGATCGCGATAGCCATTGGCCGAATTCGAGATGAGGAGCTCCCTTGAATATACGGTATCATGCAAATCCCAACCGCTGATGCTCCTCGTAAATACCGCGTCAGTGATGCGAAAGGCGACATACAAAATGACGCTGCAGAACCCGAAGCCATCAGAGGAGACCGCGCTTAGAAACTTCTCCTTTGACTTCGTGGACTAGGGCGTTAGCCAAAGACATGCAAGCTGGACAGTGCCACAGTGGGGGCCGTGGATGGACGCACCATAAACTTTCCACGCAAAACCCCATCCACTACTCACGCGCTCACTATCAGAATTTGGGATCAGAACATGTGTCCGGTACCCACCATCGAAACCTGTAAAGGTGGATTAATTGAGACTTCGGGGAGCATCGCTTGATTACTCAACCTGCAACTTTGACCTTGTTATACGATTGTAAGAGATTTTTCAGTTCCTGTACGGAGGTTGGAGCATTGCTGGTGGGTACACTGGCTGACATGGCGGCTGACAACCAGGGCTGCACAAACTCAATTGAATTGATCACCGGATTGCCCGAAAATCCGAAAATACGACGACATTCGACGATTTGGTCATGAACCTTGATGCAACCACTGGCGGCCCCTCGCTCGGGCTACAACATTCCTTGCTGATACCTGCGCATGTATCAACATTGACCTATACGCGGAATGGAATGTTAATCCTAGGATCTGGTGGGTTCTCGTGCCCTTTAACGAGGTGCTTTGCTCAATCTCAAAAGATGATGGGAGTCTTCGACTCTATCTCCCACCAGATACTAAAGTCGTCAAAGCCATTCGAGGACCCAGCTCAGAAATCTCATCAGTCGTCGCTGTTACTCCGAATACGGGCGGCTTCGGCCACATATGGGTAGCTTGCGGAAGTTCTGTCAGTGTTGACACCCTTCAAGTTCCCGCCACCACATCCATGTCAAGTATGGAACATTAAGTGACTGATTACAGGTACAATTATTTGATTTGGATTCCCAACAACTCATCCAGTCTAATGAACACGCATTGACTGTCATCCGAGTGGGCGAAAGTGAAGATGATGTGACCAACGAGGCATGTGCTCTTGACATCTCCCCTACTTTGTCTGAGAACTTACCCTCAGATATCTATTAGTGAGAACCAGAAGACTCTTGCATTCACGACGGATAGTGGAGTCGTGGGTGTGGTGGATCTTGCGACAAAAAGCGTTCGGAGGATGAAGTCTCGGCATAACAGCGTGAGCCCCGACAAAATCTGTCCATGAACGTTGATAGACCACGTCTTCAAGATCTGCGCCACCGTAGGGTTCATCCCCAATCGCCCCAGCGAACTCGTCAGTGGGGGCTATGACTCCACCTTACTCCATTTTGACTTCAGGCAAGGCACGATACTGTCGAGACGAGAGTTCAGTAGGTGGCTTTTCGTAGGTCATCAGAATTCCTAGAATCACACATCACGTCATCCCCAAGCCTTCCCGCCGCAATCGTCTGGTGTATCGCTGTCCCCGCCCTTCGTACTCTGCCTTTCAGTATCATCCACCGGGACTATTGCTGTGGGCACTGCAGACGGCCACTTATGGATAGGCTTGGGTGGAGATAAGGGATTGTCAGTTAAGAAGACCCGGAAGTGGGGAGGCCTGCGTGAAGACATGAGTCTTTCAAAGAAAATCGCTGATGGCCCCATTGTCGCACTGTGCGTTGCCTGCTCCCAGCCACCTTACGCTACATTTCGAATACACTGACATTCTCCGTGCTTAGCGCTTTTCTAGATCCCACATCGATCATCACGAGTACCTTGCTTGGAACTATTTCTCGACACACACCTTCCACTAAAGGCAACGCAGAAGACTGGACAATCGAGTCAACCGCTGTCGCACAGGCGAGATCCATCGCAAAGGTCAATGCGCTGGCTGTACATGGAGATAACGTTGCCGTGGGAGGATTCCGGGAAGACGGGAAAGGCACGGCGGAGGTGTATCAGTATAAGATGATATGATGTTTGTAAATGAAGGGCCACTCCAGCTGTACCTGCAGGGTCGCTGTTTTCCCTTCGCGACTTTGTCAAATTCATGCGGAATAAGAAATGGTGACAAAGCAAACGCATGCCAAGGTAGACAGTAACCAAGCAAGAGAGAAATCTGGGCTCAATAACAAAGACCTCTTTTTTTTTGGAAGGGGGAATGTAGAATGGAAGTCCCACTGGCCCGGGCACGCGTATCAAGCGAGCTCGACTAGCCATACCTAGATGCATTGCGGTTTCTTCGGGATCCAGCAAAGCGGAAAATGTGTGATGTAGGCGACCAGACACGAGGGGCGCAAGAAAAAAAAAACATCAGATGGAGTTCTTAGCCACCACAGGGGCACGATGCGAGTCACAAGGGGTATGGCGCTGCAACGTCGGAAAGCCTGGTGCATGGCGCACATTGCTATCACAGAACAGCCATTTGATGTCTGCAATTTTTTGAGACTTTTCTGCTAGTCTGTGTCCTAAACAGACAGCGTATCATATGGAGTGGGAGTAGACTGTTATTACGAAGCTCCACGTCTGTGCCTTTTTTAGGATTTGACCAGGAAATATTTTCGCTCGGGATTAAAGGATGGGATAGGATAGTTGATAAGATCGTATCAAGATGGGTGCTTTGAGTTCTTCTCTTCCTCCAGTTGCGCTTCCAACTCAGCTATCCTCCGCAGGTACACGGCACGTTCCTCTCTCATCTGTGCCAAGTATTCTTCGTCGGAGAGCCTGTTGAGGCCAATAGCATTGATCATCCGGTCAAGCAGAGGGCGTTTCGGCGCAGGGGGTTCCGAAAGTTCCAAGGCCATGGGTGTCGGCGACTGGGAGGGAATATGATACCTTCGAGAAATAAATTTTATACGTTGGACACCAAACTCGTTGTAGAGCGCCTGTCCGAAGGTGCAAAAGACCGATCCAAATATGAACCCAGTGAATGTACCACGAGTCCCGCCTAAAAGGAAAGACCAGTTGGGTCAGATGCAACCCGAAGCTGAAGGAGGATGAAGAGGACGGGACGAACGCTTCCAGGTATTCAGGATGCTCCCCGTGATTCCCCCGCTTAGAGCAGAGTCGAGCGTGCGATGTAACCTCATGGCTCCCCAGGTCATAGCGCCATCCGCAGACACTTCAGACGAAGCCAGGGACTTTCGCCGGCTCTCTCGTTCATGCAATCTTGATGGCAGTACTTCGTTCAGAAGTGGCACGACAACGTATCCCCGAATACCTTACAAGAGAGTGAGCGACACAAGAGTACAAGGGGAAATCGCACGATTGACGTACTGAAGAAAGTGGCTCCTGCGATCCCGCAATTCAGGGCTGCCGACGCAGCGTATATACTAGCAACGGCTTGTCCTCTCCGTTTCGCTAAAGCATAGGTACCAGCAATCAGGGAACCTGTGACGGCTATAGGGAAAGCCAGGGTGAGCAGGAGTGAGGATATCCCGTGAGTCAACAAAGACGAACGTGCATGATGCTATTGTCCCCACAGCGACAGTTAGTGGTGTTGATTGGTCCATAGTTGCGGAGGAAGTGTAACGAAGTTTGACATGACGCGATGCAGAGCGCTGAACATCGGCTTCTCCCGACTCTAACTTGCTTGTAACTTAGGACGTTTCGCTCCGGCCGTTATCATACAGTATGATGAAAATGTAATCTATTATTATCCGCCATACTCCGACGTGAAGATACACGCGCACAGGCGAGAGAACGAAAAAAATCAGAGCGCGTCTCGAACGAACGACAGAGTGCCCAAGCACGAGGCAATAGATTCTAGCAAACGACTACTCTCCTGCCGCTGCAACGACAAGAAGGTTTCCAGGTCACTCCGTAACTCGGGGTTGGAGACTAGCGCTTCTCCGTGCACGCGCAGAAACACATTAAGATACGTCTGGACAGCTTCGAAATCACGATGAGACTTTAAACGCTGCGAAAGGGCACGCAGGAAAAGGCTCATATCCTGGACAGTCGCTAAAGAGCGGATTTCTAGATCGGTCGCTGCAGGGGATAGCGATTTCGAGTACGTGAAGAACGCTTCGTCTGGCGGAAAAAGATGAGCCCGTAATCCTCGTAAGAAAACATTGCACCCACAATCGCTATCTTTGGGCTCTTGCGACAATTTTTGGAAGAAGACGCTCTCTGCATTTGCGATAGCCTTTTGAGACTTCTTCGCCGACGTCTTCTCTTTTTCTTTCTCTTGGACCACAAACCGCGCTTCGACGCCTGCAACAGTAGGCAGGAAAAATGGTGCCTTCTCTGGAGCCTTTGGGGGCTCTTTTGGTTTGTTTCGTTGCTAATTAGCCAAAGTGGGTGAGTGCGTAGGAAATACAAAGAAAGGTGGAAGAGCTAACCTGAATCACATCAAGATTCAACAACGTCTGCCACCTAGACCGTGGTAAATGCGTAAGGGTGACGACGTCTCCCTCCACATCAGGCATGAGGGCGATATTATCATCTTCAGGCTGGCCATGAACCACGAGGGCCGACAGATCCTCCAGCACTGGGAAAGAGAGATTAATTACGAGCAACTGCAGTAAACCTTCAACGAACCTTCGTCTTCGGCCGAGCCAATCATCGATGGTAGGTCGACACGCTCGACATCCTCTTCGGAAATGCTGCGGAATGAGAAGTCTGCGAACTGGGCTCGATTCGCCCTGCCACCGTATCATCAGATCGCGCCGATGGTGCTGTGTGTTGGACGTACCAGAGATACACGCCCACGCTGTCAACGTGAGCAGTAGCCAAGAAATCACTCGTGGGAGAGAACGATATGCTAGTGGCAACGGTTGACGTTCGGAAAGCATCGATCAGGCGTCCCGTTG
>Ga0307512_10004915_pt1 | contig 14270 bp, 18 predicted proteins | sample 14_EM_MG_FD_200267 | JGI IMG/M metagenome (GOLD analysis project Ga0307512, IMG submission 200267) | Populus trichocarpa ectomycorrhiza microbial communities from riparian zone in the Pacific Northwest, United States - 14_EM | ecosystem: Host-associated > Plants > Roots > Unclassified | place... | reverse complement strand
AGAAAGGCATAAACATCGTCAGGCGTTGTGTAAACGGCTACTGCATAACTACAACCCTTGCGAAGAGTGTAACATACGTGTCGTTCTGGTGGTGCGTATACGTCACCACATTCCGGACGCAAAGTAATGGAAGCCTATAAGAGGCATGGTATAATAGCCGCCGCAAGGGAGGTATGCAACGCAACCCGTCGCTTGGGTGACGGATCCCGTCTAATTCTCTGTCAGAGGGTTCGAGGTTCCGCCAGAGCCGTCCGAGCCGTCCGGAACACCCGGGTGTTTCAGATGGAAACTAGGGTTGTTGCTGATGATGCGGTATCGTGATGTTCCCATATCAATTGTAACTGTAGTTCACAATCTTCTGGTACCTAACACTTCCCTCGATGCGGAACATACCCCTCCTGTTCCGTACATTCTGCAACTTTAATATATCTCATCATTTTGCCATCCCTTATATCCTTCAATATTGTTTTCGGCAACGGGTATTCCTGATACGCCTTGTCCAACGGATTCAGTATTGCGGCATGTTCCTGTCCTACTAAAGCATTTTCCAATATACGCAACTATTCCGGTAAATCAAGTGGCTTTAAAATAACCTGTTCCATGTTTTTCAATATTTCATCCCCCCCCACAGGGAGGTCTCCAGCCCTCCTTGTTAAAGCATCCACTGTCCTGTTCGATTTCCGTGGTCGGTAAACAATCCCATAATCACATCGTGTCAAGAACACATACCACCATGCTTATCTTCAGTTCAAAAGCTTCTTTGTCAAGAAATATTTGTGATTCTTATGATCAGTTATCAACTGTAAGGGATTTGCAGCTCCCTCGCACTCAGGTCTCCACTCTTCAAGTACCTTAATAATAACCATTAACTCCTTATCATATATATCATAATTGCACTCGGCCAGCGAATGTTTCTTTGAATACTATTCCACAGAATGTAGCACTCCCTCGTCATCTCGTTGTGTCAATACTCTTGCGGACACATCATCCGAAGCATCTGTCTCAATTATTACTTCTCCCTCATGGTCACAATGTTGAAGTACGGGAGCCATTGAAGACACAGTTTCAATGGTTTCGAAGGCGAGCTGTTGTTCTGATTTCGATAGAAATAGTTTTTCCTTCTTTGTGAACCTTTTCAGTGGTTCAGCTTTGTCCGAGTATCTAGGGATAAATCGTCGTTAAGAATTGCAAAACCCCAAAAATTGTTATACATCAACGAGATTATTCAGCTGTCCATTCTCAGTTTTCTTTTCTTGGCTCCAATTCTGTACAGTCTCAAAGTTATCCTCATCCATCGCAATGCCCTGCATGGATATAATCAACCTCAGATATCGTACTGTTTCCTTAAGGAACTCGCATTTTCTGGCTTTAGATACACTCCAGCTTCCAACAACCACTGCATAATCCACTTAACATGGCCAACATGTTCTTCCTCGGAATAACTGTAGATCTGAACATCGACCAGACATGCTGATGCAAAGTTATCCAATGCGTCCCTAATAGCATTATTAATATAGCCCTGGAAGTCTGCTTCTACATTTGTTGTTCCAAACTGCATTACAGTAGGTTCATATAGTCCATATCTTGTCTGGAAGGCTCACTTATGCTCATCCCCTTCCTTAACCCGAAATACATTAAACGCTCCTCATACATCCATCCTGGTATATATTCGAGCTTTTCCTAAAAGGTTCAATGTTTCCTTTATCAATTGAATGGCATACCAATTCTTAATTGTCTTGCTATTGATATCTCGGTAATCAATGCAGAATCACCATCATTCACTGGGTTTTTGCGCAAACAATATGGAAGCAGCACCTGGTGATGGTGACTGTCGAATAATTCCCTTAGTCATATTCTCCTCAAGCCATTCTTTCAGTACCACCAACTCAGCTCTTGAATATAATGGTCCCCATATTGGTGTTGCCCCAATCTCCAATCGAACCTCATCGTCAATTTCTGGTCGATGCAGTGGTAATCCATCTGCCAACACCTTATTAAACAAAGGGAGGAATTCTTGATACTGTTCCGGAACAATCTCCTCTAAGGGAAGTTTCGTTTAATCATGTGCTCCTATGACCTCATTAATATTATATAATAATGCTTCAAACAAGGTAAGTTTCTCCTTCTTAACCGTACCGAAGATAGACGATCCATTTTGCATAACAATATTCCCTTGAAACGGTCACCGAGGTCGAATCTGGGCGCACACATATCTACAGCATGATATATTGGTTCCGGGAGTTCCTCTGTAACTCTGTGGATCATTACAGGTGCATCATGGTAGTGTGTCATTCAATACTATGAGCCAAAAGTAACGGTATTTGATTCAAAACGTACCACGACATTAGGTAACCATACCCAGCGTATTCCGAGGACAATTGGATAATGTCCTAACATCGTGATCAACCTGGGTATCTGTTCATTATGATCCTGTATTTTCATGTCAACAATTGCAATATGTGTAATCTCTCCGGATTTCATAGGTTTTCAGTCGATTACCTCGACCTGGATGTTCTCCTTCAGCTCCTGAAGGCATATTTGATGATGGCGGGCAACATCTTGATCCATAAATGCAATGCCTGTAGCTCCGCACTCAATCGATGCATATGTTGGTATCTCTTGGTTATTCCCGGTCAATGAGCCAGTTATAACTAAATGTTAGCCTTCCATTGATCCTTCAAATACCTCCACCTTGCTAACTGATAATAGCGAAATTACAAAACATTTTAAAGCATTTGAAACAAAACTTTTTCTGTCAACCAAAGCGCGATCCTGCTTGGGTTGACCTAATCATTTCCCGATTCCTCAGAACCTTCCTTGGTTGCTACTTCCTTCATCTCTGCTCCACCCGCCTTGAACGTCTGAGCCTTCTGCCTTGCCGCACACTCCGCTGCCCTGTGGTTGAACCCAGCTCAATATAGACACCTTCCCTCCGCGAACGTCTTTGCACTTTTGTCGGCCGAAGTCCTCCTCTTGCCTGCATTGAGATCCATTGGTGCCGGTCCGGTGTATCCATCATCAGTTCCAGCTGGGGCTGTTCCGGGAGCCTTTGGAGAAGGAGGAGACCTAGGGGAAGCGAAACCAACCCCTCCTCACTTAGTCTGCACCGCCTTTTCCGCTCATCATTAGCGAATGTGAGTGTCGCGCTTGTTGCAGACCATCTCAAATGCGGGAAGTTCCTCAGGCACATCGCAATAAGTAAATGAATTATTCATCTCTTCCAATAGCCCCATCCTCAGGGCATTCTGTAAGGCTGAAGGATCCCAATCTAAATCGGCAGTGATAACTTGAAACTCAGCATCATACTGAGAGTACTCGCGGTTGTTTTGCTTGATCTACCGCATTTTCCGTTCAGCGGTGGCTACTCGGTCGGGGTCCCCAAAAGCCGCTCCCAGCAGTTGTCTAAAAGCTGGTATATCTTCCAGCCCTATCATCCAGTCCTCCAGAACGTGTGGCAAGATCTGGCCTAAGGCAATGCTCCTCAACTGGTTGAATGTGTACCACATCTTCGACTGTTCGTTCTGAAAGCTGCCGGGCTTGTGTTGTATAACCATCCACAGTTGAGCAATCCAGGTTCTCAACTGAGTTCCATCCGATTCTGAACAGTCCAGGGAGTTCGAAAATTTCTGACCCCCGTCCTTCGGAGGCTGGGGAGCAGGAGAGGCCGCCCAGGCTACCAACATTATGGTATTCGCTAACTGCATCCTCAAAATGCGGACTTCCCTGCCAGATTGCAGTGCGTCCTGAGTCATGTCGGCCAGTTCTTGTCGAAGTTCCTCGTCCATTCCAGGTGCTGCTGGACTCCTCCTGGCTTCGTCCCGTTCTTTGGTCAGAGTTGGTATCCGCTGCTCCAACTCGGTATGATTTTTAATGAGGGGGCAGGAACTGCTTTGTCTGTAGGTCTGTGATCTGCCGCTGCAGGCCGATGATTTGTTGTGGATGGTTGCAAACCATCTGTACTTCCCGGATGGGCTGTGAGTACTGTGCGACGCTTATCAGCACCTTCTGTGTCTGGGCGAATTTGACTCTCCGTTCTTCCATTCCAAAGGCGTCTCGTTGTAGATCGATGAGTGCCATAATGGTGCCTTGGTCCTCGGGGGACACGAGCGCCGCTTGGGGTTCCGTTCATTCCGCCATGGCAGTGGATATTGCACACTAACTGATGATAACTATATGAGTCAATTTCCGAAGGACTCAGGGATGGGGGTACCACAACAATCAGCGTAATATGAAGAGACTTTGCTGTTGTTGCTACTGCTGCTGCATGTCCAACTCTGGACTGTGCTCTTACACAGTTTATGTCCTTCGAAATCGCAAGGTTCCTCAGAGTGACAATCAGTAAACAATCCAAAATGTAATCCTCGAGACTTGGTCCAATGTTGTCCACACACTGGATTGTTAATATCCAAAGCACCGCGCTCTCTGGCTGCGTCTGTCCACTAAATATTCCAAGCGGAGGGAATGTCAGACTGTTCCCAATAATATGCTTCCAAGGGTTTCTTCACAGAAGTTGCTGCAAGTACTGCTAAGATACTTTCAAAGCCGTTCAAAGGTTCAAGTTCAAAAACAAGACAAGGGGTTCCAGCAAGATCAAACCAATTCATTCAAGAAGTACAGTTACTGTCGTACTTCTGCATTGCAATATGGGGCTTTACGTGAATACTGAAGAATATCATATCCGGTAAGTCGAGGAAATTCGTTGATGCAATCATCGCATATATGTTCCCAATGATGGTTCGGAGCTTGGTAAACCCAACAAGAAACAGAGCAAGGTTCCAAACAATACTCACACCCGGTGGAGGGATGTAGGAACATTCAATATCAGGTAGAATGTTGTAAGACTCGTTCTAGTTTAACGGGCAGGTTCGAGCGTACGTGATATTGGTGACAATACTGTAATATCAGAAACCAGAACATGAGGCTCAATATTTATTGGGAATCCACTCAATCCCGGGCACAAGTCCGCCCGATTGTGGAGCGGCCAATGTGTCCTCGTCATGCGGAAAATGGAGAGACCGCTAGAGTGGAGAGAACGACATCGCTTCTGGACTTTCTCACAGCGCCCGCTACGATTTCCAGCAGGTTGTGAGCCAGGACAGTGCAGCGCTCTAGTCAGTTAAAGACTTTCACACCCATTCGTTTCTAAGGTCAACAACAGGCCATCCTTTCATAGCTGCCCACCGGGGCACCCGATTCATCGAAGTCACTACTGCAAGCGAGGTTCCGATTTGTTTTCTAAGGTCCACTCCAGGCCTTCAATTCAGAGTTTTTTTTTTTTCAATCTCCTTCGCTTCAACCCCTCCAGGATTAGAGGTCTCAAACTCCCATCTCCGACTCAGATGTTCTTGCGGCATTGCTTCTGCCATCTCTGAACTTCTAGGTTTGTTGTTAGCGGTGCATCTAGCGGTGGAGCTAGTCGTGCAACCGCCGGTGATAGTGGTGCAGCCAGTTAAATCACCCGTGGTCACCCACTGCACTATGGTGACTTCCAGTACAGAAATCTCACACTACGAAGAATAATTCTCTAGCTCCCCACACAGATCTTCCGACGAACTGGTACTTGGCACGCCATTCGAATACACACAGATCAATCTTTTGACCAAAGGATTTCGTATATAAGGACCTCTAGCACCCTCCTTGCTACACAACCAACTCATCTTTGTACATTCCCATTCCACCTCACTGCCTTTTGCATTCTGCTTTGCTCCTATCACTTCCTCGCTTCTTCTATCTCTCCTTAGCTATTAGTATCACATCTCAAGCTGAATTCTGATCTCTCTGCTCTGGCTTCCATTAGCTTCATCACGCCTCTGAGCTCCCATTCTGATTTCGGTAGTTTGGTACTTGCTGGCACAGACACCTATGCGGAGAAGGATTACGTTGCACTGATCGAAGGAAAGGAACATTGACCTGCTCCCACCAAGGAGCACACCGGATCGGCACCAACTTCCTGTACGCCCTCTGGCTCCACCTCCACTTCCCCCGGTGCCTCCATCGATACGAAGCTGGATGAGATTCAGCAGGCATTGGACATGAAAGCCACCAAGGTCATTGGACTCCTGGGACGAATGCTTGATGCCAATCGCAGAGAGATGTACTCTACTCAGTGTGATTCAGCAATGCTGTGGAAGATGTTGATGGAGCACTACCAGGGGAAGGACAAGCAACGAATCTGGTTCCTCAGGAGTGAGCTGTCTAAGGTACAGTACCAGGGGGAGGATATGTCAGACTTTATCCCGAAATTGCAGAAGCTCCTCCACCAGCTGCTCAGTGCTGGGTGCACAGCCTATGAGTACGATGACAAGATCTTCCTCTTGGTCAACACTTGGCCCAGTGAGTTCCACCATTTCAGAACTAGCATCCCCGACTCTGAGTCTCTGACCTTCGAAGAGGTATCATCCAGACTGATTCTGAAACATGAGATGCTCGCTGGGGGGAAGGCAGGATCCAAGAGAGGAGGAGTTGCTTTCTATGCGGAGAATGGGAAACCATCAAAGGGGACACACAATCAGCAGTGTGGCAACCGCTCCCAGGTCACTTGCAGCTACTGCCACATCACGGGATACGAGGCGAACGACTTTAAGAAGAGGATCAAAAGGGAGGATCCAAGGAGCGAGGGGTCTGCCACTGAGAGGCAGGCTGTTGCTTGGATGGCCCAGATCAATGCACAGGATAATGCACCCGCTCCAACCACTCTGGATCGATGGATAGTTGAGAGCAGAGCCTTACACAATATGACCTCCCGGCGGAGTTACTTTAGCACTTACTATCCTGACCCAACCACGGTCGCTCTGGCCAACAACAGGATTGTGAAGGTTGCTCGTAGGGGCGATGTGGTGCTGCGCCTACCCTCTGGAGTCATCACACAGAAATATGTGCTCCATATTACGTCACTTGGATTCAGCTTGCTTCTCTCTCTTAGCCTGAGCCACCAGTCAGGCTGTCAGATTGGATTTAACCAGCCAGGTTGAGGACCACCTAATGGAGATTTCGAGGCAGCTGATCATGTCATGCAAATTCTGAATGGTCCTGATATCATCGCAACTGCGACACAGATTGGACACTCAGATGTGCTTCACAACAATAGGAATCCAGTTGTCCATGCTGCTCTTGCCACAGCCTTTGTGCCCATCGGATCATCTCCCATCCAGCATCCCTCGAGGAAATCTGCTGATTTGCTCTTCCAAATGTATCAATGCCTTGGGCATATTGGATTCGAAAGAATCAAACAGCTGGCCAAGGACCCAGCCTCTGGTATCCAATTAACCTCCACAGCCATCAAGGCATGTGCTACATGTCTGCAGGGGAACAAGACCAGACACCCATCATCCAAACCTGCTCAACGGGCCTCGAATACTCTGCACAGGGTCCACTCTGATCTATGTTGACCATTGACTCCTCAATCTTTGGGAGGGGTGAACTATTATATCAGTTTCAGAGATGATGCGACTTCTTGGACAGAATTGAAACCCATCAAGAAGAAAAGTGATGCTTTTGACTGCATCAGGAAGTACTTTGCACGTTGTGAGGCCATGCATGGATTGAACATTAAGGCATTTCGCACTGATAGTGGTGGGGAGTTCACATTTCATGCTTTCGAGGAATTTCTGGCCTCCTCTGGATGCCAGAATGAGGTTTCTGCTGCCTATTCCCAAGAGCAGAATGGAGTTGCAGAGAGGGTCAATAAGATGATTATTGGGTGAGCATAGGCAATGCTGTATGGGGCTCACCTTCCTCTCTTTCTGTGGGCTGAAGCAGCGAGGACTGCTGTTCATATTATGAATTGAACTCCCACAAGGTTACACACCAAGACCTCCTATGTGTTATGGGCTGGAAAGCATGCCCAATTGCTAGTCCATCAACACCGCTTTAAACGCGACATATGGCATCACGTTACCAACGACCTTCGAAGAAAGTGGGAGCACAAATCAATTATAGGCCATCTTGAAGGCGATGAAGGCAGAAATCAGTAAAGCGTTTACTGCAACCATTTGATAATCATCACCAGGGATATTGATTTTGTACTTCCAGCTGCAGCGGCAGTACCATATCCACCTGTGGAAATCATCAATGAAGATGGAGAGGAGGACTCAGAAGTTGCTTCGAAGCCAGCGGAGGCACAGTGACAGGCACATATGTGACAGCAACGGGTCCGGAAAACCAGTTCGGTTCGGTTCCAGAACCATGCAAAAACCAGACCTGCTGGGTCTTGGCGGGCCAAACCTGGACCCGTACCCGTCAACCCACAGGTTTCACCTTGGTTGGCTAGACCCCTGGGGTCCAATCTCGAGTTCTGTGTTTCACGTTTTCTATTCATGATCGCATTTCGATATCTTACTGCCAGTTGCAAACTATTAACATTGGTACGCGATTGTTCTTTTCAGACGAATAGGCGGTGTTTCTATCTAACAATCATAGAGACACGCTCCCTGACCCATCTTGAAAATGAGTGTCAATGGAGTGTCAACGATGTTTGGCATTGCATCTTGGTAATCTATAAGGCGACAGCTTACAAACATCCAAAAATGAGGTAGTTGCTGTCTGTAAAGCCAAAAACCGATGGCACATGCTCGCTGCCCTATTCTGAAAATGAGCGTCAATGGAGCGTCAATGATTTTTAGTCTTGTATGTCAGGTAATGGAAAAGTGACATGTTTTTAGTTATGCGTAATCGTTATATCGGCTGCCTTTAATGGCCAAAGAGAATGTGTCACGCTCCTTGCCCGATGATGAAAATAAGCTTCACCGGAGCATCAACAATCTTTGGGCTCTCACGATGATTCATCACAGGGCGAGATGGCTGCTGATGGCTATGTATACAGTTTTGACAGGGTTTATAGGTTAAAACGTTTAAGATCACTGAGTTGAAGCAGTGTAAACAAATTAAGTTGTGCATGTCCGGGAGGCTGTCGCGGGACCATCTCTTGCTTATCAGTCTATCAAGACAGGCAAAACCATGTTTTTGGATGTCTGTGATCATTTGCCACCAAGATTACTCAAGATTCCAGTCCAAAAATCATTGTTGCTCTGTTGATACTTATGGTCAAGATGGGGTAGGGAGAGTGTCGCATTCACTTTTGCCTGTAAAGGGGGCCAATAGAATGATTATGGATGACGAGGACTAATTCACAGTGTAATAACCTGACATATAGGTAGAAAAATCGTTGACTCTCCGTTGACGCTCATTGTTATGATGGGGCAGGGAGAGAACAGCATTCTGTTGTGCCTATAAAGGTGGCCAATATGATGATTATAAATGACAATGATTAATTGACATTTTATAAACATGACTTACAGGCCAAAATATTGTTGACTCTCCGGAGATGATCATTGTCATGATGGGGCAGGGAGAGTATCGCGTTCTCTTTTGCCTATAAATGGGGCCACTACGCTGATTATAGATGACAACGACTAATTCACATTTCAATAAACTGACTTACAGGACGAAAAATCTTTGATGCTCCGTTGACACTTCTTTTCATGCTGGGGCAGGGAGAGTATCGGATTTTCTTTTAACTATGAATGCAGCCACTACGATGATTATAGATGACACCGACTAATTCACGTTGTAATAACCTGACTTACCGGACAAAAAATTGTTGACACTCCATTGACGCTCAATTTGTCACAGGCATATCAGCATTATGCAACTATTCACTTTTGCCTTGAACATCAATAACTGCCTTTTGGCAGTCGTTCTATCCTCTTCATGTATGTTTTCATTTATCACTACATTTTTCTTTAGTTGTACATATAAATATATCCTTTAAAATATACTTCATAGGGTTCGCGAATTATAGATAATGATAATACTCAAAACTCCCATTCCTTGTAATCAGTTCTTGGCGGCACCCTCAGATTGACCCAAAAGGATGTTGTCATCTTCAAAATCAGCATCAGCGGTATTTCCACATAGCAGATAGTGTACTCCGCAAATCTGGATTAAAATCGCAATCGTGCTTGCTATCCTTGTCATATGCATTATGATTGAAAAATGCAGTGTTGGGACACAAGGACTGTGTATACACACACAAGGGTGGAATAGCATCTGTTTCATTACTTTGTTGTCCGTCACTGTCACCTGGAGGTGCATGTGGCATTCCGGTTGGAGGAGGCCTTCCATGGAGAGGTGCCGCTGGTTTTGGTGGATGTGCGGCGGTTCCTTTACACCTCCAGCGTGTCTGCGGATTCTTTGCTGTGCCATTTTGGCAGGGAAGGCAGCAGTGGATTTGATTATTATATACCATTGCCTGGTGTCGTTCTATCGCAGCCTTTACCGTTTGATGACCATGAACCTCAACGCCTCGCTTCTTATCTGCTCGGAATTCGCAGCGAGGTTTCGTAATTTCTTGTTGCGTTTCCCCCATCGCGGCCCGCGGAAACCCTGGTTTGGCCATTGTGGCCATATTCACGGCAAGTCGCATGTCGGACTGTTCTAGCTGTACCCGACCTCCTTGTATCACCATTGTGGCAGACATGTTGAAAACCTACAAGAAATTCATTCTGGCTTCTGAAGGGAAGATTCGGCAATTACCTCAACCATTTACGACTCCGTAGCCTCGTCTAAGGTCTTCAAAGCCTGTTTCGTTCGCTCCCGGTGACATTTATCTAGAATTTCGTGCCGGACAATCCCCGAGATGATGACGTCAGGATGATCTATTTCGCGGACTGTGCGGACAAATGCCTTCGTCGACGATGGAGGTTTACCATTGCAGGCCACGATGAATTGGTGACAGAGCTCTCTAAGTACCCCAGCTGTACGTTGTATAGTTAGTTGACCGCCGCTTACAGAGATATGGAGCTGCTCACATTCAATTGCATGCTGCTGCCTAATATTGCGGGGTCCGGTTTTAGGTACTTTTTTGAAATGTGCATCCTGGGCCATATTTTCGGTGACAGCAATTGCAGAGTCGTGGTGGACTAACTGGTGTCTGCGTTGCTGCTGTGTCTCAGCCAAGAGCGCATTGGATGAAGCGCCCGTCGTTCGGCTTGGTTCGAATTGAATCCCACCGGGCTGCGGCGTTTGTGGAGCCATGACTTGCAGTCGTCGAAAAGGTGTGGAAGATGATAACAACAAGTGGAAAGTCCTGAGGAAAAAATAGTGAGCTACAAGTCACAATGGAGTCAATGACAGTCAACTTGCACGTTCAAGTTTTACCCTGCTGCTTAAAGCTGGAAGTTGCAGGTTATTCCAACGGTCCCGCAATTTGCAGTAAGGTGGTCTGATGTTGTTTGTTTGTTTGTTTTCAGCGACACATTGAAGTTAGCAACAGCTGCTATCTCATATTTCATACATACAAAAAAGAAATTCTTCGATGGAAACGATGTCTGCTGATGTTTGTTTCAACACATCACCGGGATCTTACACGAATCACAAGATAACTATAATGTCATGTCGTACGGTTAGTGTAACTATTCCGAATGAAATCTGGGTCAAAAAGCAGATTTTGCTTTGTTCGAATTGATCAAACGTACGTACCTTGACATAAAAGACTCAGCTTGCCTCCATGTGGTCCATATCTTGGAACATGCAACATCTAGCCAAACAACAAAGTCAACTAACGATACAATGGTCAACGTTCGGAAATAGAACTTTCCACCTCTTCCGGCTGGCACATACGGCATATTGACAAAGCAGTCCACTCGTCGTCATCATCAAGAGAATGAAGGCAAGATAGCTTTGGAGGCAGAATGGGTCCGAGCGTTGGGAGCACTGCGCAGCTTACAATCCAAAAAGAAGCTTGCGGAGGAGAAACAAGAAGAAACGCACATTTTACGCGACGAAGAGAGAGATATTGATCGTGGATTATGTGGAGAGAGAAACCACGGTGGCAAAATTGCAAGTTCAGAATGCAGAAACAGCGATGATGCAAGAGTTGAACGATGTGACTGATGCTGAAAGCGCGTGGGGGGACAACCAGACAGCCTGAAATAATGTTTGAAGAAATGTTGAACGCTATCTGAGACAGTCTGAGCGATGTTGCAACTTCCGATGATGAGCAGGATGGGGAAGATGATGAGGACAAGGACGCAGATATAGTGCTCGGCAAGCTGAGTGATGAAGAAGATGGCCGGGTGACGGACACAATCTCCAAAAAAGTACACAACCGCATGGAGAGTTTTCGGCCGAAGCAGATGAGGCTTGACAAATGACTCAACCGGCATGGGGGAACGCAGCGAATTACATCCATGAGAGAGATATGCAGTGCGGGACTGGAGAATTGAAAGTTCCGGGCGTGGTCAATCACCAAATTGACCCGATTCCAGCCACACCATCCCGGCAACATTTGGAGAGCATGTGCAGACTCCTGAAATCGCCAGTGGACAATCATAGATGCCCACAGTGACTTCTCGACCAGGAAGTAGTCAAATGAGGCTGGGTTCGGAGAAACCACAGTCACACAAATTCATACCGCTTTTTTCCCCTGTCGCCGAACGAAATTCGACACCAACCCAGGATAAGAAACATGTTGAACCAGTAAGCGTTTACCCCTGAACAATGCATTCCTAGTTAATTACCATATAGAAATCGGATACGGACAAAGATATGGTGATGGCTCCCGCGCCGCCGGAGGTATACTGTGCCAAATAGTGAAATTTGTGGTCCTATCACTTGGAAAAACAACTTGTGTGCCTACTTTGCGAGGTGTCCGCTTTGTGATGATTTCAGTGACTGTATTGTGAGACAGGAAATTTCATCAGTGTGTGTGCAACTGTCGTACAGGCCATGCGCAAGTTCCAGACTCCGAATCTGTTTGATAGACAGCCAACGCACCTGTTACCGACTTGTCTGTTACGGTTAGATTAGATAGCAAAACCTGAAATTATGACGAGATTTACTAACAACATTTAAGACAGAAATGTTATACGAGTCGTAGGACAAGTGGTCAGTGCCCAGTCTGAACCCGGATGAATGCCAGCTGTCATGCTTAATGTTAGCAACGGTTCCAACCCACTAGAATGGTTCCGGGTTAGGGTTGGAACCGGAACCACATTGTGGCAACAGTTATACCACATGAGAATCCCAGACCGTTGGCATTGGGGCCGGTTTCCACCTCAAAACCCGGTATTTTGAAGCATAGATGTTTCACTCCAATTAAGTATTTGAGTTCTGATTCTATCATCCCTTGATGTATACGCAGATTGTGCAGTGTTGGCCGCTCTTTCACAACAGAATTTCAGATTTGCGATCTGACCAATATTCGTTGTGTCACTGTCCAAAACCCACAAATGTCAGTTAAAATCTACGCTTACTTGACAGCCACTCAATGAATATCAGTCGGATCTCAATTCTCCAAGCGGGAGGGGAAAGATCGGCTGAAACTGCACAATCTACATATACATCATGTCATGATACGATTAGAACTCAAATACTTAATTGGACTGAAAAGTTTAGGAAGCACAAAATGGAGCCGTGGTTCGGTTCCCACCCGGCCAAAATACACGGTTATTTGCTGGGTAACGAACTGAACCGAAACGAACCACCGGCCAATAACTGGACCCCTCGCGGGTTACCCGAACCCGGTGTTAACATTAGTGATGCTACATTAGTCCATGCAGCTAACGGTATAACTCTGTGCTCAGACCTGCTGCTAGTGTTAGCAACGGGTCCGGGTAACCCGCCAGCGGTCCGGGTTTGGACCGGAAAAACGGTTCGGTTCAGTTCCAGAACCGTCCAAAAACCCGACCCGCAGCGTCTTGGCGGGCCAAACCCGGACCCGTACCCGTCAACCCACGGGTTTTGCCGGGTTTGGCTAGACCCGTCGGTTCCAATCTCCGGTTCTGTGTTTCGGGTTTTTCTATTTATGGTCGCATTTAGATATCCTACTGTGAATCGCAAAATATTAACTTTTGCACATCATTGACCTTTTCGGATGAATCGGCCGCCTTTATAACTAAAAACAAGAGCGACACGCTCCATGCCCCATCCTGAACAAGATAGTCAACGGCGCGTCAATGATTTTTGGTCTTGCATCATGAGTAATCTCGATGGCGACTGGATGCAAACGATCATAAACGATGTATTGGCACTGTTCCAACCCAAAACAGACAGAAATACACTCGCTGCCCCATTCTGAAAATGAGCGTCAACGGAGCGTCAACGATTTTTGGCCTCGCAGGATGGTTAATCAAAGCGCAAGATAGCCACTTATGTCTATATATGGAGTTTTGACTGGTTTTATTGGCTAAAACGTATAGGATCACTGAGTTGCAGCATTGAAAATGAATTAAGTTGTGATTGTCCAGGAGGCTGTCGCGGGACGACCTCTT
>Ga0307512_10004913_pt1 | contig 14272 bp, 17 predicted proteins | sample 14_EM_MG_FD_200267 | JGI IMG/M metagenome (GOLD analysis project Ga0307512, IMG submission 200267) | Populus trichocarpa ectomycorrhiza microbial communities from riparian zone in the Pacific Northwest, United States - 14_EM | ecosystem: Host-associated > Plants > Roots > Unclassified | place... | reverse complement strand
ACGAGGGTTTCTTTGCCTCCTTTGCCATGGACGAGCAGCACTCGGTGGCCGTGTTTTTCACCGAGGTCGCCGACATCGGAGCCGCTGGCTTCCGAGATGCGAAGGCCGAGGAGACCGAGCATCGCGACCGGGGCAAAGTCGAATCTGTTGGTTGATCGCGTGCCGCGGCGAGTATGGCTTCGAACGGCAGGTGCGATAGCCCAGGCACGGTGACTCGTTCGGAACACGGGTCGGCGAACGTACTCGGCTGGCGAGTGCTCGAGAACAGCGTCGATGACGCAGGTTCGGTGGAGCCGGTGACGACCGCCATCCGGCGGGAGACGGTCGAGGGTTTGAATCTGCGGACCTCCTGCGTCCACCGCACGTAGAGCTCGACCTGCGGGCGGCCGACTGCCAGCGGTGTCAGGTCCCTCTCGACGCACCAGGCGAGGTAAATCCGCAGGTCGGACTCCGAGTGGCCTCTCGACGTACCGGTGTGTCTACCCAGGTAAGCCGATGCCGCCAACCGCAATACAACATCATCCGAGCTGTTCACGTCCAGGCCACACTTGCCTCATGTGGTGGTCCCAGCTCGGCCGGGATGACAATCCTGTCCGGGTCATCCCACATCAGAGCGAGGTGATGTCCGACATGGCCCGGGTGTGACTGGTAGGCCGTCGTCCGCATCTGTTTCACACGCTGTAGAACACCTGGACCGTCGCCGTGCAGGAGTTCTCGTGCCGCGGCCAGGAACTCTTCGGAATCGCGATCGTCGCGGGACCACACCATGAGGGGCACACCCGCACGCAGCCCGACGACGACCTCTGTCCCACCATTCTGGGCAGGGTCCGGGGGCTTGCTCAGAACCACTGAGACCACATCGGGGTTGTTCTCAAAATCGGCGACCAGCGTGCGGATCGACTCATCACCCGAGAGTAGACGGCTCGATTCCGGCTGGATCGTGCCGGAATCGAGCTGAGCAGTCAGAACACTCCAGCGTGCGTGCCAGCTCCGATGCCACTTTCCCGCCTGCATCCGTTCCAGCGATCGAATGGCGACGGGGTATCGGCAGCCCATTGGAACTGGAGGCAGCGGACCTTCCTCCACCTCCCACGGCCACTGGTCGACGTCGAGGTTCAGCAGTTCGCCCGAGAGCACGAACTCGATCCGAATGTCTGGCTGATAGCGTGCCCACTTCGTCTCCGCGTCTTCTATCAGAACGGCGACGTGGTGTTTGATCTCGCCAATTGTGCCGAAAAAGTCATCGCCACGCTCGGGGTGCCACCCTTCGGAGAGGTCGAGTTGCGACCAGTTGGCCAGCTGATACCGCTCGCCAGTTAGGCCAACCCGGCGCAACATCATGACCAGATAAGCGGGTGAGTTCGGTGGTGGTCCGGGAGGCGGCGCCGTGAACTGGCGGCGCACCTCCTGCAGCTCAGCGATGACACCCAACCTGGAGGCCTGGCGGTCGGCCCATCTACGCAGCTCGATGGACAGCTCGGACCGCCGCCCGCTCGCCAGGTGCTCGATGAACTCGATCGGCCTGGGTAGACCGGTCGAACCGGCGTTCAACGTCTCCAGAGTGAGGAACACCTCGCGATAGCTGGTCTCGGCGGGCAGCCCCGGTGCGCCGACCCCCGCAACCTGGCGGTACAACTCCATGAGGTCCGGGAAGATCACCCCGCGCAACAACTCGAAGAGCAACTCGCGCTCATCATTGGGCCACAGAACATGTGGCATGGACTCATCGGTCAGTAGTTGAGTCGGTGTGGTGCCCAGTGCGTTCGCGAGCCCGGCGATCTCCTCGACGGTGATGTTCTTGCGCACCCCTGACTCGATCTTGGCGATCGTACTTCGGGTCAGCGACTGATAACCGGCATCGACACAGGCCGCGGCCAACCGCTCCGCGGACCAGCCACGCGCGTGCCGCAATGCACGCACCCGCGCGGCCACCACTCGCGCCACCGGTTCTGACCCCACCGAGTCCTCCACCTTCATACCGCATCGGAGCAAACTCTAGTAGATTGCTCCGATCTAGAGCAGAATGCAAGAACGTGCCGAAGGTCCGGCGACAGTCCTGAGACGCAGGGGGTAGGCAATGCCTACCAAGCCAGAACCACCGATCACCGTGATAGCGCTGCTCGCCCAGATCGTCCGCGACCACCGGCAAACCCGGCACGCCGCCATCCTGGCGTTCAGCCTGGCGCTCGCACTGGCCGTGGTACTGGCACCAGTCATCGCCGTCCTCATCCTGTTCGGCACCACGGGAGCCGCTGCCGTCGGCGGTGCGAGCGCCCTGGCCACGGCCGGCATCGCAGCTCATCGAGCAGTTGCGGCCCGCCGCTCCCGAAGCGGCATCCGATAGTTCTCCCCGTGCTTGATCAACCCAAGTCACAGCCGCACGCAAGACCGTCCTACTCCGTCCCACGGGACCAGGCGATGGTTCGCGTGACGGCGTGACCTCGACACGCAAAGCAGAGCGTTGCCCGCGCCTGCTGGAGTGTTATATCCGAACTCCGGGTTTGGAAGCTAACCCCGAGCGGTTATATTGCATTTCGCATTCAGCAGTGTTCGCTCATCGGCAGAAGAGTGCGTTCGTAAGACTCTGCGGAGGTATGAGCAAAGCGCTGTGTCGACCAGGTCCCGACCTGAGACCATCGCTCGGTGAAGAGATGGTTCAGGCGACGACGTACCGATCAGGTCGAGGCGCAGTGGCGCACGGTGCCGGACGGTGTTGCCCGAGCACGGCAAACGAGGCAGCATCTTCTCACCGGTCAGCAAGGTCTTGTGGCAAGCATTGAAGACCTTCTGTTCCGCCACGACCCGATCGGCATCAACTTCGACCACAACACCGACGAATACCGGCCCGAAGCCGAGACGATCACCCTGCGCCTACCCGAGGCCGCCACCGAGCACGACCTCCGGCGCATCATCCACGAGGAACTCGTCCGTTGGTTCGATGCCAGCATCGCGGGCCCAGTTGAACGCTACGACTCGATAGCTCGTGAAGTCTGGCAGATCTGGCGAACCCGTCGCTGATCCACTCCTCAGCCACGGCCACGGCGCCGAATCGACACCTTCAGCCGCACTCATCTCGGCCGAGCGTACGTCACCCGAGGTCAGGTCTGTCTCGTCCGGATCCACCGGACCTCCTCGATCAGGCGCTGGATGTCGTTCGGCGCGTGGCCGAAGAGATCGATGTCCGCGCCGTCGACCCCGTCGGGAGTTGCATGAGGCGTAAAGGTCCCAACAGGACCTGCATACTCAACCGACGTCGACTACTGGCCGTGCTCCCGGGGCGGACCTCGGCTGATCGTGTGGCACTGGTCGCGCGCCGGATAGGGTGCGCTCGGGAGTGAACTCACTGAGCCCTCACGTGCGCCGGAGGTGAACCGCATGACGGGAAGCCGTCCCGACTACAACTACTTCGGGATCGCGCTCGGTGCATGGGTGTTGGCGCTCGGCCTGATACTGATCTACGAGGCGGTTCCGGAGGCAGACCGGGAGGGGCCGGTGTTGTGCGACGACAAGGAGATGCATCCCGGCGACGTGTGCTGGTTCCTCGGTGGCAGCAATACCGACATCCCGGCGAAGAACTACGACACCATGGCCGCCGAGCAGCTAACGGGTCACGGCTGGCTTGTGTGGCTGTTGTGCCTCGGCATCCTCATCAGCGTCGGGGCCGTGATTGTCACCGGCCTCTACATCTACTACGTGCGGTCGTCTGCCAGTAGGGGCAAGTAGCGGCGCGTCCCGACACGCCGCGGCGTTCTTGCCGGAGGGCCATCTCGACATCGTCATCCGAACTTCCGCCCATCGGCAGAACAGTGCGTTAGGTGTCAGGTTGCGGATGCCATGTACGCCGCCAGGATGTAGTTCGGGTGCCGGTCGAGGTTCCTGCGGGCTCGGTCGTAGGTCGACGCCCGCGTCGAGCATCGTGGTCACCTTGGACAACGTGCGCAGCCGTCGGGTTGCGCAGTGCCGGTCCATGCGCAGGCCGCGCCGGTTGAGCAGGATCGGGCCGTGGTCACGTTCACCGACGGCCCGGTCGATCGCCCGCCCGACCGCTGGTGGCAACGGCACCAGCACGACCTTGCCGCCCTTGCCGACCACGCGCCGAACCCGATGCCCGTGTTCCTCACCGACCCACCAACGCGAGGTCGAACCGGTTGACCGATTCCCGTGCAGCGGCCAGCAGCGCCTCGAACTGCAGATGCGACAGGCCGAGCGTCGGCGATTCGCTGGGCACTATCGGGCGCCGCACATACTCCGCTGGCGAGTGCTCGAGCACGGTGTCGATGACACAGGCGCGGTAGAAGTCGGTAACCACCGACATCCGGCGTGACACCGTAGAGGGCTTGAATCGCCGGACCTCCTGCATCCAGCGCACATACAACTCGATCTGCGCTCGCCGTGCTGCCAGCGGCGCGAGCTCACGCTCCTGGCACCAGGTGAAGAAGATCCGCAGGTTCGACTCCGAATGTGTCCGCGAGACACCTGGGCACGGACGCGCTGAGCACCAACCCAGGCGGACGGAGACGGCGTTGTGCGTGAGCGCCTTACGGTGGATCATCGACGACCTAGCCAAAGAGAACCGAACAGCCTGAACCCATTCGAGGTCACGGGCTCACGTCACCACACCCGCCCATCGCGGCAGAAGAGTGCACGGCTTCCTGCTGGCGGGTCAGCCAGCGGTAGAACGAGCAGGGCTCGTCGGTGAACCGGCCGTCGGTCGCTGGCGCGATCGAGCCGTCCATCGCGTGCACCAGAGCCTGGTAGAGCAGATGCGGGCCGGTGCCGCTGTAACCTCAGCCGAACACCGTGCCCCACCGGAAGTGTCGGCGTTATCGTTGACCGGTGATCGGCAACCTTGAGACGTTCCAGGACGCGCTGGCTGCCAGCGGGTTTCCGCCGCTGGTCAACAAGCTGGCCGGGGCTGGCTTCCGGGGCCGGATCGCCACCCGTGACCTCGGGCCGCTGCGGTTGGTCTCCCTCGCCACGCCCGAGAGCTCCTGCATCGGGCGGGAGCGCGCCGCCTCCGACGGCGAGAACCTGGCGATCAAGGTGATGACCCGGGGTCAGACGCGGATCAAGCAGGGGCGCGGCGACGCCGAACTCGGGCCGGCCGACCTGGTGCTGCTCGATCCCACGCGTACGATCCGGTTCGAGAGCACCGCCGCGGCGCACGTCACCATCCTGGTGCCGCGCCGGGAGCTTCGGATCCGGCCCGCGCAGATCGACCGGCTCATCGGCGTACGCATCGACGGCAGTCACGGTCCGGGCGCTCTCGTCTCCGTGCTGGCTCGGGAGTCGGCGCGGTTGGCGACCGAGTTCCGCGAGGCGGAGGCGCTGAGGTCGGCGGCGGCCGTCGTCGAGCTGATCGCGGTCGCGCTGGAAGCCCGGCTGGGCGACGGACAACCGGCCCCGGACGAGCGGCTGCGGGACCGGATCGCCGGCTACATCGAGGCCCGGCTGGCTGATCCCGATCTGTCCCCGCCCAGCATCGCCGCCGCCCACCACATTTCCGTACGCCGGCTGCACAAGCTGTTCGAGGATCAGCCGCTTACCGTCGCGGCCCTGATCCGCCGTCGCCGCCTTGAGCGCTGCCGGGCTGAGCTGACCGGAAGCGGACGTACGGTCACCGCCGTGGCCGCCCGGTGGGGATTCTCCGATCCCACCCATTTCAGCAAGCTCTTCAAGACGACGTACGGCTACAACGCCCGTGCACTGGTAGCCAGCAACCGTGCACGGGCGACCAAGACGCGCACAGCCGGCCCGGAACAGGATGGTGGTCACCAAGGTCGGCAATAGATAGGAGAAGTCGTGGCGAAGGTAAACATCGTCCGCCCCGGTGAGGGCGAGATCCTCGGCAGCGGGGCGCAGCAGATCCGGATCCTGGAGAACGGCGAGCACACCGACCACCGGCTGGGGTTCGCCGAGGTCACTATTCCACCGGGCACCCCGAGCCCGTTGCAGCACCGCCACGCCCAGCACGACGAGGGCTTCTACGTGCTGGCGGGAACGTTCCGGTTCACCGTCGGCGAGGACCAATACGACGCCGGGCCGGGCACCTGGGTCATCGTGCCGACCGGGGCGCCGCACACGTTCGCCAACGTCGGCGACGAGAACGCGGTCATGCTGAACACGTTCACGCCGGACCTGTACGTGCAGTACTTCCGCGACTTCAAGGCCATGATCGATTCCGGGCAGCCAGTCAACGCCGAGACCATGAAACCGCTGTGGAAGAACTACGCCACCGAGATCTCGAACGAATACGCCTCGTGAAGCGCCTTCAGCACGACCGCTGCGGCGGCCCGGAGGTGATGCGGCTGGCAGAGTTCAAGCCACCACGACCGGGTCCGGATGAGGTTCTCGTCCGCGTCCGGGCGGCGGCTTCCAACGCGCTGGACTGGAAGATGCGCAACGGCGAGATGAAGCTGATGACCGGTCGCTCCTTTCCCCGGGCGATGGGGCACGACTTCGCCGGAGTCGTCGAGGCGATCGGCGCCGGCGTCACCCGCCTGAAGGCCGGCGACGCGGTACTCGGCGTGGCTCGGTCCGCCTTGGCCGCCACCACACCGGCCACGCGGTCGGCGCCGTAGGCGGCCGCTTCGAAGACAAGCGACGGGCCGCCGCGACGGAACCGCGCGCGCCGACCGGGCAGGACCGGCACGGCACATTCGAAGTACCAGCTCCATGGCCCCGCTCAGCCAACTGCGGACACGCCGAGCTCAGGAACCGTCCATTCTCCGACAATCGACATCCGCACCGTTGAACACTCCACCGCTCTTCGCCACGCCTCCTCAATCGGATAGCTCAACGATGAGCCTGAGCGGCACACCAAGGGCTACCAGGCCACTCCGACATGGAGCTCAGACGGGCAAACGCAGCATCACTCACCGCAGCAAGCGAGCGCGCGGATCGCGGCAGAGTCGCGCGTTGTGTGTGCGATGCCGCCTAGCCTGTCTGCATGCGACGCTTCGACGACGAGGACCTCACCGGCGCAGAGTTCCGCGAGTGCGACCTGAGTAGAGCCCGGCTGGTCGGCGTGGTCATGCAGGACGCTGAGATCGACGGCCTGGTCACCAATCTCGTGGTCAACGGGGTCGAGGTCATGTCGTACGTCGAGGCGGAGCTCGACCGCCGCCACCCGGTGCGGTTGCTGATCCGCTCCGATGAGGCGGCCGACCTGCGACAGGCCTGGCGGCAACTGCGGGACGACTGGGCGACGACCACCGAGCGCGTCCGGTCCATGCCCGAGAACAGCGAACATCACGGCGTCGACGGCGAGTGGTCGATGGTCGAAACCCTGCGTCACCTTGTCTTCGTGCACGACTCCTGGTTCCGGCGCTGCGTGCTCGGGCTCACCGAGCCGTTCACGGCCATGGGACTGGGGCCACCGTTCGTCATGGACCAGGAGAACGGGCTCGACCCGTCCGCCCAACCGAGCCTCGACGAGGTGCTCGCCGTACGCAACCGGCAGGCTTCGGGGATCGAGACGTGGCTGGCCGAGGTCACGCCTGATCAGCTCGCGCAGACCGCGCCGGTGCCCGACGACGACAGATGGCCCCCGTACGCCAAGGGGCGGGCAGTGCGGCAATGCCTCGGTACCGTGCTCGACGAGGAATGGGCTCACCACGGGTTCTGCAAACGCGACCTGGACAAACTGTCGCGTCAGGAGTCTGCATTGGGTTCATGAGCGGGATCTCACTGGGCGCTCAAAGGGTCGATTTGGAGTATCCCGACGATGCGGACTCCATTGTGCTGGCCGATCCCGACGGGAATCTGTTCTGAGTCATCGCCTGAGCCGCCAGATGGTGGCACGCACGCTCATCGGCCAGAAGAGGGCGTTCGTCGGCGATCTCCAGAGCACAGTCGCGACTGCTCTCTGCCCGTACCCAGCCGTGGAGAGCCGACGTTGCGCTCATGAACCCCAAGCCACGCCCACTCGTCCAAGCTGTGATCAGCGGCGCCGTGCGGCGAAGACCTCGTCCTGCTGGCCGTTCGCCTACGCTGCTCTGGTGACCTCCGAACACGCGCCCCAGATGCGCGGCATCGCCGGTGTGGTGTTGACCGTTCGCTTCCTGACCGAGCTGGCACTGCTCGCCGGCCTCGCGGTGGCAGGCGCCCGTCTTGGCGACGGAGTAGTGTTCGCCGTCCTCGACGCCGTCCTGCTCCCGCTCGCCGCGGCGGCACTCTGGGCGGCGTTCATTGCCCCACGTGCACGTCGACGGCTGACGGAACCCACCCGCTTCGCGGTGGAGTTCGCCCTTTTCGCGACAGCCGGACTGGCTTTGGCCCTGTCAGACTGGTTGGTGGCGGGCATCGTCCTGGCAGTCGCGGGCATTGGCATCGCGGCACTGACCCGAGCCGTCGCCAAGGACAGCTGAGTCCGGCAGTTGCTTGCGCCGGGTCACTGTCGCCGACGACCCGTTCAGGTTCCAACGCTTTGGGGAATATCCGCTCGTCGGCATGTCCGTGCGTTCACGGGAACGACCGATAAGCGGCAAGAGCGGATGTTGGCTGTAGACGTTTACCGGTTCGTGTGTCCGTCAGCCGTCGCCCGGCGACGCATGGTGAACCCGCCGCACACGCGCTCCGGGGTGTTTCTGCGAGTTTGGACACGACCGGCAGGAGATGGCTGACCGGCGACGCCGATCCGGGGTCCAATGCCCACTCCGGTCGCGAGGCCGGAACGGGCATCAGGCGTCCACCACGTCGTCCGGATGTGCGCCGGCCGCCAGCGGGTCGGCTGTGTGAGCGGGCGGTATGGTCGTAGCCGGGACAGGAAGGGGCAGTCGGGCGATGTCGTCAGCTACCGGATCGACGCGGCGCCTCTCGGTCGGGCGCGAGCACGAGATCTACGACGCCGTCATCGAGCTCCTTCGCGAGGAGGGCTACCAGGGGATGACCCTGCCGGCGGTTGCCTCGCGGGCACGGTGCAGCACCGCCACGATCTATCGTCAATGGCAGGGCAAGGTGGGGCTGGTCGTCGCCGCGTTGGCCAGCCGTCGCCCCTGGCTGCCGGCGGACGCGGATGTCGACACCGGTTCCCTCCGGGGCGACCTGCACATGTTCGTGCGACGGCTTCCGGAAGTGGCAGCGGGGGAGACCGAGCTGATGGCGGCGCTCGCGCATGCTGCCCTCCGGGACGAGGATGTGGCCAAGGCGATGCGTGAGGAGATCGCCGCGCCGGCTGGCGCGATGATCGATCGCATCTTGGCACGTGCCGTCGCTCGCGGCGAGATCGCGCCGGACAACCGGGCGAGGGGCTATTGCCAGCACATGATGATGTCGATCGCGATGTCGCGGCAGATCATCGAGGGTGTGGGCCCGGACGAGGCGTATCTCGGCGTCTTCATCGACTCCGTTCTTGTTCCCGCGCTGACGGAAGGCGCGTTCGAACGCCGCGCATAGCTCTCACGCGATGAGTTACGAGAGCCGGTGGCCGCGGCCATTTGTCTTTGCCGCGCTGACAAGCGCCGGCGGCGCGTAGGGCTGTCCGTTGCTTGCGCTCCCCCTGGGCGAGGCGTACGGTCACCATCGAAACGAAGTTATTTCGTTTCGATGATTCGGCTCCGAAGGGTCCGACGATGAGCACTCGTATCGCAGCTACGACGGCCGGCCGAGAACGACACGCCGGCCGGTCCACGGCGCCGGGGCACATGGGGATCGACGGCGACGGCTTCCGGGCGCTGATGCGCCATCATCCGACCGGGGTCGCCCTGATCACGGCCGATCCGGGCGACGGACCGGTCGCGCTGACGGCCACGAGCCTCGTGTCCCTGAGCGCGGAACCGCCGCTGGTCGCGTTCTCACTTTCCGAGTTGTCCTCTGCTACCCCGTCGCTGCGCCGCGCTTCGACCTTCGTCATCCACCTCCTCTCCGAAGAAGAGATCGAGTTGGCGCGGCTCGGTGCGACCAGCGGCGTCGACCGCTTCGCGGATTCGTCGTCGTGGGCGCGGCTGGAGACGGGCGAGCCGTACTTCGTGAAGCCGTCGGTGCGCATGCGAGCGCGGCTGGCGAACAGCCTGTCCGCAGGCACGTCCCTGCTTGTCGTGGCACACGTCCTCGACGCCGTGGTGGCGGTCTCGCCGCAGCGGAAGCCGCTCGTCTACCTGGGACGGACGTGGTTCGCCTTCGGCGACGACGCGAAGGTCGGCTGACGTTCGCCTTCCCAGCCGGAGACAGGTCTCCTCCCAACCCGCCCCGTACTGATCAGTAGTCGAAAAGATGGTGATTCGATGACCGCCACACCCTCGCCAAGCTCACACAGGCCCGAGATGCCACCCGCTGTTCCCGCCGCACCTGTGGCCTCCCCGTGGATCAGCGACGAGGGGCGCCGGATCCGCGACCAGGCGCGGAAGTTGATCCCGCTCATCCGGTCTCAGGCCCGCGAGGGGGAGCGGATCGCCGCGCTCACTCCGGACGTGCTCAACGCGCTCGACGGCGCTGGTGTCTTTCGCATGTCCATGCCCGTCGAGTGGGGCGGGTACGGCCTGGGGGCACGGGATCTGATCGAGGTGGTCAGCGTGCTCAGCGAGGGCGACGGCTCCGCCGGGTGGGCGGGATTCGTTGGCGTGGGCCTGAAGAACCTGCTCGCGATGGATCCGCGGGTGGTCGAGGAGGTGCGCGCCGACGCCGAAGGCTGGGTCGGGCCGGCCATCGTGGGGGCCTCCGTGTTCGCGACCAAGGTCGGTGCTGCCCGCGCCGTCGACGGCGGCTGGATGGTGCGGGGCCGGTGGGCGTTCGGCAGCGGCTGCAAGCACGCGCGGTGGGCGCTGGTCGGCATCGCGTTCGACCCCGCGGCAGCCGGCCGGGGCTCGGGACGCGGTGTGGTCGTGCTCCGCCAGGAGCAGTACGAGATTCTCGACGACTGGGACGTCATGGGTCTGTCGGGAACAGCCAGCAACAGCCTTCGCGCGGACGACGAGGTGTTCGTCCCGGCACACCGCTTCCTCGATCTCGCCGACTTTCCCCTACGGCTGCAGCAACTGCACGACCGCTACACGGGTATCGGGTTCGCGCAGCGCGGTCAGGCGTCGCTGCTGTGCGCGGCGCTGACGAACATCGCGATCGCGTTGGGGATGGCGCGGGGAGCGCTCGGCTGCTTCGCCGAGCAGGCGGTCAAGCGCAAGCCGTTCAGCCTTCCCTATCCCACGATCGGAGACATGGCGTCGGCCCAGGTCGCGGCGGGCAAGGCGCTCGCGATGACCAACCTCGCCGCCGCGGCGATCGAGGGCACGGCCGACCAGATCGACGCGCGAACGGCGGCGGGGCTCGACTTCACCCACGAGGAGGATGCCGAGATCAGTCTCTCCATCGCGTACGCGGCGAACCTGTGCGAGGACGCGATCAGCTTGCTGCAGAAGACAATCGGCTCGTCCACGGTGAGCATGTCGAACCCGATCCAGCGGTTCGTCCGAGACGTCCGCGTGCTCACCTCGCACGGCGCGATCCGCGTCGACCCGTTGGCGGAGCAGAACGGACGTCGCGTGCTCGGCCTGCCTCCCTTCGCGATGTTCGGCAGCGCCGTCCCCGAACGCAGTGCCTCAACCGACAACTCTCAAGACAAGGAACCCATCCGCGCATGAACGACTTCAGCATCATCGGCGGTGTCGCGTACCTCCAAGATCCCGCGTTGTACGAGACCTGGCTCGACCGCGAGGACTACAAGGCCGCCGTCGCCGAGGCCGACACGCCGGAGCGGACCGCCATCAAGCGCCTGCTGGTCGAGTTCGAGGCGGATCTCGCGCGCATGGTGCGGGACGACACGGTCCAGGAGAACGTCGTCGACGTGATGAACCGGTACATAGTGGACGACTACATCCAGCACGACCCGAACGCGCCAGGCCATGGCCGGGACAACATCATCGAGCACTTCCGCCACGTGCCAACAGGAAACGGCACACCACCACCGGTGGTGAGCGTCATCGTGGACGGCGATCTGGCGTGCGTCATGATGAAGGAGCCGACGCCCGACCCGACGAGTCCCGGTGAGACATACGACTGGTACATCGTGACGGTGTTCCGCGTGCGCGACGGCAAACTCGCCGAGCACTGGAGCGCCTTCCGCAAGATGGCCGCGCCGCTGCCGGGAAAGTAGCGGCGAGCATGGCCCACTTGCAGATCGTTGTCGGCAGCACCCGTCCCGGACGCGCCGCGCTTCCCGTCGCGGCGTGGACACACGACCGCGCGGTGGCACACGGCGGGTTCAAGGTCGAGCTGGTCGATCTCGAAGACTACGCACTCCCGGTACTCGACGAACCCCGCCACCCACGGATGGCTCAGTACGAGCACGAGCACACCAAACGGTGGAGCGCCAAGATCGCGGAGGGCGACGCCTACGTGTTCGTCACGCCCGAGTACAACTACGGGCCGTCGGTGAGCCTGCTGAACGCGTTCGACTACCTGAGCCGCGAGTGGCAGTACAAGCCCGTGGGCTTCGTGAGCTATGGGGGTGTGGCCGGCGGTCTGCGGTCGGTTCAGGTCATGAAGCAGATCGTCACGACCGTGAAGATGATGCCGATACCGGAAGGCGTCGCGATCCCCATGGTCATGCGGCACTTGGGGGACAACGGCTTCACGTCGACGCCCATCATCGACGCCGCCGTGCCGATCATGCTGGACGAGTTGCTCCGCTGGACCGAGGCGCTCGAGTCCCTACGCCACAACCCGCCGCCACCCCCGATGCCGCCCATGCCGCCACCCGGTGCCCCGCTGAACCCGTTTCCGGCGATGCCGAAAGTCCACAAAGGAGAGTCGACATGACCATGACATCGCCGAAGCTCAGCAGGTTTCCCGAGTCGCCCTACATCACCGAAGAGGGGCGGCGCATGCGCGACGCGGTGTGTATGGCGGCGCCTGGCCTGGCCGAACGTGCCCGCGAGGGGGAGAAGCTCGGCGTGCTCGCGCCGGAGACGGTCTCCGTGCTGCACGAGATCGGAGTCTTCCGCATCACCATTCCGGTGGAGCTGGGCGGGTTCGCGCTCGGCGCGCGCGACACCACGGAGGTCGTGCGGGCGCTCGGCCGCGTCGACGGGTCGGCCGGGTGGACGGTCATCGTCTCCAGCGCGTCCCGCAGCGGGCTCGCGATGGGGGACCGGGTGAAGGACGAGATCTTCACCGACATCACGGACTGGAAGGGCCCGTTGATGTTCGGCGCCACCGTCTTCTCGCCGAAGGTCGGCGACGGGCGCAAGGTCGACGGCGGCTGGATGGTGAAGGGTCGCTGGGCGTTCGGCAGCGGCTGCAAGATCGCGCGGTGGGGCGTGGTCGGGTTCGAGTACTCCGACCCCGAGACCGGAGAGAAGCGCCGGGCGATGGGGCTACTTTCCCGTGACCAGTACACGATCGTCGACGACTGGCACGTCATGGGCATGGTCGCGACATCGAGCAACAGCGTGCGGGCCGACGGGGAGGTGTTCGTCCCCGAGTACCGGGTCGTGCACACCATGGACATGCCCGCGCGCATGGACGCCCTCCGCGGCACGTACCAGGGACTCGGGTTCATGCACTCCGCGATCGGGACCATGGTCGCCACGACGACGGCCTTCGCTGCGCTGGCCCTGGGCATGACCGAGGGCGCTCTCGAGGCATTCGTCAAGCAGGCCGCCAAGCGGCCGCCGTTCAACCTGCCGTACCCGACCATGGCCGACATGGCCTCGACGCAGATCGTGGCGGGGAAAGCGAGGGCCGTCATCAACACGGCGGCCGCGGTCATCGAACGGCAGGCGGACGAGATCGACCGGCGCGCGTTGGCGGGGGAGGACTTCCACCCGCCGGAGGAACCGGAGATCACCATGGATCTCGTCCACCAGATCCACGCGTGTCTCCACGTGATCGACGGGCTGCAGCTGGCGCTGGGTTCCTCGACCGTCGGCCTGTCCAACCCGATCCAGCGTTTCGTCCGGGACGTGCACGTGCTGGCGACCCATGGCGCGTTCCGGGTCGACCCGATGGCCGAGATCAACGGCCGGGACATCTTCGGCATGGAGCCGTTCCCGATGATGGCCGCGCTCGGTCCGCCGCCTCCCGCGAAGATGCCCGCGCATCCGGCTGACGGCGGGTTCCCAGCCTCGATGTCACGTCCCGCGTGAACCGGTTCCCACAACTGAACAGCACGTCGCGCCAACGGGGCCGCGACGCATCCGTGACGGAGGATTTCCCATGGCGACTTCCGTGCCGGCGGGCGACAGCGTCCCGTCCTCGTCCGAAGCAGGCTGGCGGTCCTACCTCGTAGACCTCTGGAAGGCGCCACCGAAGGCCAAGGCAGCGGTGGCCGGTTGTCTGC
>Ga0307512_10004912_pt1 | contig 14272 bp, 14 predicted proteins | sample 14_EM_MG_FD_200267 | JGI IMG/M metagenome (GOLD analysis project Ga0307512, IMG submission 200267) | Populus trichocarpa ectomycorrhiza microbial communities from riparian zone in the Pacific Northwest, United States - 14_EM | ecosystem: Host-associated > Plants > Roots > Unclassified | place... | reverse complement strand
TATGGATGTTTCATCCCTAGAACATGTTGTGATCAGAGCAAAACTTGGTGACATCATTGGATTTCAAATAATTCAAATAGCTGAGCAGAAAGCTTCTTTTCAGCTGACAATAATTGCTCTGGCCATACAAATAGTACCAACTTACAGAGACTTGGAAAGATATACTAGTGCGCTTGAGACCTGTACAGTGGGTATACTGTAGAAGTTGGAGCTGAGTGTACACAGGGTGGTGGAAAAATCCATATCTTATCTCCACTGCTTATATTGGCAGGGAAACCCAGCAGTAGGATGGTGGTGCACAGAATTATAGGGATAACAGAGATGGACTGGGTGATGGAGAGTGTATATATGTAGAAGACTCTGGGGTAGATAGGTACACTGAGAAAAATGACATTACATGTTGCATAGTAACTCATAGAGAAGCAGTTTCTGGAATTGTAATCCATAGCATATTTGACACATGGCAGTAGGAGCTCCTATGAATCTCCACATCAACTACATTACTATGATATGTGTACAATTCTGTCCGCTTAATACTATACATCATGCTGCATCCAACAATGCTGCCAAATACAGTTTATTGCACACTACCGAGAAAGCTCTCGAGATGCTTGTAAGTACACTCCCGTGTACAATCTCAAGTATGCTTTCAGTCACACTGTATAACACATTCTAAGCCTGCTGGACTCCATGCTCCGAGGTAAGCTCTCAAGATGCTTCCAAGCGCACTTCAAGTATTTTCCCAGGTACACCTCCAAGTACATTTTCAAGTACACTTCCGAGCATGCTCTGAAGGTCACTTCTCATTGCACTCGATGGTACACCTGCAGCCATATATGCTCGTATGTCGGCTCTCAAGATGTTCTCAAGTACACTCCCAAGCATGCTCCCAAGTATGTCCCCAATTGCATTACATCATACACTCCCAGCCTACTTGGTTCTATGCCTCCAAGTTGACTCTCAAGAGGTAAGATACACCCAATTTCACCTGACTATATGCTCCCATGTATGCGTCTTGGTATTCAATCCAGAGACTTGCAGAGTTGCAGCCACCGGGCACCACCAGGCATATGGTTGGCAGTGGTTAGTGGGTGGCATATCGTGTCAGAAATCATAATGTCGGTCAATATTAAAGTTTGAACCTTATCTTTATTGTGCCCACTACAATGAGATTTCACAATGCCTCATAGTCATGGTATTGACAATCACAATGTTAGATTACGCAGAAAATGTAGAAAATTGGAACCTGGGACTCAGATTTTCTAGCAAAATCTGCTGCCTGCAGCCTACAGATTGTGGGTGTATGTATGCACATTCAGTCCAGGGCTGATTGTGATGATGGCAATGGTATGAGGGCCATGGTGATGATGGCGATGATGATAGTGTTGGTGATGGTGATCATAGTACCAACAACACTTAGACAAGTAGATTCAGTTCATCAACATTCATGTCAAACCTTCCACAAACTCAGAGATGTTTATTGGGCAAAAGCATTGTGTGGAAAACCCAACTCCTCTCAAAGTACACATCTCTCAGGCGCAGCTCTCAAGCATTACACTGTCATGCAGAAATCAAACAGGCTCTCAAGGAGGCTATAAAGCAGCCTTCCAAGCAGGATATCAAGCAGGCTTCAGAGCAGGCTCTGATAAGGCATTCAAGTGCCAGCAGGCTCTCCAGTGGACTCCATACTGCTATAACAGCCATGTAGTAATCACAGGTGTACATCCATCTCTGGCCACCAGTCATATATTGTTCCATAGGCACAGTTGCACACCTCTACGAATGGACTGTAGATGACTATAGACTACACATTGTGCAGAGGTCCACAGGAAGCTTTCTACGAGCTGTGCATGTACTCATGTATGCATAGCACAGGCTATAGTTGATTTGTACCTTTGCGGATATATCATTTCACCATACAATGAAATACACACTCTATTCTTTCCAGCTCTTGGTTACATGTACTCATGTTAAGCTTTTGTTGATCCATGGAATATGTGTGGTTCCTCAAGACTAGGTGTTCAATCAAATCATGTCACCCTCTTCTTATGTGCCTCGAGCTAGAACTGCTCCCTCCAGAATCTCTTTACAATGCTGCAAGAGGTACGGTGGAATATTGAAGATAGGCCTTTGGCCTTCTAGATCCACTGATCCACCACTACGAATCCCAGGGTGTATCAGTGGCAGTTGAGTAAGTCATAGAGCCTCACTGCTTTTGCTACTGTGGTATTGATTCCTTTCTCCATTCCTCTTCTCCACCATAATGTCCCTCAACAGAAACAACCAACAGAGTGGCTGGATAGTCTATTTAGTAGAATATTTGCCTGGATACAGATAGTCATTGATGTGGAGGGTGGCATGGCACCATATGTGTGGTATTTGGTAGAGAGACCAGGTGGTGCATTCAACTTTTTTCCTTCACACAAATCAAGTCATAGATGTCACTAGATCATCTTAACATGTTCTAGCACAGCGAAATGGCTGCCAGGACTTGATATCATATCTGGAAGTGTGCCCAACTTTTGGTACCCTCCAAGCACTTGAAAGCCAGGGGTAATGTATACCTAGGAGTTGAGCTGGAGATGATCTATCTGGGTACGTCCAAAGGGCGGCGAAGCCGCCACCATAACTTGTAGAACTATATCGATGGAGATGGACCTATGCCAATCTTTACTGCTGGCAGGCTTCGCTAGTACTGTACACGTGACGGATACTATCACTGAGTGCAAGCTTGAGAGCCCGCTGGCGATTGAGAGAGCGCACGCTTCAGAGAGCTATGAAGAGAGCACTTCAGGGCGATTAGTACTTTTCCGTGGGAAGCTTGTTGTTGTTGTTTATTCATTCTGTATTCACTCTGACTAGAGTATGACTGTACCCTAAATTCTACGCTACTACCCAAGAAAACCCATCAAGTCAAAGGTGTGGCTTCCCCATCTACTACCGCTACACAATGGTGGGCACTATGGGTATTCTCACTCCAATTCCACAGCCTCAAAGCCCATCTGCCTCCCCTCCATTAAAATGAATTTAAGTGACAAAGGAAATTCATAAGCCCATCCTTCACTTGACACTTTCCACTCACAACCACCACCGCTGCCTTAGTTCTCACGCCTGACAAGGTTTGTCGCAACATTTGTGCATACCAAAGCATCATATGTAGCCTTTCTTAGCTGTCTCCTCTAGGATCGAAAATGAAGGGTTTCATATGATAGTATCGCCGTGGAATACCCCAACCGGCTAACTGAAGCCAGGATTCCTGTTCCATTATCGAAGAGGCCCAGTACAGATCCCAGGAAGTAGAGGTTGTATGCGTGCATCGCTTGAGTCTGTTCGTTCATGTGTCATTTCAAGATGAGACTGGCACTGGGAAAAATGACCTCACGCAACGAGTAACTCATAGAGAAGTTGTTTTTGGAACTGTGATCCATAGCATATTTGACGCATGGCACTATGAAGATCTAAGGACTTGCACATTGACTAGATTACTATGATATGCATGGGATTATGTGCACTTGATACGATACAACATGCCCAGTTCAACAACTTGAAACCGAACTGCCAAATTCGCTTCTTTGCACGCTCCCAAGTATGCTCTGAAATACACTCCTGACTGCACCCAATGGTACACTCCCAACCTGCTTGACTTATGCTCTCAAGATGCTCCCATGTACACTCCGAGTACACTCCCAAGTAGACTCTCAAGACAGAAGACTCTCATAATCTTACTTGACTATATGCTTGCATGTACGCTCCCACGTGCTCCATGCAGAGCCTTGCCGAGTTGGGGACCCCAGGCACCGGGACGCATGAGTTGCAGGTGGCAGCCAGCTGGAGGCTTGACGCAGGTGGAGTATGGTGCGCAGTCTTTGGTGGGCAGCATGTGGCATGTGGTGTGTCGCAGATGACGGGCGGCGTATGGTGGCCAAAATCATGACGTCGGTCGATAGCACAGCCAGAACCTAATCTTCAAGGTGGCCACCGCAACAAGATCAAACGATGCCTCAAGGTCATGGCGTTGCCTGTTGTAGCCCTAGATTGCAGAGGAATCGTAGACAATTCGATCTCAGTGCGAGCAGATCTCCAACTCAGATTTCCCAGCAGAATATAGCGCCTGTTGCCCATTGATTGTGAGAATATATGTGTGCATTCGGTCTGGGGCTGATGGGGAAAATCCCCATGGCGTTGGCCATGGTGATGGTGTTGGCCATTCTGATCGTAGTACCAGCAGGACTTAAACAAGTAGGTTGGCTATGTCAATGTCAGCATGAAAGCTTCCACAGACCTGGAGCCTTCGACTAGCCGAAGCTGCCACAGTGTCATGGTTCCGGTTGTGAGTGATGGATTGGGAGATACTGAGAAATAGTATCGGGCGCATGGAAGGAATTGGTGTTATGGAGAAGTCAAGACATGGATGGGCGCAGAGATGGTGTTGAAAGATGAGATGATGGTGGCGGTATAAGTTGGTATGATAAGGAAGTGGTTCGAGGTGTTGCGACATCGGATGATGTGGTGTGGTTGTACTGATAACAGATTTTGTTGGTGGTATTTAAGATCATGGTTGGATATTGAGATGGTACATCAGAGCATGAGGAATGATTGGAGGGTGGCAGACGAAGTGTATATTAAGAGAGGTTGTTTGGTGTTGGAGGATTTTCTTTCCTTCTCTGTTGACTTGATCTCTTGTATAGCAAAGCAAGAATGACTTTGAACCAGCTCCGATTCTTGTCATGTCCTGATTTCCTTGATATGAATTTCGAGCACTTGTCCTGATTCCGATCTGACACTTGAGTTACCAATATAACCTGAGTCTGATCCCGCCCGGTACACTAGAACAAGTCCCTTATAACCCACCTCATACTGAATGTACTGTCAAGACTGGTTGACTCCCTGTTGTGATCTTGTCTGGGATTACTGTGAAATTACCGACAGTTATATGTCGATTTGCTACTTGTGTAGCCACCATCTAGCGAATTCGGATGTGCCTACACCCTTTGAACAGCTGTAAGTATTGCAATATACCTTGCTCTGTTACCTGTTGGGTATACCTTGGACCTAACCACCAGTGGTTCCACATCTGCGACGATTGCGTTGATGACCTACCATGACTTACCGGATGTGAGATAGAGCAATATCCACATCGATCGCCATATTCTGATGCAAAAGTACAACGGTAACTGCTCTTCCGAAAAGCCTTGGTTTGATCTTGCTGGAACTTATCGTTTTTTGTCTGAACCTGAACCCTTGAACACTTTCGAGAGTATCGAAGGATTGCTCAACACCGAGGTAGACAATTCGACCCTACCAGCTGATTTTTGGGAACAGTCAGACGTTCCCTCCACTTGGAATATTTACTGGTCAGAAGCCGCCGCATAAGGAGGTGGCTTGGAAGTCGACGACACAGTGTTTGGAAACAGTTGGACTAAGTATTGGGGAGCCCACACTGGGTTTGATTGTGACCCTGAGGTACCTTGCGAGTGTGAAGGACATAATTGTTTAGGAACACACTCGACAGAACGACATGCACCAGGAGCGGCAACAGCAAAGCCTGCGCCGGTGCCATTGATTGTTAGTGAACCTCCGACTCCGACCCCTTCCGAAATTGACGCCTAAAATTGGAACAGCTATATGTGCTTGGTTGGGTGTGATGTCAGGATCAGAACAGCACAACCGGGTGGTTCTGGTGTCTGCGGACGACCAGGCCATCATAGGAGGAATAGTGAACAGAAACCTGCTGGAGATCGATTTTGGGGAGAGACAGACATTGCTGGAAGAACCAGACAAGGTGCTAAGGAGAGTAGTGCAGTATACCGAACCCGCGGCCATGGTACAAACGGTGTGCGATCACCAGGCACAGATAATTGTGGTACAGACACAGATCAGGGACCTGCGGACACAGCAGTTCCTGCCTCCAAAGTCCGATCATTCAATGATAGAACAACAGTTAGAGACGTTCAGACAGGATCTGGAGATGGCCAGGAGAACTCCGAGTGTGGCAGGAAGAGACAAAGAGCTACAACAGGAGTTGGACGATACGACACGGGACACACGACACTCAAGGGAAGAAGTCAGAGCATTTAGAATGTAGTTAGCAAATGCGCTATCCTTAGCGGCTCGGGCAGTCCCAACTCCCCCCCAGCAATCGGAAGACTGAGAACAGAAGTTTCCCGACTCCCTGGACATTTTGCGGTCGCATTGTGCACAGTTGAGAAGCTGGATTGCTCCGGATGGTCATACGACACAAACCTGCCAGCTTTCTTGACGAACAGTCGAAGATGTGGTACACATTCAACCACCTGAGGGGAGTAGACTTGGGACAGATTTTGCCGCATGTCCGGGAGGACAGGGAGATAGGGCTAGAAAACCTAGCTGCTATTATACAACTCCTGGAAGCAGCTTCTGGAGATCCTGACCAAGTGGCCATCACAGAACAAAAGATGCGACAAATTAAACAACAGAACTGTGAGTTTTCTCGGTATTATGCAGAGTATCAAGTTATTGCTTGTGAGGGGTTCTCCTCTAGCAGTGATATTGGGACTTGTCGGAGTCCGACGGTGCATACCACGCCTAGACTTGCAAGTACTCCGCCCATTGATATGCCTCTTAGCGGAGGTTCATATCAGTCACGAGAAGTTCCTGAGTGGCTTCTTTCATTTTCCAGAAACTATGCGGGACATGCTTGCGAGCAAGCACGGCAGTTGTTAGTTAATGCGAGTAAGAGGGCTCTTCACTGCCTGACCGTAACGGCAGGATACCCAGTGCGGCACACCCCGGTGTATGAGCATGGTCTCGAGAAATCGTCTCCACCTAAGCATGACGTTACTGAGGGATTTATGGCATTGGCTGAAAAGCCAGAAGCGATTACCTTGCATTGGTTTGCATGCGTTTAGCTCGCAACCAGGGATGTGTCATAATACTCTATGTTATCAGCACGGAATTGGTATCCAGACAAGCTTGATTTAACTACCGAATAAACTCAAAGATAGCGAGGTGTCAAAGTTGAAGTTATGGTCTGATTCTGAGATTAAGGGTAACCATGCATGGACACGTTGACCTTGCGGAATACGGGTTCATGTCCGAAGTGCAATCAAATAAGACACAAGGGTATCTAATGGGCGATAACAATAAGTCCCGCAGATACGTGGTTATGACGTAGCGAGGATCATGGTTCCAAGTTCGAATCCGAAGGTTGGAGGATGTCGAAGGGACAATAAAGAGATCACATTGTTCCGGCAATGAAGAAGACAAGCTCGAAAAGCTAGAGACAAAACGATACCTACCAGCGGAGAAATATCCTTATTTATTATTGCGTTTTTATGATACCTATATCTATTATATCTATACCTAGAATCTATTAGCTTTGTGTAGCGGCAGCCCCGCACCTTACTTAGTTCAAAGCTTGGGAATGCCAGTTACCTTCGAGAACGACGACGATATTATTGTATACGCCTTGGAGAGAGTTATCTCCCACGCCAGAAGGACCCAACATATATTCGTGGCTCAGTGTGTTTGGTGGTTGGCTTCTGTTTTAAGACTGGAGCAGGAGTTAGCTTTCCATATTGATCGGATCCAGGGCCATAGGGATATAGATCTACAAGAGCAGCGATCTCGGGAAGTTACGCCTGCCGACAAGGACCTTGTGGTTAATCAATACGCCGATCAAGTACTCGATATCGCTGAGGAATACTTGAAGGAGTCTAGAAGGTTGAGAGAAATAGTAGCATCGAAAGCTTCCGGTAAAACGAAGGCCGGCCAGAGAAATCCGAGTAAAGTCTCGAAAAAATACCTAAAGAAATCTGAGAGAAGGCCACGGGTCGATACGATAAGACCGCAGCGCGATCTCAGTAAAACCGAGGGGATCGACGTTTCCGAAATTTCAAGACGGAAGATAGCAGGAGAGTGTCTGCGTTGTGCTTGGCCCTCAGACAGAAAAGGAAATCATCGAGTTAAGGATTGTCGCCGACCTATTAAGCTAGGTAAGGGGACTGCGCAATTCCCCAATAAAAAGGAACTTCGATATCAGCAGGAACTAGAGGAAGCTAGTTACGAAGAATCTAGTTCGGATCTGTCCTCCGAAGATTAGTTACAAGAGAATAGGATCTACGGCCGTACGCACCTACAGTACTTAGCAAAGTATTGTTGGATGAGGTGTTGTTACCCCCGTAACATTGCTGCAGACCTGGATTGGAACCCCTAAGCCCTGCAAAACGCTTTGCGAATGGGATTGGCAGAGGAAAGGGAAGACTTCTTAACTGATAGCAATATCCCGGAAAAAGTTCCTGCGTTTGTTACGGTTTGTTAGAAGTGGGATAATCAGATCCGACAACGACAGGCAGAAAATGCGGCGAAGAAACAGGGTGGGGGGACAGGTTTTGCCTCTTCCCCCAGACCTCTGGCCCCTACAAAGGATCCTGCCGGAGCCCCCACCAGAGCAGTGGCTGGATATACAGGACTGGCACGTATGGATCCTAGCGCGGGCAGCAGGAGGATTTCCGCGGAAGAAAGGTCAAAGAGATTCACAGATGGAAGGTGATTATACTATGGTGGGTTTAATCACAGGGTGGCAGAATGCGCAGCAAGGAAAATGGCTCAGACGTTTAAGGCAGCTAGAGCACAAGTAAAGGAAGTAGGAACAATGATTCCACCAGTCCAGCAATGGATCAGTCCAGACCGGAACCGTCCAGTCCAGTCCAGGTCCAGACCAAAATTTCTTTTGGACTAGGACCGGACCGATTCCAGATGCTGACAGAAAGGACTGGGCTTGGTCTGGACCGATCCCTCACGGTGTCCAGGGTTAGGGTATAGTTTCCCGGTTATTAGTCTTTCAATGGGGAAAATATATCTTGATGGAGCCGAATATACAGGCAGAAGTGGTATAATTTGGATCAGAGTGGGTATTCCGGGGTGAGTGGTGATAAAAAGTGAGGATGAGTTATGTTTTCAGTAGTACTTAGCTGAAAAGTAATGATAAAATTATATGCGTAAATGGATCGGTCCAGACCAAGCCCGTCCAGTCGAAGACTCCCAGTCTGGGGCCCAGTCCAGTTGGACCTTCTGGAGGGACCGGACTGGACTGAGCCCTACCCCAGCCTGGGTCAGTCCAGACTGGTGGACTTATTGAGTAGGAACCGGGACAGGTTCTGAGGAATCGGGAAAAGAACAGGTCAATTGAAGAAAGATGGCTCTTCAGTTGATGGAGAAAGGTTTGTTTTACATGGTGTAAAATGTTTTGGAATTTTGCGATTATCAGTTAGCTAGGTGGAGGTATTGGAAGGATCAATGGAAGTGAAACATTTAGTTACAACCTGCACATTGACTGTGAATAAACAAGAGATACCTACACATGCATTGATCGATTGCGGCGGTACAGGCATTTCAGTTATGAATCAAGATTATGCTGGCCATCACCAAATACCCCTTGATGAATTAAAAGAGAAACGACAAGTCGAGGTTATCGACGGACGCCCCACACAATCAGGAGATATTATGCATGTCGCCAAAGTAGGAATGATGGTTCAGGATTGCAAGGAACAGTTACCTATGTTTGCCACGAAGTTAGCACATCATACAATTGTCCTCGGAATCCCCTGGCTACATTTGCATGATGTTGCAGTACGGTTTGCATCCAATACTGCTACTTTTGGGTCCCAATACTGCACGACCCATTGACATGATGCACCCATTACTGTACAAGGAGTGATGGAGGAGCCTACGGACCCAGATTATCCCCAAGAACATGCAATGTTTGAACCACACATACCTTCACAACAATCATTCCTGGGGAACATTGTTAAGCTTAATGCATCATCCTGTTTTCGGACGGTTAAAAGGGGAAGTTTAAGATTTCGAAAGCATTGCGTTATATTATTAATACAGCTATTGAGGCAAATGATTTCAAGGAAAAACCCCTAGAGGAGATCATTCCGAAACAGTATCATGCGTTTTCACCTCTATTCAATAATGTATTAGCTGACCACCTCACACTAGTGTTAGCAACGGGTCTGGACCGTCACTTCGGGTCCGGGTACGGGTCGGAACCGAACCAGAGCCAGACAGGAGGTTCGGGTCGTCATTAAACCCGAACTGTCGATTCGGGTATGGTTCCATTGACATCTCCCTACCCGTCTGAATTGGGCGGGTTCCCAGCGGGTTGTACAGCGGGTCCATCTGTAAATTCATATCACATGTTTGCTTTTGCTATTTGATTATAGTACTCAATCAAAATCGATCATTTGACACCGAGTAATCACATTTTGCATGTTTTGCATATTGCGAAATCGACAATATTTTAATTCATGTTTTTCTTTTAATAATATGTATTTTTGACAAGGGAGGAGGTCAATAGTTCAATTATAAGCTCAAATATCCATTCGATGACTTCATTACCCGATCTGCATCAGCAGTACTTGATGACCCACTGATGATGCTGAGTTGACAGATATACTCAGAATGGCGGCGTGACCGTGTCACTTGCTCTTTTCCACATAGTGGATGGGAATACATCGGTTATGGATAGCTGCGAGCAAATAACTTACCAATTACCTTATTTACAAGACCACACATTGTGGAGGCTCCATTGATGCCTGAGGTGTAGTGGCATTGACACAGACCATATTGCCTATAAAGGCTGCCAATACTTCGATTATGGGTAAATGCTGTAGCACAGCCCTAGGATTATACAAGATGCAACACACAAAATCGTTGATGCTCTGTTGACGCTCATTTTCAGACAGGTGCTGTGACCATGTCACGATTGCATTTGCATAGAACAGCTGCCAATACGTTGATTATGGACATATGCCGTAGCAGAGCCCTTGGAATATACATGATGCAACACCCAAAAGCGTTGACACTCTGTTGACACTCGGTTGACACTGGGTTGATGCTCTGATGACGCTCTGTTGATGCCATGTTGACGCTCTGTTGACGCTCATTTTGAGGTGTAACGGTATCGACAAACACGACATTGCCTATAAAGGCTGCCAATACTTCGTTTTTGGATAAATGCCGTAGCACAGCCTTGGATTATACAAGATGCAACACACGAGATCGTTGACGCTCTGTTGACGCTCATTTTCCGACAAGTGAAGTGAACATGTGACGATCGCATTTGCACAGAACGGCTGCCAATACATTCATTATGAACATATGCTGTAGCAGAGCGCTTGGAATATACATGATGCAACACCCAAAAGCGTTGACACTCTGTTGACACTCAGTTGACACTGTGTTCATGCTCTGTTGATGCGCTGTTGATGGTGTGTTGACGCTCTGTTGATGCTCAATTTGAGGTGTAACGGTATCGACAAACATGATATTGCCTATAATGGCTGCCAATACTTCCATTATGGATAAATGCCATAGCACAGCGCTTGGACTATACAAGATGCAACACACAAAATCGTTGACGCTCTGTTGACGCTCATTTTCAGACAGGTGCAGTGGCCATATCACGATCGCATTTGCACAGAACGGCTGCCAATACGTTGATTATGGACATATGCTGCAGCTGAGCCCTTGGAATATACATGATGCAACACCCAAAGGCGTTGACACTCTGTTGACACTCGGTTGACTCTGTGTTCATGCTCTGTTGACGCTCTGTTGATGCTTTGTTGACGCTCGGTTGACACTCATTGCGAGGTGTAACTGTATTGACAATAACGATATTGCCTATAAAGGCTGCCAATACTTCAATTATGGATAAATGCTGTAGCACAGCCGTTGGATTATACAAGATGCAACACACAAAATCGTTGACGCTCTGTTGACGCTCATTTTCAGACAGGTGTTGTAACCTTGTCATGATCTCATTTGCACAGAATGGCTGCCAATACGTTGAATATGGGTCTATGCCATAGCAGAGCCCTTGGATTATACATGATGCAACACCCAAAAGCGTTGACACTCTGTTGACACTCGGTTGACACTGTGTTGATGCTCTGTTGACGCGGTGTTGAGTCTCAGTTGACGCTCATTTTGAGGTGTAACGGTATCGACACATACGATATTGCCTATAAAGGCTGCCAATCCTTCGATAATGCATAAATGCCGTAGCACAGCCCTTGGATTATACAAGATGCAACACTCAAACTTGTTGATGCTCTGTTGACGCTCATTGTCAGAGTGGGGCTGTGACCATGTTGCGATCACTTTTGTTCAGGACGGCTGCCAATACGATTATTATGGATATCTGCCATAGCAGAGCCCTTGGACTATACAAGATGCAATAACCGAAATTGTTGACACTCTGTTGACACTCTGTTGACGCGGTGTTGATGCTCTATTGACACTCTGTTGACGCTTCGTTGACACTCATTTGGTGGTGTAGCAGTATCGACTTACACGATATTGCCTGTAAAGGCTGCCAAAACTTCGATTATGGATAAATGCCGTAGCACAGCGTTTGGATTACACAAGATGCAACCCATAAAATCATTGACACTCTGTTGACGCTCATTTTCAGACTGGGGCAGTGACCATTTCGTGATCGCTTTTGCCCAGAACGGATGCCACTACATTGATTATGGGTACATGCCATAGCAGAGCACTTGGATTTCACATGATCCAACACCCAAAATCATTGACACTCTGTTGACAATCCATTGATGCTGTGTTGATGCTCTGTTGACAATCTGTTGACGCTGTGTTGACGCTCAGTTTGAGGTGTAGCAGTATCGACATACACGATAGTACCTATAAAGGCTGCCAATACTTCGATTATGGATAAATGCCGTATCACAGCCCTTGGATTATACAAGATGTAACACCCAAAATTGTTGACGCTCTGTTGACGCTCATTTTCAGACTGGGGATGGGACCATGTCGCTTTCTCTTTTGCCCATCAAGGCTGCCAATATTTTGATTATAGATACCAGCAAGCAAATGGCATCCCAATGGACTTACTTACAAGACCAAAAACCGTTGACGCTCCGTTGACGCTCACTTTCAGAATGTGCCTGTTACCCTGTCGATTTCTCTTTTTCCTGTAGAGGCTGCCCATACATTGTTGATTGATAACAGCGAGCAAATCGGTTTCCAATTAACTTACTCACCACAGCAAATATCGTTGACACTCCGTTGACACTCTGTTGACACTCCGTTGACGCGCAGTATCAGAATGTGGCTGTTACCGCGCTGTGGTCTGTTTTGCCTACAAAGGCTGCCAGTCTGTTGATTATGAATAGCAGCGAGCAAATCACCGTCCTATTAAGTTGCTTACATATCCAAAATTCATTGACGCTCCGTTGATGCTCATTGTAACAATGGGGCTGTTCCCGTGTCGCTTTAATAATCATATAGTCATTATTGACAGCCAATGAATAATTTGTACCAATACTCAGTTGCATGCAAAAGCTTTATGGCGTATCAATTTCTGATCAACTGATACAGAAGTTCTCTGAGCGATGAATAACTTAGCGCGGTGACATTTCAGCGCTTTCAATTGGCAATTCACTGCATCTAGAGCCATAACGTAATTTTCCATTAATATAGCCCAACATACTCAGTTTGCCAGATCCAGTTCGATCTGCTCGATTTCCATGACGTACCATGAGCAATGTCCACAATGCTCACTATTTGCGCCCGGTCCAAACGCGGAGTAATGTAGTTGGTTGTATGAATGAATGGAACATGATGGTGGTCATTCATCCAGATTCGCGTCGCTCAATGACTGCTCCTTCTATGACTCGTATGTCATCACTAAGTGAAACTCTGTTAGTAAATTTCATCTTTAGTTTAGATTGCTCATTCTCACTTATCCGTAAAAGGCAGGACCATATTGTGTTCATCAGTTGTCAATCAACTTGGTTTGGAGTTTGGACCGTTTACATGGCCCGTATGACCCTTGCACATGCACAGACAAATTATCATTTCTTACAATACAGTCAGTGAAATCAAAAACATTCTGTGACGTATCGAAATAGATACGCCAACTACTTTTTGCAGAGCTATGTCATCATGAATAACATATTGTGCAGGTTGTGTACACATGACCTATGAGCCAATACAATAAGTTCACCTGAGTGCATTTCCTGTATAGTACGTAGGTATGGAGGACCAATGCAGTGGTAAACGCTTACGGGCTGAACAGGCTTCGATTTGTTAATCGGTGATGAATTGGGTATTGCGTCAGTTGTGCGAACCGATATGCATATGTGGGACGGTCATTTGTGGTATGCTATTTACATATGGCTACTCTATCCCGGGAGGTTCCTCGCGGCATTGCGATTTTCCGCTGACACTATCATGTATCTCCAACAGCTCTCCAAATGTT
>Ga0307512_10004911_pt1 | contig 14274 bp, 15 predicted proteins | sample 14_EM_MG_FD_200267 | JGI IMG/M metagenome (GOLD analysis project Ga0307512, IMG submission 200267) | Populus trichocarpa ectomycorrhiza microbial communities from riparian zone in the Pacific Northwest, United States - 14_EM | ecosystem: Host-associated > Plants > Roots > Unclassified | place... | reverse complement strand
TGTCGGCCATGAGACCAGGTTTAGCAAAGATAATTGAGAAAGTACATATTTCAACATATTTTGAAAGTGCTGAAACTGACCTTCATATAGCAGAGAATGCTTGCTGAATTGATTATGCTGACACCTGGTTGTCGGAATGAGTTCATTGACTGTCAAAAAGCCAAAGTCCGGATTGCAGTATTACCCATTATGGATGTGAAGACGCATTGGAAGTCGACACTGAAGTTGCTCAAGCATGCCTACCGATTATGTGAATTCACATGCAAGTGGCTTAAAAACCCAAAATACAGCGATTACCGGCCGCTCTTCACAACACAGGATGAGTGGACTATTGTCGAGTATGTCATGGAGGTTTTACGGCCATTCCGGTACCGGACCCTGTGGATGTCGAAACGGCATACCGTTACTCTGCATTGCATCATTACTGTCTACAATGACCTGTTTCTTCATATGGATGGCGTGATGTGAGCTTTGGCCAAGAAGAAGACACCGTGGAAGGAAGATTTATTCTTTGCTGTGAAGTTTGCGCCGCAAAAGCTGTCCAAATATTTTACTGAGGTGACTCCAACGACTGGTAGGCTTCTCATTTCGGCACACATTCTTTATCCTTTCCAGAAGCTGCGATCATTCAGGTAGTGGGACAAGGGAATGGATATCAATCCTGAAGACGAGAATTTATATACCACCCAATACCAGGAGGCCATTCTGAAGTATGTGGAGAATGAATACAGCGCCAAACACAGACATTTGCAAGTCCCTTAACCTGAAAACATACGGAACAACAATCCCAGCTTCTCCGCAATGGCTTCTAGATCTGGTCAATCATCTCATGATCCATATGATATGTCCGGCGATGATGAAGAATACCTGATGCCTAACAATGTGGCCAAAATGACACCTGGACGAAGCGATTGTGCAGCACGCTCATTGACTGCCACAAGGCTCTATTTGAATTCACCTCCTGAATTACCACAGAACTGGGGGCAAATTAATCCGAATCTTAATGATTACCACTCTGACCCAATGGAGATTAGTAGAACATTTTGGTTACCGGGTATCACTGACTGGTGGCGGCAGCAAGAAGAAACGCACTCAAAGTACACCAATCTCTCCAATGTGGCTCATGACATATTCTCTATCATACCTCACAGTGTCGGAGTGGAGGCCAGTTACTCCCTTGGGTGAGAAGTGATCGGCTGGAGGCAGTCGAAAACCACAGGTGACACTCTTTGCAAAAATATGTAATAAGGCAGTTCACTCGAGCCAATAACGGATCACTGGCTGGCGATGACCCAGTCTTCGATTCAAGCAGCACTGATAACGACATGGAGATGAAAAGGGAGGCGGAGGAAAAGAAGTTGTATAGAATGGCCAAGGTCCACAACTTTCCTGAGATGTGGTAGGGTAGCCAAGACCTATGACGTCAGGAAAAGCTTTGGCGTTACCGTAACCGACATTTGTTATGGCCATTCGCGCAGGACTACCATATGTTATTGATATTACCGCCATGCCACGGCACATTATGGGTTTATTAACGTGAGTTACAGGATTTTATGGTAAGTTCAGTTACATTTTTACTGTTTGCAAGATATTATGGCATCTCGTGTGTGAGTCTCAACTTACCCACACAATTTTTAATACTGATTTGGATACCGACAAGTTGGTGTTCACATACAATAACGATATGTTACAATTACGTGTCATATCAGAGCAATCATGTCATTAATCAAGATATATGCTACTTTTTTGGTGTAGAATTGGTTAAGCTAAATATATACACAAAGCACGACTCTTCTACCACTCCCGCAATGGCTCTCGCTACTCCTCGAAGGTCAACTCTATAACATGGTTGAAGGTCACTGTTCAAATCGGAAAACACGTTGGGCGCGAGAGTAGCAGACACTGGACACATGTTCATCCACTAATGGCAATGTGCACATTCCGAAGGTCACTTGGTTTGACTTGTGTATCAGCAGTATGCGACGTTCCCGAGACAATCGATATCTTTCTCATGAGATTGGTACTGCAACAACTACCTGGTATTCATCACCGCTCTACTGTGACGAGTGCTGCTCTGATATGGTCTCTGACAATTGTGGTCTGATTAATGTGGCTCTGACAGAGTCCCTGATAATCCCGGCTACGAACGTGCACTCTGACAGAGTCTCTGACAATTCCGGCTCTGATAAATGTGGCCCTGACAAGTGTGGCCCTGACAAGTGCAGCTTTGACATGGTCTCTGACATGGTCTCTGACAATCCCGGCTCTGATAAACATGGCTCTGACAAGTGCGCTCTGACAAGATCTGACAATCCCAGCTGCGATAAATGAATTCCGGCTCTGTTGGGCTCTGAAGGAGATTTAGTTGAACCTACCTCTCCTTCAGAGCCTCCACGATTGAATCTTAGATCTAATGAATCTTTCATTTTGTGGATTAAAGAGTATATTATATGGCTAAGTAAATTGGCCCTGACAAGTGTGGCTCTGACATGTGCAGCTCTGACATGGTCTCTGACAACGTCTCTGACAACGTCTCTGACACTCCCGGCTCTGATAAACATGGCTCTTACATTCCCGGCTCTGATAAACATGGCTCTGGCAGGTGCGCTCTGACATGATCTGACAGTCCCAGCTGCGATAAATGTGACTGACAAGTGCGACTCTGACATGGACTCTGGCTCCGATTGGCTCAGACAAGGTGCAAAAGGCGGCACTAGATACTAGGCATCCCTGTTGAGATCAACATATCCGATCGATCTAGTATATCATGTTATATGATTCCAAAGATGCGTACTGGTTGAGTAGGTATTGGTTATCTTTGCCGCTCAGAACAAGTTGCACGGGTGTAAGAACTGAAGAAACATCTACAATGTGTCATACTCTTTGCATTGCATCTCGACACATTATCATTCCATGGGTTCTGTTTGGCGTCGCAGACAATAGATACTCCAAATCCTCTAGGAACAATAGGTCGTGATGTACCGTCCACCATATTACACTCCCATTTGCCTTGGCTTCCCCTGTATTGATTCTATCGCTAGAACGAAAAGTGTATAACAGTTTGGCAGGGCAATATCCTTGTTGACGTACCCAACTATTGTTTTGTGGTGCTTGATCTCCTTGAATCAAAATATTGTCGAATCGATTGCCTTGTCCGTGCCACTTCTCCACACACATTGCCTTTTGAACTACAACTATATCTGGATTATTGTGCTGCTGTATAGTGACTGTGACGCCGTTCGCTCGGTATATCTTTTGACGGAGAATCCACAATGCACAGGATCCAGAGGTCCGTAGGTCTAGACTGGCACTCGTATCCACTTGAAATGTCGACAAATAGGATGTCAGAGCATCAATAAACTCTGATATGCTGATACCCTCTGGAAATGTCAGAGTTGCAATTGTGTTGCATTTGCTCATCACTCCGTTGATGCGAGGTATCAAACCAGGTGATAATTTGTCAGACGCCAGAGAATCCCCCACAAGAAGCGTTCTGCATATATCTGCCTTCGGTGATAGGGGATCTGATTCAACGATATGTAGTAAAATACTAACTCTCGACTTGATATGAAATAGGCGCGATTCCCATCGGAACATCTGCGGAATATAGTTAACCTTGTTGGAAGAACGGTAGCCCTCCTTGATCAGGTTTTTGTGAGCGGCTTCAGATATTTCGGTGTCACTGGTATCGGCAGAGCCCATTTCCCTAATACATTCGATATAGTGGAGAAGGGAATGAATTTTGGGTAGCTTGCTCATCCTGTGGCTCTTGCGGTATGGTAGGAAGAGGTGGATGTTGCTGCTGATGCCACTAAGCGCATCCTGTAGGTATTTGAACGTGGTTTCAGTGTGGGTGTGGTAGCTGGTAATCAATATGAAGTCGGTGACACATTTGATGAACTTAAAGTCGTCGGGACGCCCTTTAAGAAGAGGGGCAAGCGCTGCAAGCCAGACCTTCACCAAGTCCTTGTACTCGGCACTGGTCCAGTGTTTCACGCAGGTCAGTTTGTCTCCAAACTGGCGCATGTTAGAGAAGCAAGGAATTATGGAAAATCATTCATCTATCAGGTCCAAACCCTTTTCCTGGCCATAAATATCTTTCAGAAAACTAACAATCCATTCCCAGGTGGGATCTTTATATAAGCCCTTCAGTAGCTGGTGCAACCGGTCAACATTCATACAACTATATATATTACAACCTGCATGGGCATCGGCAAAATTTGGACAGTCGGCAAACTTCCACAGCCCCACCTCCTCAGCAGCCGTTGTTGACAAATGAATGTAACATTGGGGGTGGCGGCGCCTGGGCCTGCAGGCGAAGCCGGGCATGTCATCCGGGCATATCTCACATCGAGGGCACGATCCATTTTTCACCATAGTTATGCTGCACTGCTCTGGGTAGTCTGCAAGGAATAACGCAATTCGAGGAAATGCGTGACAAGTGCGACCGTCTACACACAGAACCGCAAATCCGCTCTTCGCCGGCTCTTCTAGAGCGCGCAATATTGTCGCAATAGATTCATGATAGGCGAACCTATTGGTGTGGGTTTTTGGTCCGTTTGGACATTTCGGTAAAAGACCCTTTAGTATTAACCCATTCATCTTAACTGATCGTCTCTTCGCCTTAGAGAGGTTGCCGATACTGGTATAAACCGGCCAAGCCGTTTTGTCGCCGCATAGCGTACAGAGCATAGTTTTGTCACTGCCGAGTATAACGGGGACAACTGTTGATCCATCTGGCAAAGATTCCTAGGATGTGTTAGCAATGAGTAATGATGTTCTAATATCTAGACAAATCCGGTCAACACTGGAGCTGACACTCTTGACACGCAACCCGCTCTGACACGATGAAACTGACATGCTATCTCTGTCATGCTCTCTGACACGCTCTCTCTGACAATATGACTCTGACGCTCTCTGACACGCTCTCTGACACGGTCTCTGACACGCTCTCTGACTCGTTCTCTCTGACTCGTTCTCTCTGACTCGTTCTCTCTGACTCGTTCTCTCTGACACAATCTCTCTGACATGCTCTCTCGGACATGATCTCTCTGACATGGTCTCTCTGACATGATCTCTCTGACATGCTCTCTCTGACACTCTAACTAACCCAAACACAACCAAAATCTGACATGAAACAATCTCTCTGACAATACATGGAAACTTGCCTGCGTTTTTCACCACCGATCGGCGGTCCACATCTCAGCGGATATATGTTCGCCATGGGAATCCATTTGTTTCACCGGCGCATATGAGAGATGGTCCTTAAATGGGGAATGTTTTGGAATATATCGTACCGCTGCAATAGGGTTCCGATACCAGAACAGAGTAGCTTTTCCTTCAATATTACCAGAACTTTCCTCCCATCCACATACAAGTCCGTCCATTTCTTCCATGTCCGCAATGAGTTGATAGAGCTGGTCAGGGATTTTGGCATTGGCATCGGGTACAATAAGTCTTCGTTTGAGGATGTTGTTGAGTTTCGTTTCACCTAGGTTGGTATCCACAATAGAACGACAAAGTTGCCATTGTTGGGGTGTAGCAAATGGAGCAAGGGGGTCCCAGTCATCATCCTCAAAAGAATGAACTCGTACTGTGTCATCGATTGGGGCTCCTGCGTTGGGGAATATCTCCGTCTCAGGTGGCTGGCTGAGTGTATCGTCGTCAAATTGGAGAATGTCGTCTGCTAGTTCATAGTCTAGCCCATCTGACACGGAAAGATTGCTAGAATTTGGGTGAAGACGCGCATGTGTTGAACAGTGGTGACAAGTGAGACCACTTTGTCGGGAAAAGACCCTGCCACATAAAGTGCAAATAATGGACTGCATTGTTCAAGGTGGAAAGTTTGTGATTGAGTGCCCCCTGGAAATTGATCGTAGTGAGGCTTTTATCACGTGTCCCAATGCTGTGTATTCAGCCTACCCTAAACAGACTGGGACGCTAGCCTAGCCTTGTGATATTGTTGTACCACACACTAGTATCTTTAGGCTTGGAGTATGCTATCTTTAGCCCCCTTGTGTGGAATGCTGGGAAGTTCCGCTTCTAAGGACCATTTTCGGCTTCCCTAAACGGAACACTGTGAGTTGATGTTTCGGCCGCACACCGATCAGCATTTCTACACCACAACCCCTCACTTCCTTCCAAACCTCGTTGTGTTCAGCCTTCCAAAAAACCACCGACATTTTTGCATCTACCTATTCCGATCTGTCCCAACTAACTAGCATTTTGCTTCTTCAGACTCTCCTCACTTCAATCTGCGGGGCTTTCTCAACCGGATCGACTTGCATATTCGTATCACAGTAACAATGTGTGTTGGAGTGGTCACCCCACCAAGCGTGGGTCAGAGCGCATCTAGTACAAGTTGGTATATAACACATAAAATCCTCACTCAGATCAATCAACGTTTACTTGATGACCATCATATGCACTCAGCGACCCTCATATCCACTCAGCAACCCTCATATCCGCCGACCAACCATCATTATGGCACAACCACGGGTTCCACAGAGATGGCCTACCGGCGTTTCGAACTGGCCCAAAGAATTCTATGCCTCTGTGCTAAAGAAGACGGCCCAGGACATAGATGCTGTGAGTAGCCGGTCTGCATTCACTGAAGGCCTCGCAGCAATGCAGGGATGGAAAACTAAACACGACAAATCCACTATTCTTTCGTACACCAATATCAAATTGTACACCGAGGTGCAAGGTGTAGCAATGACACGTGACCAGGTTAGTATATCCGACTCTGACATTGAGTCTCTGACATTGAGTCTCTGACATTGGGTCTCTGACATTGAGTCTCTGACATTGAGTCGCTGACATTGAGTCTCTGACATTGAGTCTCTGACATTGACTGACATTGACTGACATCGACCTGACAAATAGGAGTTTACCGACATTTGCAAGACGCTTGCGGATAACTCTCGAGATCTCCTGGGACTTACATTGGATGTGAAGCTCAATGATGATGATGTCCTTACAATGCAAAGACTCATCTCATGCTTACAAAGAAGAGTCACCCGAAGGGCCACCACCACACCCAAGAAAGCCCCACCAAGCCTCGCCAGAAAGCCTAAGACCACAACGAGCCCCGCCGCAAAGCCAAAAACCGCATCAAGCCCCGCCCCAAAGATCACATCAGCTCCTTCATTAGAGCATATCCTGCTCCCTCCTACTACACCGATCAATAGACCCACTTCAAATGTTCGTGTTATGTCTACTGCACCCGCAATTTCAAGCTCAACCTCAGTGCGCCCAAGGGGAGATTGGGTTGCGCTGGGTAGGAGTACCACTCGTAGTGGCACTACACGATCGGTGGTATCGTCCACGGTACCGTCTCCTATGGTTCTGGCGGTTTCGGGGGATGCTCAGTCGCCTAGATTCGACCTGTTTCAGATCAACAGCTCTGGCAGTGCCCTCCAGTGACCCTTTTTCTGACGGAATAATGCACGCAATCCCTTGCCACTTTCACTCGTAGATCTCAGCAGCAAGAGGCCTCAAAGCGGTGCAACCAGCTCACCAGCCCAATCAGTTGTGGGAGGCACCTCATGTGGAAATCGATACCAAAAAGCCAGAGAAGACCGTATTGATCTTTTTATCACGTGGATGGAAGATGATCACCCTGTAGATATTGCGGAGAAGTTGAAAAGGCCTCGAGTTCTGAGAGACTTCACAAAGAATCCTAATGTGCCCCAGTGTTATAACCAACTTGTTGCCTGGCTTACTCGGCGATATGATCTAGCAACCTACTTGCGGGCTGTTGACTCCTGTTTGGTGAGCACAACGTCCACCCAGGGTGATAGTCCATTGTCCAGATTTGCACTGATTGACAGTCCATTGGACGAATCGAGCTGGGACGACTGTCTGACCTTCGCTGAAATTGAAGGCCATCTGATGTTGACATTTGTTACCATCAACAAGACGGTCATGGTGGATGACACCGACAATGAAATCGAATATATCAAGACCAACCCCCTCAACCTGGAACGAATATCAACCATTAGGGTGAAACAAGAGGACGAAGATAGCGAGACCTCAGTTATTGACTTACTGGACAGTTCCGAAGATGAAACCAGTGGCGATGAATTGGATGATATGGAGGAGGAGGGGGAAAGGGAAGGGAAGCAAGAGCTACCGGGGATGCCGGAGGACCAGGACATTTCCGATCTGGGGATCATGCAGATTACTTAGAATGCACTACAGAGTCATTTCTCCGGCCGGACTGCCGAACAAGAGGACCAAGATTTTGACATTCACAACGCGGAAGAATTAGATCAGGTAGACACTGACTTCAACAACATTGCCCTAACGGAACTAGAGGGAGCCAACGACCCTGATGCGCAAGCACAGAAGGAGGACCAGACGTATAATGTCGATGTGGACTGGTGAGTCACTGTCCTTGTCAGAGTGGTCGCTGTCAGAGCTGCTGTCAGAGCTGTTGTCAGAGCTCAGCCGCTGTCAGAGCCATTGTCAAAGCTGTTGTCAGAGCTCAGCCCGCTGTCAGAGTAGCTGTCAGAATGTTGAATGAAGCTAATTGTTACTCGCAGGTTAGCGGAGCTGATGGATAACCAGGAATTTCAGAGAGAAAACTTGGAGGAGTCAATGGCAGCGTTAGGCATCACCATGGAGATCAGAACTGTCAAGCCGCTCCACAAACCCACGCAGTTACAACCGCACCAAATCATTGCAGTGAATTGGATGACAGAGAAGGAGAATAGTTTGGCGAAGGGTGGTTTATTGGCTGATGACTGCGGTACTGGCAAGGTTAGACCCTGCTGTGCCCTTGAGATATACTGTTCGCCACACTAACAATCATCAGACTCTGACAGCACTAGCTTCAATATGTCACCAAGTTAATGTCTATGAACAAAAAATCAAGAATCCACCTCCTAGATTTGACAAATGGGAGATCGACATGAATGACTACAAAGCGAAGGTTGAACGGGGCGAGAAGGTCGGAAGGGAGCCACGAAAGCCGCGGTGGGAGGTCCACCTCCCCACATTAATTCTATGGTACAACCGGAATACATACCACTATAGTGACTTCACGCTAAGGTTGAAATAGCCCTAAACCGATGGTGGCAGAATGGGAAGCTGCGGTGACTAAGTTCACTGAGTTAACTCCACATCTCCATTATGGAACTTCTTCCTGGAGGAGGGCATCCCATCGAGCCACTCTTCATGGTAAACCATGGAGAATAGTCATGATCTCGACCATTGAGACTTTCGACCAGCAGTTCAACCATGAGGAAGCCGACGGTTCGAAATTTTGGGGCCCTGGCATAGTTCATCGGGTTATCTTGGATGAGGGCCACAGGTTGAGAACCAGCAGGACCCCAATCGGCAAGTTTAGGAAGGCTAATGGCATGTTGGTTAAAATAGACTCCCGCAATTACAATATGCATATGGCGTCCTGTATACTCAGTCTGGAGCCGCAATACAAATGGATGTTAATGGCAACCCCATTGGTAAATGGCATTGAAGACTTCCATTGGATCCTGCGTTTTCTGGAGACTTCATCCTGGTTGACCCTACAGCTGCAGCCAGATACATTTGACTATACTCTCAATATTGATGACGATTCGATGGCGGACTGGAGTAATGTGCCAGGTACTGAACGTCGTGCAGGCTTCACACCAGTTGCCGATCCGTACAAGAAAGGCCCAGAATTCGGATCACTTGTTCACTGCACAACAATGGCTTTGGATGCTTATATGTTGCCCATAATTGGTGAAGTGGGGAAATTAAGAAAGGCCGCGCAAACATCAGATATATTAATCAGACGGCACCGCTATGAGGAAACTATTGGGAAGCGAGCTTTTGCGGTTTTATGCACACTAATGCTATGATGAACAATGGTGAGCCATATCCCATTCAAGAACCCAAAGCCCATCATCAACATCCCTCCTATGCATGTAACCACCGAACTTGTTACATTCACGAAGTCCTCTGGAGCTGGAGAGTTCTACATTAATTTGGTAGACGGTAGCTATAAGGGGCTTAGAGAGAGAATCACCGGGGTTGCCTCCGCGCAGGCTACAACGATGGGCAGGATGAAGCCTTTTGGCCCGCGTTGGCGGTTTATTCGCCTTATCTCCATAGCACTTATTCTTGGCCCTGCTTCGATGGATCTGGAAATATCTTCGTCGAAATGATTATGGACATTACCTTCCAGGGTTGCTGACACGGGCAGACCGAACCTGTTCATGCTGAGGACGGTTATTTATGAGTTTCCAAAGGCTTTCCCAGGGAAGACGGACCGAATACCTCTGCCTGAGAAGGTCAAGGGTAGGACGTATGATCAGATCGAGGCTGCGTTGCGGTTTGGGGCTCCAAAGTTGGCTTGGCTCAAATACTATCTCCGGAACACCTTGACAGCGAAAGACAATGGAGAGAAGGTGATTCTGTGGGTATATTGGCCACTTACCCAGTGGCTCGTCGAACAGGTTAGCACTCCTTTGCAATCCCACTTTCTGCCACTCATATCAACTCTGACATTTAACTCTGACACACATCAACTCTGACATTTAACTCTGACATCGACTCTTCGTATGACAATACTAACTGTGCGCACTACTGCTGCCTCTTAGGCTACAATTGTTGTGCTATCCATAGCTCAATGAGTGCCGATGCACGTGCTTCTGTGAAGAAGTCATTTATCAACTGCGGGCAGGTGAGGGTCCTTGTCTTGTCCTATCTGACAAGCAATGAGGGCTTGAACCTACATTATAATTGCCGAAATTCCGTCATGGTAGAACAGGGTAGAAATTACTCAATGGAACATCAGGCATGGTCGCGTGTCCGGCGGATTGGTCAACAGCAAACGCAACCCACAACTCGATTGGTAAATCTCACCATGATCGATTGGTTGATTGAAAACACCCAGCGGATGAAGCAACCACCAATGCTATATGCGCTGGGGGTTCTCCAGAACACTGCCAGTGAGGACATTGATCTCGATGATGATCAATTATATGATACCTTGATTAGAAAGATTTCCCCACAGGCACTCCGGTCTGCTGTGATTGGTCAATATAACGATGTAATAATGGACGTTAGTTAATTTGTAATCTTTCTATACTTTCCATTTTGGGTCTGCGCTTTTGTTCCTTCTGGGTTGGTTCTTGGGTTTGGGATCTCTCTTTCGGATTCACAGTTTTGGTCTCTGTTTTGGTTTCCGGGTTCGCCCCGCTGGGTTTTGGGTCCCTTTTGGGTTATGTCACGGTTTACTTTTTGGAAGGTTTCGAGCTGTATAGATGACTAGTACCGACGAATGGAGTAATTTAGTCGCTGACTTTGACTGCCGACTAGCCTGACTGCGACTCTGACAGCAGCCACTCTGACAGCAGCCACTCTGACAGCAGCCACTCTGACAGCAGCCACTCTGACAACAGCCGCTCTGACAACAGCCACTCTAACAGAAGCCCTCTGACAGCGGCCACTCTGACAGCAGCCACTCTGACAACAGCCGCTCTGACAGAAGCCCTCTGACAACAACTCTGACAACAATCTGACCACTGATCTGACAGCGACTCTCCAAAGAGTTTGCCATGACCATACTTGGTGAACAAAAAGTCTTTATCATTAAACAATGCGAAATCTCTATTGGTAAGCGCTCTTCAAGCATATAGCCCAGCAAGTACTCTACAGTCGAGGCGACGATAAACGATTGTTTCGGTACTTCCCAAAACCATATTGAAGGGACACCGCGACGTTAAACTATACCGAAATCCCTGAATACCAACAAACACCAAGACTGACCCCCGAAGACATAAAGAAGCGAACAAAATAAATATGCAGTGCGGAAGCACAATAGTCCTATCCAATGAGATATCCATGCCACCCGGGTTGCAGACTCAAGTTTGTCGTTAGTGTGTGTTCGCTTCGGAGATATGAAAGACACTCACAGCGCCGAAGAGGGATGCTTTGCCTAGTGTTAGCAATGGGTCCGGGTACCCCGCCAGCGGTCCGGGTTTGGACCGGGTAAACGGTTCGGTTCGGTTCCAGAACCGTCCAAAAACCCGACCCGCAGCTTCTTGGCGGGACAAACCCGTACCCGTACCCGTCAACCCGCGGGTTTTGCCGGGTTTGGCTAGACCCGTCGGTTCCAGTCTCCGGTTCTCCTTTTCGGGTTCTTCTATTTATGGTCGCAGTCAGATATCTTACTGTTATGTGCAAAATATTGACTTTGGTACATCATTCTCTTTATTTGTTTCATTGGCGGCCTGTATACTCAGAACAAGGAGAGACATACTTCCTGCTACATCGTGAAGTTGAGTGTGAACAATTTTTCATCTTGCATCATTTGTAAGATTTGCGGTCCAGAACAGCCATATTGATTGTTAAAGCGGTCATTCAGCCGGAAATTGATCAGTTTGCACATGCGACTGGGCCAACAACATTTGGAGAGCTGATGGAGATACGTGATAGTGTCAGCAGAAAATCGAAATGCCGCAAGGAACATTCCGGGATCAAGTAGCCATATGTGAATAGCATGCGGCAAACGACCATCTCACATATGCATATCGGCTCTCCCAACTGGTGCGATACACATTTCATCACCGATTAACAAATCGAAGCCTGTTAAACCCATAAGCTTTTACCCCTGCATATGTCTTCTGTACCTACCTACCATACAGGAAATGGATTCAGATGAACATATTGTATTGGCTCGTGGGTCATGTGTACACAACCTGCACAATTTGTGATCATTGACGACATATCTCCGCAAAAAGTGGTTAGTGTATCTATTTCGATACATGAAAGAATTTTTTTGATTTCAGTGACTATATTGTGAGACATGGTAGTTCGTCTGTGCATGTGCAAGGGTCATACAGGCCATACGAACGGTCTAGACTCCAAACCAAGATGATCGACAATTGATCAACGCAATATCGTCCTGCCTCTTACGGATACTCGAGAACGTGCAATCTAAACTAAAGATCAAATTTACTAACAAAGTTTCACTTAGTGATGACATAGGAGTCATAGAAGGAGCAGCCATTGCGCAACGCGAATCAGTATGAATGACCACCATCATGTTGCATTCATCCATACGACCAACTACGTCACTCCGTGTTTAGACCGGGTGCACATAGCTAGCATTGTGATAATGGCTTATGGTACGTCATGGAAATCGAGCAGATCAAACTGGATATTGCACACCGAATATGTTGGGCTATATTAATGAAAAATTAGGTCATGGCGCTACATGCAGTGAATTGCCAACTGAAAGCGCTGAAATGTCACCGTGCTAAGTTATCCATCGCTCAGAGAACTTCTGCATCAGTTGATCAGAAATTGATACACCATAAAGCTTTTGCATGCAACTGAGTATTGATACAAATTATTCATTGGCTGTCAATAATGACTATATGATTATTTGGACAAAATTATGCTCCATAAACCAACAGTTAGGACATGTTTATGGTGAATGTGAATCAACCGTCAACGATTGTTGGTCTTGTAAGTAAGTTAATTGGAAAGCGAGTTGCATGCTGTTATTCATAACCTACTTATTGGCTGCCTTGATAGACAAAAGAACATGCGACAAGGATACAGCCCAATGCTGAAAATGCGAGTGAACGGAGTGATAATGATTTGTGGTGTTGTATGTATCTTTATTGGAAAGGGAGTTCCTCGCAGATATGCATAACCGAAGTATTGGCAGCCTTTATAGCTGAATGAGAAAGCGACATGGGAACAGCCCCATTTTTACAATGAGCGTCAACGGAGCGTCAATGATGTTTGGATATGTAAGCAACTTAATTGGAACATGATTTGCTTGCTGCTATTCATAATCAACAGATTGGCAACCTTTGTAGGCAAAAGAGACCGCGACACGTTAACAGCCACATTTTAATACTGAGCGTCAACAGAGCTTCAACAATATTTTCTCTGGTAAGTAAGTTAATTGGAAACGGATTTGCTTGCTGTTATCCATAACCAATGTATCGGCAGCCTTTAATGGTTAAAGAGAAATTGACAAGGTAACAGCCACATTCTGAAAGTGAGCGTCAACGGAGCGTCAACAGTTTTTGAGCTTGTATGTAAGTCCATTGGGAAGCCATTTGTTCGCTGTTATCCATAACAAAAGTATCGGCAGCCATTATAGGGAAAAGTTGAATTGACACGGTAACAGCCACATTCTGAAAGTGAGCGTCAACGGAGCGTCAACAGTTTTTGATCTTGTAAGTAAGTCCATTGGGATGCCATTTGCTCACTGTTATCCATAATCAACATATTGGCATCCTTGATGGGCAAAAGAGAAAGCGA
>Ga0307512_10004907_pt1 | contig 14285 bp, 16 predicted proteins | sample 14_EM_MG_FD_200267 | JGI IMG/M metagenome (GOLD analysis project Ga0307512, IMG submission 200267) | Populus trichocarpa ectomycorrhiza microbial communities from riparian zone in the Pacific Northwest, United States - 14_EM | ecosystem: Host-associated > Plants > Roots > Unclassified | place... | reverse complement strand
AGCGGGGACGGAGGGTAGCGGGGGGGGAGCTCCGCCATCTAGCCGGCTCGCCCGGAGGCGGAGGGGATATCAGGGTCCTGTCATACTCTAATTAGAGTCAATACAGTATGATTAAACAACAACAACATGAGGATTGCTAAAGGCCATAGTCTTCACAACATTTGCATCTTGACAAGGTTCAAAAATCCATGTTTTCCATCTTGACTGTTCTAAAACAACCACTATTTTAAGCTGAAAATTTAACGGGAATATCTCTGCTATCTCTTTTGCTTGAATCTTCTGTTCTAGAGAATTTTGCTCCATGGGGCGTGGTCTGTAGCTCGCTGAAGATATGGGGTTTTTTTGGCGGTTTATCCCTACTATGATCGACAATTTCCAGTTTCCATCCAGATGCAAAACGCAAACTCTCTAATGATGAAGTCTCCTGACCTGTCTAAATGTAGAACCTAAGCCTTATATACAACGAGAATTGGAGATCCCGCGGAGATTGTCGGACGCGGGGATCATCGGATGCGGAAATCGGAGTGGTGTGTACAGAGTGGTGAAGTGGCGGGTGGCAAGAGTGAAAATTGGTATAGGCGCGTACCGGTGACTCCGAGAGACCTCTATAGACTTCGTTCTAGGCCTTATAGTAACACTGTTCCCTAGGGTACATGCTTTTAGTATGCGTCGTGACAACCGTCGTGTTGAGCGTCGTGGAGGCTGTCGTAGATGCTTGTTGTGGAGTCGAACTTTGGAAAATATTTCGGAGTTCGTCTTTGTATGGGAATAGGAAAACGTAAAGGTACTGCTCATGTAACAGCTTAGCACTTTTCTAATACTACCCGCCTATATGGCATACTGGGCGACTGCCTCTAGCTTCCTAACTTCCAATTCCAGCACCAAGAGTCAATGAAAAAGTCAAAGTCCATGAATAATAAAAAACAATATATGAATAGATAGGGTAGTTATATGACAGAATAATGTGTTGTGGGGTTTGTATAATGGTGGTGGGGTTGTGGAAACCGGTGGTTGACGAAAGATGTGAAATGGCAGTGGCGATGGCAGGGGTTACTACACAAAAAAACATTATTTTTCATTTGACTTTTGACGCTGGAATATTGGCAGTTAGGAAGCTATAGGCTACCGGTTATGGGCTTGTAGCTGTGACCTGCGGTTCAATTCCGTGCGCGTTCCTTTTAATGTTCAGCACTGTGGCTCGTCTTAGGTGGATGTGGCGCACCTGTTGAGCCTCGCAAGTTTGGGCGCCAAACATCCACCGGACGAAGTGAGGTACGAGCTAGTGTGCTGCTAGGCACGAGACAACTCTAATTGCACGAAACATGTTACAAACATGGCTACGATGTTGTGGTGTATATATACGATAAAGTTGTCAAAATATTGTGCATATGCACTACAAACGTGTATCTCGTTACATGTGGTGTATTGAGTGATATAATCATTAGGCGGAGGTAAGGTTATCTTACTGCGAGCAATCCTTCGTTTACTCGTATCCCCCATCTCAACACCTCCCTATGCCCACTAATGTACTGTTATTTTTTCGTATTCGTTGATGTCTTAGTTATACCTCTTGCGAAGTACTCTACTCGCTAGAAAATAAAGTCTCCGGACATTTTAATATTACTCAACCAATTACTTAGAAGGGACATTGTCTGTGCACATCATCCTTGACATAATTAGGATACTGAATGACTTGATGCAGGAACCTACAGGCAAGGTAAATACAGTTGATGGTCCGTGCAATGTCTCAATGCGCAGTAGCGAGTGTCTGGAGACTTTATTTTTTAGCGAGTATAATCTCGTCCCTTAACTTTTTTTGAGTATGCAACTTATATACTTATCTGTATCAGGTATCAGTCAAATTTTAACAGATCACCCCCTTTGCCAAGAGAAGTCCAAGTCAGGGTTTTCATCTACTCCATCCCATTGATATTTAAGGAAATATGGTCTAAGTTGACTTAGGAAGGAAGGCCGCCTGAGGGTGTTAGTACTAGTAGTGTTTCGCCATTATAGTGACTTAGGGTGCTTACCAAACGCTAGCAAAGCCTATCAGACCGTAGGCAATGCTAGAACACTGCCAATCGAATAGTTTTCCTTCCAAAGCTGGTAATCCGCAAAGTTCACTTTGACGCCCTAAAATGTAGCCTTATCAGCAAGAGCCGTACAATTTTATTTTGGATAAATTGATTCCAGACCGGTATTGGTAAAGAATTGCATCTGTTTAATATGATAATCATCCCCATGTCCGATGACTCTAGTGATATATTCGTTTGGTAAAAGATCGAATGATTGCTGTTGACAAAAGCCATGATTCATGCCGTGTAGAGGATGTATTATATCATTAGGCCTGTAATGGAACTATAAACACTGCCGTTAGTTGCAATAATTGTAGCTGGGCTTTCTCTGCGAGCAAACCTGTATAGCCTTGATTGTGGTATCATAATAAACTATAACCTTGTCAATCCCTGTGATTAATCGACCTCGAAGTTGAAATATATCGTCCGAGTCTGCGTGTTGTCCATGTAATACGCGGGGGACAACGTGCGGACTATGATGGAGAATTTCGCCCGGCCACATCTTACACATTCCGGCGTATGAGTGCACGTCTGGACCAGAGGGCGGCTCAAACAGCAGCTTTAATAGTGCTGTATGATTTGAGCGTGCCGCCCACACGAAAAGTGATTGGTATGGACGATCACTTGGTCCAAGATTTTCGCAGTGGTTGAAATCGAAAGCCATCTGGTTTTCTAGCACTAAATGTCGCAATAGAGGCCAGACTTCAGTGTTATTAGGTGTAAACTCCGTTGTGTGCCATAACCAATATTCAGTGATATAATCCAACAGCCGGTATTTCGTTTCAAGTAAAGGCGGAAGAGTCTTCTTTGGTGGAAGATAATCAGTGAAGTTGATGTCAGGTTTCCGTTGACGTTCATTATGACTGTGAGTGAGCCAGTGCATACTCCGACACATAACTGCAGCGACTTCTGTGATACCATCTGGATGCGATATCTGATCATCTACAGCCGATTGGAGAGTTCTCATTGCATCTAGTCTGTAATCCGGCAGTTGTCTGATGATTTGAGTCTCAAAATCCGAGAAAGATAAATAAGAAACACATATTTCGCCGACTTCTCGATCTGCATCCGAAAACGAGAAATGAAACTTCTCTAGTGATGCATCCTTTGGTTCCGATACCAGAAATTCATGGACCGTATAATGAATAAGGCGAAGTGTCTTACCATCTTCGTCAAGAGTAACAAGGTTTCCACAGGCCCGAATGAGTTTTAATCCATCTGTGGGGATCTTAGATGCATCCCAGAATCTATCGGTTCGTTGAAAAGCGACAGCTTCTTTCAATTCCTCCACTGAGAGAGGACGCTTTGCGCAGACTAACCACCTTAAGGCTCTGCAAGCCACTGACTCTCGTTCATGGTGCCCGACTATCTTACGTAATATACGCCTGTATGTCTCAGCCAAATCCTCGGGAAGTTCGAGAAGTAGCTCTCGGATACGACTTTCATCCAGTGTCTCGCATATCTCATCAAGTTGCAAGGTTACCCAGAGAAACCTAAAATATTAGTCGGCAGCTGTATCGGTCTGAAGTTCGAAGACGTACATTCCGCGGGCACCATCAATGAGGGCATTCATAATTTCATGCATTAACTTAGGATCCGAAATCGTTAGAATGCTTTCTTTCTGTCGTTGTTCAACGGTGTCTTTAACAAAACGTGTTATATCGCTAGTATTTCTACGGTCGCTTATGCAAATAGAAGGGAAGTCCTTTAGCTGTTGCATGGTATCAACCTCCTCTCGAGTTGAAACGAATATTTTGACAACTTGATCATTGAAATCGACTATATTCCTCAGTATTGGCAAGATTTTGGACCTCTCTGGGAGTGGACACTCATCAAGACCATCAAGGACGAAATAGATAGTATGCCCAGCGAAAAGTCCAAAGGTTGTTCGGAGAATTGTTTCAACTTCCTCTATAACTGGCTTCCTTTCGTCTGCACCGTCATATGTGTACGCCTGTTGTATTAGGCCTTTTATGACCGCTGGTATCTCGAATCGATATAAAAGCTGTTTCACAAAGCTTCCCAGTATTTGTATGGCCTCCAGTGATGCTGATTCTCCATAATCGCAGTAAAAGTAAGCGACTGGAATCTGAGGGTCAGATAAGAGCATATCGACAACTCTTGTTGTAACTATGGATTTTCCGGACCCAGCTAATCTCAAATACATATTAATATTATACACCTTATGGCTACAACAGGATTTGTTACGCACGTATTCCGTAGCACCAAAGATATGACGAAGCCGCACCATGGTACCAATTATTATGTTCATCTGTGTCTAGAATCCAGTTTGCGGTGGATGGGTGACGCTTTGCAGCCAGGTTATTATGTTTGTTTCTATGGTCCACTGTTGATAGCATTCGGAAGAGCCGTCGCCGTATATCCTCTATGGTTATCGAGTCAGATCACCCAGTCCCAAGCAATCTCGGAATGGAATAATAGAAGTACCAGCGGCAGAAAGTTCAACTGCTCCCCCACGTGCTCGTACTATTGCACGGAAATCTGCCTCTTCAACGATGTGCGCATGTCCTACTTCGTCCGCAACTGCATTCCGATATGCTTGCAACTCGCTCAAAATATCGTCGAACCGCTGAGAAAACGGTGACCAGAACTTTCGGAAGGACTTAACCCGTATCGAACCCCACCCTTCAAAGTATGCGAATGGTGTCAGCGTGGGTTCCCATCATTCATAGCCATATTGGTGAGTAACTCACAAGATAATTCTATGGTCTCGATTTGCCCAGTTTTAAATACCTGCTTGGCTTCCATACAAAAGTTTATAATCCCCAAATACGCACCGGAAATCTTGTCGAGCAAACGCTGGTGGTTTGGGAATAATCTTGTGTAAACTTGCAGTCTCGGGAGTACCTCTCCAATCTTCTCAAACATATCGATAAGTTTGTCGAAATATTTGTCGAAATCGCTAGCAATCTGCCATATGTTAGTTTCAAGATTGCAACTTATCCTTTGTTCGTCATGCACAATTAACAAAACTCGGATACTGCCCCACAAAGGACTCAGAACTAGTGGCGAGACAGCGGAGAAGATATCGATCGCCTTGCCATAATTTTGTATAGCGTTGACAACAGGTCTTAGTTTCCTTGCGGCAGCCCGAGATTTACTACTATCTTGATGCAACTTTTGTGCGGCACTGGCGCTGTAGAATAGGTTTTCAACTGTCGCGCTTTCAAATGCTCTCTTCTCGCCATCAGTCAAATCGCTCAGATATCGGTTTTTCGCCACCTCCCATGGATCGGTATCAAAGGGATTGCTGTAAATCTGATTAGCATCACATATCTTCCACCAGGCACCCCTAACCCTTACCCTGACATTGTATCGAGAAGGTTCCTAATTGCAAGAAGATAACTACTGCGGGCAACGTCCTGGCTTATGTTCCATCACTAGGATCGTAGCTTGCTGCGTGCGTTTCGTGAGTCATTTGCATCGGTTGGTTCAAAATCGTATCTGCAGCTGCATGCAGCTGAATATGCAATCTGCACCCCGATATAAGGCTCTATTCGTTCTGAAGCCTCACTTTCAGAACTAAATATGACCTCAAAAGTGTGCCACACCACTGAAACCTGCGTGTATGTGGTACGAATGGCGAGGGAGACTTATCCACCGAGTTATCGATTCTGAGGAAACAAAGCAAATAAATGAGTTTGGTTAAACCCGCGTGACGCACAACCTTCGCCACCAGAACTTGTTCAATTTCGTACAGAGAAGGCTTTTCGGGTGCAGCGCTATAGTTTTACTTCCTCTTAAGAACCCTCGCTGTAAGTGTGTACTCACCTCTTTAGCGCAAGTGTTTCGAAACTTTGTCACACAGTAAGCGCAGAACAAAAACGAAGTAGGAGTCAGTTTGACTAAGTACACGGAGGAATGAGTGCATCAAGGCTGCAAGCCACGATGCAGGCCAGTGTTGTCAACCGTCCCGTCCGTCCGACATCACTGAGGACGGGACGGGACGGCGGCTTGCCGTCCGTCCTGAGCCAGGACGGAACGGCGCCGTCTTTTTGAGGCCGGACGGGGACGGACGGAAAGGACGGCCGTCGACGGAGAAGTCTTAGCACACATAACAAAAATTATACGAAAATCATTTCAATTACTATTCTGACGGTGATGCAAGATCTGTGAGCATCTGCTCCGTCAATACTATTTCTGACTCTGTTTCTCCAAAGATTACGCCCTCTGCACCCAGGATTTCATACATTCCGAAGCCTGTATAACAATATTGGGCTCGATTTGGTCTCGCCTAAAGATAAACAGTAACCGCCCGATGACGGTGGATGACGGCCGACATTCCGTCCGTCTTGAGTAAGGACGGGACGGACGGCCTTGGCGCCGTCCCGTCCGTCCTGGAGGAATCTCGGACGGGACGGTTGACAACACTGCAAAATAGTTGAAAATGACATGACTTCAACCACTTCTCACAGTTCAATCTGTATGGACGGAGAATACGGGCCCTGTAGGGGTCTAGTCAAATCCTCCAAAGAAATTTTGCTCTGGTCTCAAACTGTCCAGAATTCTGTGTACCAGTGTTCCTAAGCGGCCAGGCCGGCCTTAGCGGCGGCTTTCAAATGAGGGACGGGCCTGGCAGTTTTTCTTGGCGACCTGGCGGCGTTTCTTGGCGGCTGGGCGGCGTTTCTTGGCGGACTAAGCCTAAACAGAATATTTTGTTCGAAAGATTCTCTGCTGCCTTTACTAAGAAAGTATCCAAAGTACGAAACATAAACCATATCCAACTCAATTATCGTAGCCCTGCCATAGCCGTATTCCATCCATCAACCAGACCAATGCTTATGCAGGCCGATGCAGGCTTTTTAAATCACGTGCAGGCCGGGCGGCTTCTGACCCAGGCCGGGCCGGGCCGCCCTTAGCGCTGGCTTTCAGAATGGAGGCCGGGCCGGGCCTGCAGACTGTAGAGGTTCAAGGGTTTTGTTTTGTTTTAATCATACTGTATTCACTGTTCTAGTCCATTCACGGAGGCGGTTCCTCCGTGGAGTACCTAGTCAGTTCATGGAGGCCCATCTTCCGTGAACGAACCGTCCATTCACGGAGTCTGTACCCTACATCAACTTCCGCCATTCAAAAAGGGTAGCCATCGAGAACTTACTCTTCGAGAAGCTGCTAGTCTTCAGTCCCCTGCTGAGCTCATACAAGTACGTTGGAGGTGTAAAGGCAACTGCACGACTGTTCGTTGCAAGCGTTTCAAAGCAAAAGCCGAGTGCACACTTCATTGCCATGGCCGAGATGGTGGGGCGCAGTGCATTAATACTGGACCTTCTGCTGCGCCATCAGGTACTTTCAATCTCGAACGAAACACAAGATCAGCTCCACCGATGGAGCACAGTGTAATTGTAGTTGCTTCAGGACGTCCAAGAGGCATCCGATTGTAGGGCTCACGATGATGTATAAATTATTTATAATTTTTCTTTGACTCCGTGAATGAACTGACTAGTTCGATCGCGGAGTCGGTCAAAAATCGCAATTACTCTGCTCTGCACGCATCTATGTGCATGCACTGGCATGTACGTACACTCAGCTGGTTCTATCCAGCTGAATTCAATCAGCACAGCCGCGTACGTTCAGCGTAGCGCAATTGAGTACATTCATCAACCGCATTCGTTCAACGCAGCGCAATTGGGTACATTCATCAATCGTGTACGTTCAGCGCAGCGCAATTGAGTACATGTTTCGCAGCGCAACTGAGAACGTTCCACGGATTCTATCGTACTAACAATGTAGACCGCCTTACATCTACCATTCCACATCAAATTCCGCCATACAAATGGGGTAGCCATCGAGAACTTACTCTTCGAGAAGCTGCTCGTCTTCAGTCCCCTGCTGGGCTCATCTGTTGGCACAGGATTTGTCCCGATGGCCTGTGTGGCATTCGGGCTAAGGCTGCGGGCATTCGGCCGGTGGCTTGCGGCCCCCATGGGCCGCCACCAGCCCCCATGCCGAGGAGTAGGTCTAGGCCCTGCAGTGATGCTCGGCATCGGTCTTCGGACGTGATACTCGGCTTCACCGAGTATGCCCGCTTCTTTCCCATATATATTTGCCTATCTTTCTCTCTCTTTGCTCTTTAGACAATCACTTTTGTAGGATAGTCAATTCAATAGCTCTATTCGTACTCGATTGATCTCAACATCATCCAAGTATGTTGTAGCTGTAAAAGCAACTGCACGACTGTTCGTTGCAAGTGTTTCAAAGCATATGTTGAGTGCACACTTCATTGCCATGTCCGAGATGGTGGTGCGCAGTGCATAAATACTGGACATTCTGCTGCGCCATCAGGTACTTCCAATCTCGAACATAACACAAGATCAGCTCCACCGGAGCCAAGTCACAATCCAAAAAGCCATCGAGCCAATATACAAGGAGATGCTTGCGTGGGTACTAATCCCACATCTGCGGAGGATACTGCCGATGAGAGCAGTGCTTTGCCAGACCTGGATACTGAGGATGCGGAGGTTCTCGAGGAAGAAGGGGTCACTGGGGAGCAAGAGGAAGAAGAAGAGGAGGAAGGCAACGAGGAGGGCAATGAGGAGGGCAATGAGGAGGGAAATGAGGAAGATGATCCGGTTTCAAACGATGACACAGAGTACGATGTAATTGTAGTTGTATCAGGACGTCCAAGAGGCATCCGATTGTAGGGATCACGATGATGTATAGATTATGTATAATTTTTCATTGACTCCGTGAATGAACTAGTCAGTTCACGGAGGTGGGGTACGGACTCCGTGAATGGACGGTTCGTTCATGGAAAGTGGGCCTCCGTGAACTGACTAGGTACTCCGCGGAGGAACCGCCTCCGTGGATGGGCTAGAACATAACGTAACATGATTTTCACCGCTTCTCATTGTTGACTTCCGTATTCCATGACGTCATAGAGAGACTACAGGACCTGTAGGTACACAGTCTATGTACCATTTGCCCAGGACTTAACGGTCTAGAATTCTCTGCCTCAAAAATTATAGTCAATCGCGGACAGAGTGTTACCGGGACGGGTCGGACTATTGGGGAGCGTTGTGAGGTGGGGATGCGGCTACTCAAAATCCATAACCTAGTCGCTCTCAGTGAACAAACTTCTGATCTGTACCAGTTTAAGTTAGACAAGGCTTGTAAGATATGGGAGGTGAGAAACTATTAGGAGGGCTGCTTGGATTGGTGCTGGGACTTTGAGTTTCCGAGTTTGCCTTTCCCGGATGTTAGCGTTTAAAAGGTTTTTGTGGGAGACGCAGCATGACTGCGAAGGCACCGGGGAAGGATGTCGAGGGTGAATGAATGCAGTGGCAATGCCGATAAAATTGAAACGCAGCAAAGCTAGATGCAGAGATGCAAGATGCAGGCATGAAGGGATGCGGGATTCAAGGCAGCAAGAGAACGGCGATGCACCGACGTTCCGCACGGGTGCAATGCCGGCAAGCCTCCGAATTATGTGCCCTGGTATGGTCAGTAAGAGTCGATTTCATAACATACTTACGTAGGTACACAATACAGAGGTAGAAAAATCCCTGCTGCTTCGACCCACATCGGCACCTCCCGGGATGGCTACTCCCTGTATGTGCCGGTCCCCTATCGGTACCTATGTGGATCCCGAGGGAGTAGGTATGTCGCCTTAGAAGGCATAGTCAACGGAAACCATGCTCGAGTTAGGACCGCAGTGCCGAACCCCGGAAGACTATCTTCCGTCCCACATCCGTACGCCTCACATCTCTTCTTGCGAATGACCCCTGCAGTCACCTTCGTTGCATCCCTGCTTCCCGTCGCGCAGCGGTAAATTTTCTTTGGCATCCTATTTCACTGCTTCTCTGCTCTTTCCAGTCGCTTCACTGTACACACTATCATCGCAGTTCCGTGCATCTCTTCCCTAGAATTTCTGTCATTTCACAGCGCATCCCTGGGCTAGATGCTATCTCCTGGAACAGCATAATTGGCCCGGTGGGAAGAGATGACCGTGCGATTTATTGGTCGTAAAGCTTGGCTGTATCGCCACCACTCCACTTAAAATTGCTTCCATCCACAAGCACCTCATCTCCCACACACATAACTCACAGCTCACTCTCGCCCCCCAAAATATCTCAGATAACTTACCCCCGAGAATGGCAATCAACGAAAAATCCTCGCATTTGCCAACCGTTGGTGTAGGGCATCCTTCTCCTTACTTTGTTTACCCTACTAACAACAATCTCTAGGCAACTTGGCTGGCCTCAGATATGCGACAAACTCTTGCTGAGTTGATACTTTATATCATGCATCTCTGAGGGCAGTACTGGTGGTGGGACATGGATTCCACCCTCCTCGAAGAGCGTCGTTCTGTTGGCTTCGCCCGCGTCAGCGCCTTTGCGCGCTTGCCTACCAACATCGCCTTCATATACGAGAACGAAGAGAAAGTGTCGATGCATGTTTCTCTGCTGGATGGACTTCGGAAGGCGCGCGTCGATCCCACTGATTGGAATACGCTGCTGGAGTGCCTATTCAGGTCGCGGCCGCTGTCGTACGCCTGGGAGGATTACATCGACTCATTATCAGGAGTGAAGACCTTGAAGGTTTGAAGGTGTTGTGGAAAACTTTGCAAAGCTTAACCGCTACTATCTAAGCTGGAAGGAATATTGGTTTGTTGCTGTTCGGGGGCTGCAGAGCATCGAGAGTGGGAACCAAAGTTTAGTGGTTGGGAATTTTATGGTTGGCAGTGCCCAGAGTTGACAGAGTGCGCAAATTTGGTGGAATATACTTCACTGATTGGGAATTTAGGAAACGTAGCCGAGGTAGCAAATTTAGTTCAATATAATTGACTTGCTTGCATGTAATCATTGACAATGCTACGGCCTCAAGTCATAAACGTAACCTACCAAATCCTGAGTATTATCGCCTGTCATCACGACATAGTGGTACGAATACGGCTTGATCAGGGTATGACTGGTATATTTTTTTGCGATAATTTGTAATTTTATAGATTTCTGTTGTCCAAGTTCGCTCCTTCACTGCCCCGTCTATCAATCAGTATCATCATCTGTATCTGCCACCTAATCTTCACCCAAGCTAACCTTGTCTGTCCACTCTGTTGTTCCTCTCCGCAGTGTTCAAAACTGTCCTTAACACAATCCGACATTTTCTCAGCTTCGAGCCAACCTTGTCCACCCACGCTTCCTTCCTATCTGCCTCCTAATCCACTTCATCGTCCCATCCTGCATTCAGTTAAATAAATATTTAGCCCGAAGCCCGTCGGAACTAATGCGGGCACAAGGTTTGGCCTCAAGCTTTAGATAACTCGCAGTCTGTCGGGGCTAAGGCAGGCACTAACGCTTAGCCACGGCCTTGGTAAGGTGCCAGTTTCTCTGTAAGCGGTGGCGTCAGTAACTCTCCGTAAGCCTCGGACTTCGGGGTTGAACAGTAGTATTCCGCTCTACGCATGATGGCTTTTCTTATTTATGTCCATCTTACGCTCTCTTTGTACAAGACACAATCAACACCCTTTCATTCTCTTTGTTGAATGCTCTCAACATATTCATAGAGTCCCACCCTCCGTCACTGGACTAGTTCATTCCGGGAGTATACCCCTGTACTCCACTGTGTGAATGGAGCAGTCCATTCACGGAGTGTACACACTTGGTGCATGCTCTGTATGCTTATATGCACACGCATGTACGCGCACTCAGCTGGCCATATCTAGCGGAATTTAATTGGTGTAACTAATTGCATTCAGCCCAGCGCAACAAATGATCATTCTTAAACGGAATACAGCACCACCTGGGCCCAGCCAGAATCAAAATTGACTTCGAGCAAATGCAGGAGGAGAGGCAAAGGAGCAGACAGATTTCAATTCCGATGATAATATCAAGAGCGGTAAGAAAAACAACCAAAGTGATTTGAGCGAACTGGATATTGAAGGAGAGGGTCCCGAAGAGGAAATGAGTTTTGAGTACGAAGAGATCATTGGTGACGTTGAGGAGGAGGAAGAGAACAAAGGAGAGAAGGAAAAGCAGGAGAATGAAGAAGATGATGTGGAGGAAGAGGGCAACGAGGAAGGAGATCGTTTCAAGTCACGATATGGAGCACAGTGCAATTGTAGTTGTACCACGAGGTTGAGACATACAGCTGATCGTAGGGATCGTGATGATAGTGTATAGAGGAATTCTTATTTTTGTTGAGTGTAAGCAGCACATTGTATGTATGCTCCTTGAATGGACTAGAACACAATATCAATCTGCGCCAGCGACCTAGGTCCGAACGTGGTAGAAATGGCGCTGGGCTTCGCTCATTCGTTTACTTGATTACTTCCTTTTCTTTATTCAAGATTGGCATCTTCTGACTGCTAGTAGCTGAGGATATATAGGGTGTGGTCTCTGAGATGGTTATAATGTTGCAAAATTTCAATATTATTTCTTGGTGGGTAATAATTTATCATGACCTACGAAGCCAGGGCGCTGTACATGGTTATCGGTCAACCGACAGGAGCCCATTGTGAATTGAATAGACGTTTCGTTTGCATGGCAAGTCCATTTAGATGGGGAAGACATCGCAGAGAACCATTGCTCGCAATCAATGTAGATACCCAACGATTCGTTGGGGTATACCGTGGTCATTCGACAGGTCACAAGATGTCCGGTTATTCTCCTTCAAACAAGCACGGAGTACATTGACTGTTAATGCGTAACCACACTCATCACGGCCCCGTCCAAAGCGAAGTATCTCTCCTGACACAATCGGTTTCATCTCAGAGGGGATAGATCTAACGCTTTCTATCTCTTTCATCAACCAGCTTCGATATAGGACAACGTTAGAGCCAGCTGAGGAACTGATTTTTGTTACGGTATGAGGAGAACGGTGTACATAGACTATGGTATAGAGAAGAGGGAAGAAGAAGGACTCGAGATATATAGAGGAGACATCAGCTCCAGCTGCAGTGACCGTGTATCAGATCTGTAACATGTCTCCGTCCGTGTACGTCTGTAACAATTTTTATTGCGAATGTGACGCGGTAGAAGTCTATCGCACTATCTCAGGGAGAAGCTCTGTCTTCATATACAAGAAAACCTGAAGCATTGTGGAAATTTATGGAAGTACAAAGCCGGTGGCGAGTGAAAACTCACGTATGAGTCTATGAGTATGAGCCTACAGTCCGTGAGTCAATTTGGCAGTCTTAGTGTATCGGCGACTTCTTTCCAGGGCTATAGTAATGTTGTATGTGTACCTGCATCGTGAGCCTCACAGCTCAGGTCCGTTTGGTATGCAGTTGGTGTATGAAGATATGCCTCAGGAGAGCGGCTCATATCGGTGCAGAGCGGCTCGTATCAGTGCAAACGGATATGCAAACGGATAAGAGATATGGAGACGAATATGGCTGTGAATATAGGAGACAAGTCTGTATATATACCCTCTGGCCTCGAGAGATCAGTCAATCAACAAGTCTTAAAAGGCATCCAAAGTACTGAGCAATGTTTCTTTGGATGCTTCTTTGACTTATTGATCGACTTCTCTATCTCCAGGGCCTAAGGCCCGTATATGTATAATCTCCCATATGCGTATGCATATGCTCTATCTGACATGAGACGCATCACCCTGGTCCTGATGCATATCCTCATACAGCCACCATCTTCATACAAGTCTTCATTCTCATACAAGACATCAGACGGTGCTGAGAGTCACGATCCAAGTACACATGCAACAAGTAACAATTTTCTCGTCCGAGTGATCCTGTGTGAATTCGCCTGATTAGCCTCCACTCGCTATAATTAAACAATCCCAATAATTTTACTCTAAAGCTAATGTGGCGGTTAAATCAGCCATATGTTGATCTCATATTCTCCAGTACCCTTCTTGTCACAACCTATTCCCCGCGTACGTGTTACCGCCTCTCGTTATCCGGTTGCCTCCGGATCCTGCAAGGTCACAACAGTCCATCCTGTCCGGAGATGACATTGCTCTTCCCCAAACTATGATTTGGCGTCTGGAAAGATTTTATACTGCGGGACGGTAGATACCAGCTGTCTTCCGAGGGATGGAAACATGATGCAAGTAATTTAGTTGTGACCGAGTGATGATATAATGTCACCCAACTATGTCAATGGTACATAATCCACACTATGGCGGGAGTGTGGTACCGAGTCGAAACGTACACGAATGCGGGCCCTGACAGCAGATGTGAGCTCTGCTGTGGATGGGGTCACATCGAGAACAAGTGCGGCAACAAGCCCACGTGCG
>Ga0307512_10004906_pt1 | contig 14286 bp, 8 predicted proteins | sample 14_EM_MG_FD_200267 | JGI IMG/M metagenome (GOLD analysis project Ga0307512, IMG submission 200267) | Populus trichocarpa ectomycorrhiza microbial communities from riparian zone in the Pacific Northwest, United States - 14_EM | ecosystem: Host-associated > Plants > Roots > Unclassified | place... | reverse complement strand
CGCGCGGCGCGTGCACTCCCGTGCCGGAGACCACCGTGGCGCAGTTGTTCGAGGAGCAGGCCGCCCGTACGCCCGAGGCGGTCGCCGTCGTAGCCGGGGGTGTCGAGATCACCTACCGGGACCTCGACAGCCAGGCCAACCGCCTGGCCCACCAGCTACGCCAACTGGGCGTGGCACCGGAGTCGGTCGTCGCCCTCACCCTGCCGCGTGGCGTGGAGCTGATCCTCGCGGTGCTGGCGGTGTGGAAGGCAGGCGGCGCCTATCTGGCCGTGGACGGCGAGATGCCAGCCGAGCGGCTCGCGGTCATGCTCGCCGACTGCGCAGCCCACCTGCTGATCACCGCCGACCAGGCTGCTGCCGACGGCCTACCGGTGCGGCAGATCCGGCTCCACGATCCGGCGGTGCGCGCCGCCCTGGCCGCGGCCGATGACACGGCGCCGCCGACACCGCTGGGCCGAGCGGAACTGGCCTACGTCATGTACACATCGGGCTCTACCGGCGTGCCGAAGGGCGTGGCCGTGACGCACCGGGGTCTGGTCAACTACGTGCGCGACGTCCCGCAGCGGCTGGACATCGGCCGGCCCGGAGCCAGCTACGCACTGCTGCAAGGGCTCGGCGTCGACCTGGGCTACACGATTCTGCTGACCAGCCTCGTGTCGGGTGGCAGCCTGCACGTCATCGACCGTGACCTGGCACTGGACCCGGCGGCGTTGACCCGGTATCTCAACGACCGGCACATCGACCACATCAAGGGCGTCCCGTCGTACCTGTCGGCCATGGGTATCGGTACGGCCGCGCTGCCGGCCGGCTCGGTGATCCTCGGCGGTGACGTGGCCGAACCCGGATGGCTGCGCGACCTGGTCGGCTCGCCGGACGGAAGCCGGGTGTTCAACCACTACGGGCCGACCGAGACCACGATCGGTGTGCTGACCAGCCGCCTGGACCCGGCCGCGCTGGCTCTCGGTTCGGCGCCGGTCGGCACGCCCATCGCCAACACCAAGGTGTACGTGTTGGATGGGTGGCTGGCGCCGGTTCCACCCGGGGTGCCGGGTGAGTTGTATGTGGCCGGTGTGGGTGTGGCGCGGGGGTATGTGGGCCGGGCCGGCCTGACCGCGGAGCGGTTCGTGGCGTGCCCGTTCGAACCCGGCGCACGGATGTACCGCACCGGCGACCTGGCCCGGTGGGCCGGCGACGGGCAGCTGACGTTCGCCGGCCGCGCCGACGACCAGGTCAAAATCCGCGGGTTCCGGATCGAGCCGGGCGAGGTCCAGGCCGCTGCCGCCGGGTGTCCGGCCGTGGCGCAGTGCGCCGTGGTCGCCCGGCGCGGCGATGACGCTGCCGCGCAGCTGGTGGCGTACGTGGTGCCGGTGCCCGGTGTGGATGTCCACGCCGTCCCCGACCTCGTCCGCCACGCGGTCGCGCGGCAGCTTCCCGAGCATATGGTGCCGGCCGCCGTGGTGGTGCTGGACGCGCTGCCCACCACGGAAAGCGGCAAGCTGGACCGGCAGGCACTTCCCGCGCCGCGGCACTGCCCGAGCGTCGGCCGGTCGGCGGCCACCGCGGTGGAAGAGCTGTTGTGCGGGGTGTTCGCCGCCGTCCTCGGGCTTCCCAGTGTCGGCCCGGAGGAGGACTTCTTTGCCTTGGGCGGCCACTCGCTGCTCGGGATCCGCCTGATCAGCCGTATCCGTGCGGTGTTTGGTGTTGAGGTGCCGTTGCGGGTGTTGTTTGAGGCGCCGACGGTGGTGGGGTTGGCGGATCGGTTGTCGGGCGTGGGTGGGGCGCGGGTGGGGTTGGGTCGGTGGGTGCGGCCGGTTCGGGTTCCGTTGTCGTTTGCGCAGCGGCGGTTGTGGTTCATTGATCAGTTGGAGGGGCCGGAGTCGTTGTACAACATGCCGGTGGTGTTGCGGTTGGTGGGTGTGGATGTGGGTGCGTTGGGGATGGCGTTGCGGGATGTGTTGGGTCGGCATGAGGTGTTGCGGACGGTGTTTGGGGTGTGGGAGGGGGAGCCGGTGCAGCGGGTGGTGCCGGTGGGTGAGATGGATTGGGAGTGGGAGGTGGTGTCGGTTGCTGGTGGGCGGGAGCTGGATGTGGCGGTGCGGGCGGCGGTGGGGTGCAGCTTTGATTTGAGTGTGGATTTGCCGGTGCGGGCGTGGTTGTTCATGACTCCGGACGGTGAGCAGGTGCTTGTGGTGGTGGTGCATCACATTGCGGGTGATGGTTGGTCGATGGGTCCGCTGGCTCGGGATATTTCGGCGGCGTATGCGGCGCGTCGGGAGGGTCGGGTGCCGGGGTGGGAGCCGTTGCCGGTGCAGTACGCGGATTATGCCTTGTGGCAGCGGGAGTTGTTGGGGGATCCGGAGGATCCGGAGAGTTTGCTGGCGCAGCAGGTCCGGTATTGGCGGGGGGCTTTGGCGGGGGCGCCGCAGGAGTTGCGGCTGCCGGTGGATCGGCCGCGGCCGGCGGTGGCGTCGCATCGGGGGGTGGCGGTGCCGGTGCGGGTGTCGGCGGGGGTGCATGAGGCTTTGGTGGGGTTGGCGCGTCGGCAGAGCGTGACGATGTTCATGGTGTTGCAGGCCTCGTTGGCGGTGTTGTTGTCGAGGGTGGGTGCGGGTTCGGATATTCCGGTCGGGATCGCGGTGGCGGGGCGTACGGATCAGGCGTTGGACGATTTGGTGGGGTTTTTTGTCAATACGTTGGTGGTGCGGGCTGATCTGTCGGGTGATCCGACGGTGGGTGAGTTGTTGCAGCGGGTGCGGCGGGTGAGTTTGGCGGCATTCGAGCATCAGGATGTGCCGTTCGAGCGGTTGGTGGAGGAGTTGGCGCCGGTTCGGTCGTTGGCGCGGCATGCGTTGTTTCAGGTGATGTTGGCGGTGCAGAACGCGGGCCGGGCGGTGTTGGATCTGCCGGGTGTGCAGGTTTCCGCGCTCGGCCCGGGCGGCGGGCCGGGCGGGGGTCGGCAGGTGCCGGTGAAGTTCGATCTGGATATCAGCATGCAGGAGGTCTTCGACCCGGACGGACGCCCGGCCGGGCTGCGCGGGGTGATCGTCGGCGCTCTGGATCTGTTCGATCAGGACACCATCGAACACCTCGCCCGGTGGTGGACCCGCCTACTCGAACAGATGACCGACCCCACCGACCCGCCGGTACGCCATTTGCAGCTGCTGGACGCCTCGCAGCGACACCAGCTGCTATCCGAGTGGAACGGCATCCGCGACCCCAGGCCGGCCTTGTCGTTGCCCGAGCTGTTCGCCGTGCAGGTGGCGGGCACTCCCGACGCCCCAGCGGTCGTCGGCGACGACGCCACACTGTCCTATCGGGAGCTCGACGAGCGGGCCGAGCAGTTGGCCGCACAGTTGCGGGCCGCCGCCGGTGTGCAACCGGAGTCGATCGTGGGTGTGGTGCTCCCCCGCGGCGTCGACTGGGTGGTGGCCGTGCTGGCCGCGGCCAAGACCGGGGCCGCGTACCTGCCGATCGATCCCGCGGTCCCGCCGGACCGGCTCGCGTTCATGCTGGGCGACGCGGGCGTCCGCGCCGTGGTGTGCACCGCCTCGACCGAAGCGACCGTACGAGAATGCTGCCCGGCGCCGTTGGTCGTTGTCGACGCTTCCGGGCCGCGCCCGCGGACGGCGCCCACTACCCGCCGCGGCTGGGACGGTGTAAGCGCCGCGGACGGGCTGGCGTACGTCATCTACACCTCCGGATCGACCGGCGTGCCCAAGGGCGTGGGCGTCTCGAACTCCGGTCTGGCGAGCATGGTGGCCGGTCTCGCCGGCCGATTCGAGATCGGGCCGGCCAGCCGCGTGTTGCAGTTCGCCTCGGTGGGCTTCGACTCGGCGACCGCTGAGCTCCTGCTGGCCCTCGGCACCGGCGCCACGCTGGTCGTGAGTTCGGCCGAGGTGTTGCAGGGCGGCGCCGGCGTGGCCGGGCTGGCTTCCCGTTTCGGGGTCACCCACGTCATCGTGCCGCCGGCCGTGCTGGGTGTCCTGCGTCCGGGGGAACTGGGCGTGCCGAACGTGATCTGCGCCGGCGAGGCGCTGCCGGAGGCGGTGGTGGAGGCCTGGGCCGGACACTGCCGCCTGATCAACGGTTACGGTCCGACCGAGTCCACCGTGTGCACGACCCTGTCGCCGCCGCTGGCCGCCGGGGACCGGCCGGTCATCGGCCGGCCGATCGCCAACACTCGCGTGTTCGTGCTCGACGCCGCGCTGGGACCGGTTCCCGCAGGCGTGACCGGCGAGCTGTACGTGTCCGGGTCCGGGCTAGCCCGCGGCTATGTCGGCCGGGCCGGGCTGACCGGGGAACGGTTCGTGGCTTGCCCGTTCGAGCCGGGCGCGCGGATGTACCGCACCGGAGACTTCGCCCGGTGGACCGGCGACGGGCAGCTGACGTTCGCCGGTCGCGCCGACGACCAGGTCAAGATCCGTGGCTTCCGGATCGAACCCGGCGAGGTCCAGGCCGTGGCGGCCACTTGCTCGGGCGTGGCGCAGGTGGCCGTGATCGCCCGGGCCGACGCCGCCGATGACCTGCGTCTGGTGGCCTACGCGGTCCCCGCGTCGGGTGCCGACTGCGCCGACCTGCCGGAGCTGCTGAGCCGTCATCTCGCGGAGCGCCTGCCGGACTACATGGTGCCCTCGGCCGTGGTACTCGTGGACACGCTGCCGATGACGGCGAACGGCAAGCTGGACCGGTCGGCGCTCCCCGAGCCCGAAGCGGCCGCGCCGGCCGGCCCGGGGGCGGTCACCGCGTTCGAAGGCATGCTGTGCGAGGTGTTCGCCGAGGTGCTCGGTCTGGCCGAGGTCTCCCCGCAGGCCGATTTCTTCGCGCTGGGCGGCCATTCCCTCCTGGCGGTGCGTCTCGTCGATCGACTGAGCGCGCGGGGCGTCTCGGTCTCGCTGCGTGACGTGCTCACCGCGCCGACCGTCGCCGGGCTGATGAAGCAGCTGAGCCTCTCCTCGGTCCGAGACGCACTCGGCATGATCTTGCCGATCCGGACGAGCGGCGACCGGCCGCCATGGTTCTTCCTGCCTCCGGGCGGCGGCCTGAGCTGGGCGTACATGCCCCTGGCCCGATACGTGCCGAGCGACACCCCGCTGTACGGGCTCCAGGCGCCGGGGCTGGACGGCTCCGTCGGCTTCAGCACGTCCGTACGCGAAATGGCCGCGACCTTCGTCGCCCAGATCCGCCAGGTCCAGCCGGCCGGCCCGTATCACCTGCTGGGATGGTCCTTCGGCGGCATTCCGGCACACGAGGTCGCGGTGCAGCTGCGTGCGGCCGGTGAAGAGGTCGCCGGGCTGGTCATCATGGACGCCTACCCGCCCAGCCCGGACCCGGTCGATCAGCAGAAGCTGCAATGGCAGCCGGCCCAGCCCGGTGCGACCGCGGGGGAACCCGACGACGAGGCCGAGTTAGTGCGCCTGGTCGAACGGGTACGCCGGGAGGCCGGCACCACCCTTGGCACGTTTTCCGACGACGAGCTGCGATTGCTGGCCCGTGCCTACCAGAACCACTCACGCATCGGCACCGAACACCGGCTGGGCGTCTTCGACCGTCCGGCTCTGCTGCTGGTTGCCGCGGAGGACCGGCCGGAGGACGCTCCCACCGCGGAGAGGTGGGCGCCCTATGTCGAGGGCGAGGTCGCCGCGGTACGGCTGCCGTGCACACACTCCGACATGGTGCGCCCGGAACAACTGGGTAAGGCATGGTCGGCCATCGCCACCTGGCTGGAGCAGACCGCCGGCCGATAGGCCGCCCGTCAGTCGGACTTCGGCTCGCGGGTGCCCCTCAACGTCACGACGACGATCCCGGCCGCCAGCACCAGAGCCGCGCACAGCGCCGCACCGCGGTCGTGTGCCGGGCGGGCCGGCCAGAGCCACGGCGTCGTCCATGCCGCGTTGATGGCCTGCTGCGCGACGATCAGGTACGCCAGCGGCGCGATCCAGCTGAAGGAGCCGCCGAACGCCGCGGCGCTCAGCAGCGCGATCCCGGTCAGGCCGGCGGTGTCGCGCAGGACCGCCCAGTTGCCCTGGGCCAGGGTGGTGCCGGTCGCCCCGGCCATCAGCGCGCCGAATGCGGCCGCACCGGTCAGCACGATCGCGAGGCCCCGTAAATACACGATCCGTCGTCCCGTGCCGTCCTCGGGCTCGCCGAACGGGCTGCGCATGCTCGTGGCGAGCAGCACCGCGGCAACCGCCTCGATGGTCAGCGGAACCAGGCGGGAGACCAGGCCGCTGGACGGTATCCAGCCGAGTTGCGCGGACACGTGCAGGGCGAGGCCGCAGACGACGAATCCCAGCAGCGCCACGGGTATCCGCCGGCTGAGCAGATGCAGCATCAGCAGCCGCGGGCCGGACCGGACCGGCGACCACACGCCGGCGCCTGAGCCTGCCGACACGTCACTGGTCATGGCAGCTGTCCCAGTTCGATCCGCCCGGCCCGCAGCGCGGCCAGGTTCGTCATCAGCCAGGCGTGGCGGGTGGCGGCCGGCAGCGCGGCGAAGCGGGTACCGGCGTCGTACGCCGCCGACCCGGGCCGGGCGGCGCCGACGTCACTGATCACACAGGCGCCGTTGCAGGGCCCCTGCGGTACGCCCGCCGCGATCAGCAGGCCCTCGATGACGGCGGCCTGTGCCTCGTCCGGACGGCCCTGCCCGTTGCCGATCACCGCGGCGACGATCGGGGGATCGAAGGCGCGTTTGAAGTTCCTCGACAGCTCTGCGTCGGACAGGCTGCGGCCGGTGTCGTTGGGAATCGCCTCGGCCAGCGCCACGGAGACCGCCGGCCCGGACAGGGAGATCGGCGGATGACCCGTGTAGCGGGACGCCGTCTGTGTCACCCGGGTGGGCGCGCCGGGCAGCCCGGCCAGTTCCCGCAGCAGCGGATCGAAGGCGGCCTGCGCCGCCGGCAGGTATTTGCGGAACGCGGGATGCACGCAGGTCGGGGTGGTCGAGGCGGTGCACACCGGCGGGTACGCCTTTTCGTAGTCGTCGGCGGCTTTGTGTAAGGCGGGAATCGCCACCATTCCAGTCGGCTGCTGCCGTCCGGTGCCGGCCAACCCGATGCCCGTGCCGGCGAGAACCAAACCGAGCACGACCAGGCCCGTACATGTCCGGCGGGTGACCGGCGTGCCGGCGCCGGGCGGCGTGCCCAGCGCGGCCAGCGCCGCGAGACCCAGCCCGGCCAGCGCCATGACCTGGGTGATGGCCAGATCCGGAAGGTACGGCTGGAACACCGCGATGTCGGCCGCTGGCGTGCTTCCGGGCATCGCGTTGAGCGGCACGATCAGCAGGTACGGGCTGGACCCGTGCGACGCACCGCGGAATCCGACCTCGAGCAGCAACAGCGCCATGATGGCGGCCAGCGGGGTGGTGAACCGGCTGGGGAAGAACGCCCCGGCGGCGAACGCGAGCGCGGTGAACGCGGGCAGGCAGGACAGGCCGACCAGCACCGGCCACCAGGCGGGACTCCCCGGTGCGTGTTGGGCGGCGGTGGCCCCGTATACCAGGGCCACGCAGATCAGGTACGCCAGTACGGCCCAGGCTGTGGTGGCCGCCCATGTCGACGTCTGCACGATCCAGCGCGGGCGCGAGGTCGCGGCGACCAGCTCGCCGGTACCGCGCCGTCCGTCGCGCGAGCCGGTCCAGGCGGCGACCCCGGCCAGCAGCGGCGCGAAGTCGAGCATGATGTGCTTCTGCATGACTATCCCGCGCAGGGCCCAGAACGGCGGGGTCTGCAACACGGTCCGGTACGTGTCGAACCAGAACAACAGGGCCAGCAGCGGTATCAGGAGCAGCATGACGTTGCGGCGCGCCTCGAGGCGTACCAGCCGGCCGGTATGGGCCTGCGGCAGGCTCCGAGCCGCCGCCGGCGCCTCGGTCAGCGTCATCGGCGGGCCTTCGCCAGCACCGAGGTGTAGCCGCGCTCCATTGCCGCGTCGCCGATGCCGCCGGCCTCGCCGCGGGCCGCCAGCTCGGCCGGGGTACCCCGGAAGATGATCTTCCCGCGGTCCATCAGGGCGACCTCGCCGCACGCCGCCGCCACATCCTCCACCAGGTGGGTGCTGACCAGGACGGTCGCCGTCCGGCCGAGAGAGCACAGCATGTCGCGGAACTGAATGCGCTGCTCCAGGTCGAGCCCCGCAGTCGGCTCGTCGAGCAGTACGAGGTCGGGGTCGTTGACGATCGCCTGGGCGATGCCGACGCGCCGCAGCATGCCGCCCGACAGCGTGCGCAGCTTGGAGCGGGCCCGGTCGCCGAGGTCGACCCGTTCGACTGCCCGGGCCACCGCCGCCGGGACGCGGGCCGCCGGCACCTCCTTGAGCAGGGCGAAATACTCGACGAATTCCAGCACTGTGAACCCGGGGTAGTAGCCGAGGTTCTGCGGCAGGTAGCCGAGCCGGCGGCGGATGTCGCGGCGCTGCCCGTACGAGTTCGGGTCGAGCCCGAGCAGGCGCAGGCTACCCGAGCTGGGATGCAGCACCGTTGCCATCATGCGCAGCAGCGAGGTCTTCCCGGCCCCGTTCGGGCCGAGCAGCCCGAACACGCCGACACCGGCGTGCAAGTCGACGCCGTCGACCGCCTGGGCGCGGCCGAACCGCAGGGTCAGGCCGGTGATCTCGACGTTCATCTTTTCCTCTCAGACGGTCAGGAGGGGGTCCGGCGCGCGGGCCAGGTTGCGTACCACACGACGCCGCAGCAGGCGGCCGCGAAGACGAAGTAGGGCAGGACCATCGCGGAACTGGCCACCGCGGTTCCGAACCAGCCGGTCGCGCTCTGGCCGGCCAGGACGATGATCGTCCAGCCGGACAGGCCTGCTGCCACGCCCACATTCGCCGAGCGGGCGAGCGTCGCCGCGGCGAGTGCGAGCGCGGACACCGGGGTCATCGGCACCAGCCAGCCGAACGTGATCGAGGCAGCCAGCCCGGACGCCGCCGACGCGACCGCGCCGAGCACGGCGTTGACCGCGAACACCGCCAGCGCCCGGACCAGGAGCACCATCCGGTCGCTGATGGCGGTGCTGCGGGTCAGTTCCCAGGCCGGGTCGATGCCAGGCCCGTAGGCGTACGCGATGCCTGACGCCGCGACGGCCGGTGCGATGAGGGCGACCAGCGGCTGGTTGGTGCCGAGCGTGGCCACCGCGCCGACGCCGAAGACGACCACCGTGGCGGCCAGCCACGGCGCCAGGAGCGAGGGGGTGGTCAGCAGGGCACGGGCCAGGCCGGGGGAGCGCAGCACCCGAGCGGTGACGCGTTCCAGCGGGCCCGGGCGGCGCCGCCAGACCTGGGTCGCCACGCCAGTCCAGACTCGGTCCAGGTCGACGTCGAAGGCAGCCGTCTCGTCGTCGGACGGCATCCGCTGAATCTCGTTCATGATCCTCCGTTCGCCGTTGTGGCGCGCCTGCCCAGTGCCGCCTGCAGCAGCCGGCGCACCCGGTGAGCGCGGCTCTTGATCGTTCCCTCAGGCACACCCATCAGCGCGGCGACCGACGAGACCGACCGGTCCTCCTCGTACAGCAGGCGCCAGACCTCCCGGTCGGGTCCGCCGGGCGGTCCCAGCGCCTCCACCGCGGCCGCGAGGTCCACCTGCCAGACGACGGCGTCGCTGAGGTCCTCGACCTCGGCCGGTTCGGCGGAGGCCAGCCGGGTGAGCAAGTCGCCCGCTCGGCCGCTCTGACGCAGCCATAGGGCGGCCTGACGTCGCGCTATACCCCAGAGCCAGCCTGCGCCGATACCGCGCGGTTCGTAGCTGCGGGCGCCCCGCCACACGGCGAGGAAGGTCTCCTGCAGCACATCCTCGACATCGGCGACGGGCAGCGTCGATCGCAGCCTGGCGCTCAGCCACGGCGCATGCCGGAAGAACAATTCCCGCAGCGCCGTGTCGTCGCCGGCGGCGACCCGGCAGATCAGTTCGTCATCCTCCATTACTGTCCCTATTGCGTCCGGGAGCGAATCGGTTCATGTGGACGGCAGAAACATCATCGGCAACGCGCCGGAGGCGGCCGGGAGCGGTTCGGCGTCAACGTGAACTCTACCCGTCGCGGCGGTGCCACATCGGGTGCCGGACGGCGTACGAACGCTGCCCGGCACTGCTATGGACGACACGCCGGGAGGGTCAGACAATGCCTGAACGTTGCAGGTTCGCGGAAGGAGACGTGCTCGTGAACGGTCGACAGGCCTCCGCAGCCGCCGGGACGGCCTCGCTCACCAGGAATATCGCCGGCGTCGTGGACGGCGTGATGGCGGTGTCGGTGAACCCGGACTCCAGCATGTGCCTGCACGTCAGCCTCGGCATACGGCCGGACATCCGCATCGAGATCGTTCTGGACGCAGAGCAGGCGCAGGCGTTGTTCGGCGCGTCCGCCCAGCAGCCGGCGGCCCAGGCATCCTGTCAGGTCGGTGTGCAGCTGGGGGCGCCGGCCGTTTGACTGGCGCCCGCGCAGCGGTCGAACATCATCGGCCCGGCTCAGGCGGGAGTGGGACCGACGCCGGCCTCGCGGCCGGCCTGCCACGCGAACTGGGTGCGGTGCAGTTCGGCGTAGAGACCGCCCAAGGCGAGCAGTTCCTCGTGCGTACCGCACTCCCGGATGCGTCCCTCGTCGACCACGAGGATCTGATCGGCGTGCCGGATGGTCGACAGCCGGTGCGCGATGATCAGCGAGGTACGCCCGGCCAGCGCCGTATCGAGCGCCCGCTGCACGGCCACCTCCGACTCCGAGTCCAGATGCGCGGTGGCCTCGTCGAGCACCACGATCGGTGGTGACTTCAGCAGCAGCCGCGCTAGCGCGATGCGCTGCTTCTCACCGCCGGAGAGCCGGTAACCCCGATCGCCGACGACGGTGTCCAGCCCCTTCGGAAGGGCCCCGATCACGCCCCAGATCTGTGCCGCTTCGCACGCCGCGACCAGCTCGTTCTGGGTCGCACCCGGCCTCGCGTAGGCCAGGTTGGACCGGATCGTGTCGTGGAACAGGTGGGCGTCCTGGGTGACGACCCCGACGGTGTCGTGCAGCGAACGCATCGTGATGTCCCGTACGTCCTGCCCGCCGATCCGGACCGTGCCGCTCGCCACGTCGTACAGCCGGGGCACCAGGTGGGTGATGGTCGTCTTGCCGGCCCCGGACGGACCGACGAGCGCGGTGAGCTTGCCCGCCGGTGCCCGGAAGCTGACCTCACGCAGCACCCAGGGCACCTCGGCCTGCTGCGTGGTCTCGGCGTCGTGCACGCCTGGGGACTCCAGCGACGCCAGAGACACCGCATCGCCGCCCGGGTATCGGAACGACACATGGTCGAACTCGATGTCCGGCGCGGTCGCGCTGTCGGTCGTGAGGGGAACGGCGCCGGGCCGCTGCTTGATCAGCGGCTCCAGATCCAGCACCTCGAACAGCCGGTCGAAACTCACCAGGGCGGTCATGACGTTGACCTGCAGTCCGGTGAGCTGGTTGATCGGGGAGTAGAGCCGCATCAGCAGGGCGATCATCGCGACCAGGGTGCCGATCTGCAGGGTGCCGTCGATGACCAGGCCGCCGCCGAAGCCGTACACCAGCGCGGTGGTCAGGGAGGCCAGCAGCGTGGCGACGATGAAGAACATCCGGCCGTACACCTGGGCCGCGGTGGCCACGTCGCGGATCCGTCCGGCCCGCTCGGCGATCGCCGCGGACTCCTCGTCCGGACGCCCGTACAGCTTGGCGAGCAACGCGCCGGCGATGTTGAAGCGTTCGGTCATCATCGAGCCCAGCTGAGCGTTCTGCTGCATGCCCTCACGGGTGAGGCGCTGGGTGCGGCGTCCGATCAGGCGGGCCGGGACGAGGAAGAGCGGGACGACCGCAAGCGAGGCGATCGCGATCTGCCACGACAGATAGAACAGCCCGAGCAGGATGAGCGCCAGCGTGAGGATCGCCGACAGTGCCTGAGTCAGCAGCGTGGTAACCGCCATCTGCGCGCCGATGACGTCACCGTTGAGCCGGCTGACCAGGGAGCCGGTCTGCGAGCGCAGGAAGAAGGCGAGCGGCTGCCGCTGGATGTGGTCGAAGACCATCCGGCGCAGGTCGTAGATGGTTCCCTGGCCGACGTGTCCGGAGCACCAGCTCTGCACGTAGACCACCATGGCGTCGAGCACGGCCAGCAGGGCCAGGGCGATGGAGAGTTCGGTTACCACATCGGTACGCCGGTGCATGATGCCCGCGTCGATGAGCGCCTTGAGGATCAGTGGATTGGCCCCGGTGATGACGGCGTCGAGCATCGTCGTGAACAGCAGCAGCGCGAGCGACCAGCGGTAGCGCACGAGGAACGGCACGATGCGCCGCAGCGTGCCGGGGCGCACCTTCTGCCGGGTGACGGATTTGTCGGCGAGGTTCACGTGTACCGGGCCCATTCCCAGGCCACCAGCCATAGCCATGCAACCGCCCTCGCTTTCCCTCGGCGCCCGATGGTTGCCGTGAGGCTAGCGCCAACCGCAGCAACGTACGAGAGCGCGCGGCGCGACGTTGTAGTCAGTGGACCGGCGACAATCCCTTGCGTACGGTGGGCCCGTCGCGGATAGATGTTCCGCATGAGCCGTTCGCGGTGTCGCCGCGAAAAGAACCTCGAGTACATCGGCCACCGAATCGGCGTGGCTAATCGGGAATCGATCGTGTTGACCGGACGTCCGGCGCTCCGCTGAGCGAATGCTCGCCGACTGCCGGCATACCGCCGCGCGGCTGTGCCCGCCGTGGCGAAGGAGGGTCACTGATGGCGGTTAACTCCATCGCGTACGTTGATCTGTACACCAAGGACAGTGCTTCCGCTGCGCGGCACCTCCAGTCGTCGTTTGGCTTCACGCCGGCCGGCGAGCTGGAGGGTGCCGACCGCAGTTCGGTGGTACTGCGGCAGGGCGACGTGCGCTTGCTGGTCACGTCCGGCCCGGCCACCTGGAAGTTCGTCGATGCGCACGGCGACGGGATCGCGGACATCGCGTTCCGCTGCGAGGACGTGGCCGCGACCCGGGACGCCGCGCTCGCCGCCGGTTCCCGCCTCGTGAGCTCGCCGTCCGGCAACGCCGTCGTGTCGGGCTTCGGCGACGTCTGCCACACGTTGCTGCCGGCCACCGGCGGCGTACCCTTCGCCGCCGCGGCCGGCACCCCACCGGGCGGGGCGGCGGACCGCATCCGGCTGCTCGACCACGTGGCGATTTGCGTGGAGGGCGGAACCATCGCCGACTACGCCGACTACTACACGCAGGGATTCGGGTTGTCGCGGTACTCCTCGGAATACGTCGATGTTGGCGAGAACGCGATGGACTCCATTGTGGTGCGCAGCGACTCCGGAGCGGTGACCTTCACCCTGGTGGCACCGGCGAAGGGCCGCGGCCAGCTGGACGCCTTCCTGACCAGGAACAGCGGCGCCGGCGTGCAGCACCTGGCCTTCCTAGTGGAGGACATCATCGAGGCCGTGCACGAAATGCGCGGGCGCGGAGTGCAGTTCCTGCCCACGCCCGACACCTACTACGACATGCTCGTGGCGCGGTTCGCGGAGATGCGCGACGAGATCGGGGCGCTGCGCGAGGCACAGGTGCTCGCCGATCGCGACGAATGGGGCTACCTGCTGCAGTTGTTCAGCCGGTCGCCGTACGAGCGCAACACCCTGTTCTACGAGCTGATCCAGCGTCGTGGCTCGCGCGGGTTCGGCAGCGCGAACATCCGGGCGCTCTACGAGGCGGTCGAGCACGATCGGGAGGCCGCCGGCTGATCCGGCCACGCCCGGCACGAGGCTGCGGGTGCCGGACCTGCCCCAGCGGGAATCACATCCCCCCGCCGAAGGCAGGCCCGGCACCCGCGTTTGCGTGGTGTGGCCTATTACTGCAACGGCACGTAAGTTGATCTTCTCCGCCAGTGAGAGTGTTGGGCCTGCCGTTGTCGACGTCGTCGGAAGCGTGACCAGGTGATGGTGTGGTCGTTGTCCGGTTGGTGCCTGGTGAGCAGGGCGGCGATCAGGCGACGTGCTTCGGGCACGGTCATCGGTATGAGCTCGCCGTGGTCGGTGGTGGTACCCCTTTTTGGTGTTCGGCGGCGCGGACGGCTGCGAGCCACGCCAGGGCGAGCATGGACAAGGTGATGTGGGCGTACCAGCCTCGCCAGGTGCGGACCTGGTAGTCGTCCAGGCCGGTCTCCTGCTTGGCTTGTTTGAAGCATTCCTCGACCGGCCAGCGCCGGCCGGCGACCCAGATCAGGGTGGCCAGGGTGCTGCGCCGGGGCGCGTAGCAGATGTAGTAGGCGATCTCGGTCGGGTCGCTGATGCTGCGTCGGGCCAGCAGCCAGTGCC